>TARA_R110000772_G_scaffold426_6_pt1 | contig 9906 bp, 13 predicted proteins | sample TARA_R110000772 | Tara Oceans TARA_R110000772 (sample SAMEA4397948) | marine metagenome | biome: Polar Biome; feature: [SRF] surface water layer (ENVO:00010504); material: water (ENVO:00002006), including particulate matter (ENVO:01000060) such as... | depth 5 m | reverse complement strand
CAGAGAACCAACATTCAGTCGATAATACTATAGATGATAGATTCACCATATCAGGAAATCTTATGTTTATGCCAAGAGGCAATGAATTCGTTGATGAATCTGGGTATTTGTCTATAAACAATTTTTTTAATCAATGAAAACCAAGTTTATTGATGCTTACATGGACACTGCCAAGCGTTTCGCAGAACTCTCTCACTGCGAACGCTTGAAGGTTGGGGCAATCGTGGTCAAGGATGACCGCATCATTTCAATCGGATACAATGGAATGCCCACTGGATGGGATAACTGTTGTGAGGATGTCGTTCGTCAAGATGAGATGGGATATTCGGTATATAAAACAAGAGACGAAGTGCTACACGCAGAAGCAAACGCACTTACGAAGTTAGCAAAATCAACAGAGTCAGGGGATGGCGCATCATTGTTTTGTACTCACTCTCCTTGCATTGACTGCGCGAAACTAATTGTACAGTCTGGTATCACCGATGTATATTATGAACAAGACTATCGATCCAAAGATGGTCTAATATTCTTGACAAAATCAGGGTTACTCATCCATAATGTAAAGACACATTAGGAAAAGTCTGTAACTACTTGATATGTAACGAATAAAAAATATCAATGAGAGTGTTGACTTCTTCGCCCAGTCTGCTATAATACCTATATTGATTGAGAGAAGAGAGAGCATTATGACCTTATTTGATGTGACAGTAGATAACAAAGACACAATGTTTCGTGAGACCTTCCGCATTTTCGCGACTACCAAGCGTAACGCCATGATCAAAGGCATCAAGATGGCACGTTTGTGTCCTACACGATATCACGCAGAAGGGTACAAAGACACTGTTACTTGCGTCTTTGATTACGGTAACTTGAAAGGTGAGTTGTTTGCAATTGCTAAGGTAGTACGTTAATGAAGATAGGTGATGAAGTACGAGGAGTATTCGGAGCAATGATTCCAGAATGGTGCGGTAAGATTGTTGGAATGGAAATGATGCCACAAGGTGTCGCAGTTGACATTGAGTGGGACAACGGAGAACTCACTGAGATCATGGAACAAGATTTGCGTGATGACTACTACGGTCCAACCTATCGAAAGATTGGTTACTTCCTTTACAAAGAGAACGACTAATGAATACAGTTCATGCTTGGGGAGACTGTAATGAACAAGTTGATCTTGCAGAGACTGTCGTCAACTTTTGTATTAAACATTTGATGCCCAGAATAAAGACTCTTGACATCTGTGTCGAATTGTCTGATGATATGGAACATGCAGATGGGTATTGTCTGTCCGTCACTCCGCGAGAGTTTGTGATTGAGATTGACAGTAGACTCAAGGGTGAAAACTTTATTACGGCATTGACCCACGAAATGACTCATGTTAAACAGCATGCCAAAAACGAACTGAAAGATATCAACCCATTTACAAAGTCGTGGAAAGGTGAAGAATATATTGCAATGTACTCTACTGTTGATGAGTACATGGAACTGCCTTGGGAAGAAGAAGCATATAAGATGCAAGAAATTCTTTTGAAAAAATGGTTGACAGAAGTTACCGAATAGTGTTACTATGATTATATTGATTGAGAGAACATTATGAAAATGCCCGAAATAAATAAAGAGTTCTTTGGAAAATGAGTGCGGGTTGTGCAAAAGATCATTACATACAGGATGCTGCGGAAGCATATATTGTTTATGTCTTACAGAAACTTGCTGTTGAGAGTGGTTGTTCTTTAACCGATGATGTGCAAGAAAAATTTGATATTTTCCAAGATTACTGTCGGGAAAGAAATATCGAAGATGATTTCACGAAATCTTCATATAAGAATAATATTGATAGTGTTGTGGAAAAAATATTTGGTGAGTTGCAGAAAAAATACCCAAACGAAAAGTTTGACTTCATAGATGTAGAAAAGCAATTCAGAAACCAAAAACTGAAAGGCGACTTTGTTATCAAGTTTAAAGACAGAATCATTTCGGTCTCACTAAAAAATTACAAAAACGGTTATGAGCGTCCTCAATTGTGTTCTGGCACATGGATTTCGTTTTTAAACAACTTTATTTTTGAGTCTGTTGGAGTAGGGACGTTTAAAGACCCTATCATAAATGAAGTATTTAAAGGAAGCGATAAGAAAAAGAGAGAGGCACTTATTGATCGGTTGGGACTTTCCTACCTAAAAGATGCTTACAACACTTATGAAAATGTGTCAAGCATTCTGAAGCAAAGGTATGTATACAGCGAAGATGCTCGATTGTGGTCTAACATCGAAAAGCAATGGAGAGAGGACTGCAAAAATCTGAGTGAACAGGCAATCGAAGTTACGATAGAAGCACTATCGAAGTTGCCAAACGATTTGATCAAACCGCGAGTATTAAAAATGGCAGGTCTCAACTATGACGAAGAACTTCTACTCATTAGTAAAGATCGGTATTTGTGTTCTTTGTTTGATGAGGACTATGCCAAACTATTAGAGCGTGTCAATTCAGACCAATGCAAGGTTGAATATATAAAGAACAAGAAGTCAATATTGTTTAGTCTTACTGACGATGATGGGCAAATCATTAATATTGATGTTCCGTTTACATTGCAGAAAAATGGAGCATGGCATCTTCCTAAAACTGGTCAGTACGAAGGCACGATGTTCCACAAAAAAGAAGGTATCGAATTACACTATGGTGAACGCAGACCAAAGAAGTCTAAAGAGATTGCTACGTCAATCAACACATACCTTAACCTCAAGGGAGCGAATGTCTGTTGATAAAATTTGATGTTGTCGTTGCAAATCCACCTTTCCAAGACTCTTTAAATAAGAAAAAAACTCAACATAAGTTGTGGATCACATTCACACAAAAAACTTTTGACGAGTGGTTAAAACCAAACGGTGTTTTGATGCAGGTTTCGCCCAGTAGTTTTCTGTCACCTTCTAACAAGATATTAAAAATATTCCAAAACAAGGTGGTGAGTTTCTTAAATCTAGATACTAAAAAATACTTCCCTAATATTGGAAGCACCTTTGCAGATTACATGATTATCAATGCTCAGTCGGATTCTACCGAAACTAAGATCGGGACAGACAATGGAAACTTTGACAAACTGATAGATCAATCGTCATTTTATTTGCCGAATGATATGTGTGAGGAATCTTATTCGATACATCAAAAAGTTATATTTGACACAAAAGACAAACTTGATGTAAGATACGATTATGTAAATTGCCACAATGTTTTAATTCATAGTACTGATGTTATCAGCAAAGAAAAAACAGACAAACACATCTATCCTATTTTTCACACAAACTCTCAGGTGTGGTACTCAAGCATCAGACAAGATTGGGCAGATGAGAAAAAGGTAATGTGGACTCGCAGTGGTTACACTAAACCATTCTATGACGATGGTGTGTATGGGGGAACAGATATGGCATATTATATCGTAGTTCCAAACAAGAGTTCTGGCACTACCCTTGCCGACAATTTAAATTTAAAACTGTTTAAGTACATTCTGAAGACTGCCAAGTGGTCAGGTTTTGGCAACGAAAAGGTCTTTAAGGCATTGCCAAACATAATAAATTGTGGTAAAATGACAGACTCTGGTTTGTTTAGTATGTTTAATTTGACTCGGAAAGAAATTGAGTATGTCGAAAGTTATTTGGGATAAAATCGAACAGAAGATGAATGACCATGAGTACATGGGAGAAATCGGAAGAGATGAATATCGTGTAAAAGCAACAGCAGAAATATTTACTCCGACAGAGTTAGTCTTAAATATGCTAAAAAAATCTGATCTAAATATTTTTTCCAAAGGAAAAACAGTGTTAGATCCTGCTTGCGGAGACGGTCAATTTCTTGTTGCGGTGAAGTGGATAAAGATTTACTTCCACAACATGACAGAAGAGGAAGCATTGGCAGATATATACGGTGTAGATATTATGAGAGATAATATAGACCTATGCAAGAAGAGATTGGGTGGCGCAACTATTTTAGTCGGAGATACTCTTAATCCACAAAAAAGACTAGAGTCGCAGACACAAGAAGAATATGAAAAAATAAAAGATATTTTTATGAATCAGGGGTTGACAAAGTTTCTATAATCGTGGTAATATATTATATATAGTTTCGGGGCGGTGCGTTGCCTCTCTCAATCTTCACTTTTACGCACCGATAAGATGGGAACGCAAAGTTCCCACCCCACCCTTTTTGCTCGCGAAGCATAACTGGTGATGCACCTGACTTGTAATCAGGAGATAGTTGGTTCGAGTCCATCCGCGAGCACCACACTTTATTTTAAAAGAGATATCTATGAGTGATTTTGAAGTTAAAGTATTTTATAAAGAAAACGGTGAAGAGAAGTTTGACCGTTATGTCAATCGACAAATCCATTCATGCGTTCGTGCCACAATGCGATATCACAAAGACTCTCGCATTTTCGTGGGTACGACTACACGCGAACTAACTGCATTAGATAAGAACATTCCAAAACCTCCAAAGGATTGGCAATATGCACGATTCACTTGTAAGACGAAGAAGAATCGTTGGGGACGCGATGTCGCAGTACCAGAAGAAATGAACTATGAAGTTCTCAATGGCGAAGATGAAGAAAAAGTAAGTATTCAAAAATGAGAAAAGTTGTCTACACAGTTTTAACAAATAATTATTGCGAGATGCCAACAGACACTGTTCCTATGGATGGATGGGAGTATCTTTGTTATACGGATAATCCCGCGAAACAAGCACCATACCCTTGGAAGACGGTCTCTATTGCAACATTAGAGCAGTTAAGACCAGTGATTATGGGCGATGAGTTTGAAAAGTTTTATTTGAATCGCTACCTTAAAATAACCCCCAGTGCATTGTTTGAATGGGGAACACTCACAGTTTATCACGATGCTAGAATTAGTATAGACGAGAATATACTATCCAAGTTAGTTGAAAAATATCAAGATGAGCAAATCATAATCCGAGAGCATTCGTATCGCGATACTATATCCGATGAACTTTTGTTTTTATATTCCAACAGACTCATGCAAAAAAAGAATCTGAAACGGTATGTTTCAGATTTAAAGCGTAGAGGAGTAGACTTTAAAAATTTTCGATGTGTAGACGGTTCTTGTCTGATTAGAAAAATTTCTCTTCCTACGAAAATTTTTAGTGGGATGTGGATGGAAGATTATATGCATTTTCCTGCAAAACTGAAAAGAGATCAGATTGCGTTTAATGAAGCATTGCAGAGATCTGGTTTTGATCAACTTAAACTCATTCCCAGAGAAATAGAAATAATAAAAACTCTTGGTAAATACAATAAAACCTCGGCAATATTTGAACTGCCTACATGGAATGACATTGCAAGTATGCAGTCTTATGTAACGAAAGAAACGCGAGTGCCACTCAGCGCACCACTCTTATATCTAAAATGATCACTGAAGCATTTACGATACCATTCTTTAAAATAAAAATTGATTTGGATTTTTCCAAACTATACACATTATTGGGAGAGTTGAATACTCAAGAACACGAACTTGTCGTTGGCGGTGTGTCCTCATACATAAATGATCAAGATATATTAGCAACGATTCCCAGTTTAAAAACTGTATTTGAACATCACGCCAACTTGTATGCCAAAGAAATAGGTATCGGCAAAATCAGAATCACTAACAGTTGGCACAATGTATATTCTAAAGGTCACAAAACGCTTCATCACCATCATCACGGAAGTGTGATAAGCGGTGCATACTATGCCAAAGCAGGGGACAACTCTTCTCCAATCATATTTGAAAATCCATTCTATAAATTTCGTGGCGCAGAAGAATCAATCGAGGTTACACCATACTCTTGCAACGAAAATAAATTTGACATAGAGGACGGAATGCTGATATTATTTCCTAGTTGGATAACTCATTATACACTACCAAATGAATCCGACGAACGAATTGTAATTAGTTTCAATACGGAACATACTAATGAAAATTAAGATGGGTTTTAGAAAAGATAAATAGAGGGTAAAACATAAATGGATAAATCGATGTTATCACTCTCTCAGTATTTAACAGAGGCAAAAATCAAAGCGGAAGACTTTGAGGCGGCAATCGTGATTGGTTGGTATAATGTAAACAATCAAACATTTGATTTGTCAAAGTCTGGCATCAACGAAAAAATTTATGTCAATGTCAGTAGCATGCCTAAAGTAATAGAGGCAGGTGAACGCATCGCACAGTCTATCAAAGATCATTTCAGTATGTCAGGAAAAGAAAATGCCGCACAGTATGGTCGTGCTAAGAGTGGATTGACCGCGTTCTGGAAATCACATGGTGCAACTGACACCACACCAAAGACCGATATTTTAATTGGCGATAAGCGTCTGTCTCTGAAGATCGGTAATGCTCAATTAATGTCTGGCGGTAAAGCAGAATCTACTGCCACATTCTATGCCGCAATGGAAAAGTCTCAAATCAATGAGTCTGTTCAAGTACAGAATGTTATGGACATCTTAGAAAACTTTGTCACTGCATCTCTCGCGCCCACACAGTTGCGTCCGCTGATTAAGTCTGGCGAAAACCTTGTAGTCAATAAAGGTGAGAAAGCACACAAGGATATCATGAAAGAACTCGGCAAACTTTTTGAGGAGAACAAGCAGTTCAAGATCGAGTTTGCTCGCGAGGCAATGTCTGGTTTCATGAAGTATGGAGAAGAGGCGACTGCGTCAGCAGAGTTCATGGTAGTCTCCGACCACTCAGGTTCAACCACCAAAATCAAATCAGTATATGACGATGCGTACTGCGAAAGGATTGCGGATAAGATGCGTCTTCAAGCACGATTTAAAACATCCTCGCGTAAGATTAAAGGCGAAAAGACAGGCGAATATAACTTTTGGTCTGTGGTATCTCTTATCGTCAATGCGATGGATGAAGAGGTAGAGCAGAATGGAAACATACTCAATGAAAATGTTTTCTTGCGTGTATTCCAAAAGGTCAAAGGTAAAATCAGTGGAATGGTTGATCGTGCTAAACGGTTTGTCAAAAAGGCAGGACAAAATCTACTCAAGTTCTTTGGTGTAGAACCAGAGATCAAGGTTAAGAAGGATATCGACTTCTTATGAAGAAGTTTACCACATACCTAGAAGAACAGAAGAATACCCACATGGAGCACCTTGAAGATTCGGTGTTGAACTTTGGCGTGAAGGGTGCAAGGGATGCAATCAATTTTTTACAAAGTCTTAGGGATATGCTATCTGGTAGCACTACTCGTTCTATCAATACCACTGTTAAGTGGGATGGTGCTCCTGCTATCTTTGCAGGGACTGATCCACGCGATGGGAAGTTTTTCGTTGCGAAGAAAGGCGTATTTAACAAAGAACCAAAAATTTATAAAACAAGTGAGGAAATAGATGGAGATTTTGGTAGCAACGATCTTGGTACTAAGTTTAAACTCGCCCTGCGAGAACTTCCCAAGTTGGGAATTACAGGAGTCATACAAGGCGACTTTCTGTACTCCAACGACACTCTTGGGTCCGAGGTCATCGATGGCGAAAAACTCGTCACCTTCCACCCAAACACAATCGTATACACCGTCCCCTTTAATAGCGAACTTGGACGAAAAATTCGTGCCTCAAAAATCGGCATCGTATGGCACACCCGTTATGTCGGTGACAGTTTTGAGTCAATGAAGGCAGAGTTCGGTAAGGACATCTCATCCAAACTGAATCAAACGAAGGGTGTGTGGCACACAGATGCAACCTACAAAGATGTGTCTGGCACTGCCACGATGACAGAAAAAGAAACTGCGAAGATTACATCTATTTTATCAAGTGCAGGTAATGCCTTTCGCAAGATTAATGCAAAGGTACTCAACAAAATTGCAGAAGATGAGGAAATTAAAACTCGCATTAAAACTCACTTTAACACCAAAGTGCGAGCAGGTGAAAAGATTGCTAATCCAAAGAATCATGTGCGTGGACTCATGAACTATGTTATTCAATGGTATGATAAGCAAATTGAATCGAAAAAAACTGAAAAAGGAAAAGCGCCTTGGGTACAAAAGAAGAAATTAGCGATGCAATTCTTTGGTGGATCGAACATGAACGATTTGACGCAGATCTTCACGTTGATGAACCTTATCATCGACGCGAAGGAACTTATAATCAAAAAGATGGATACGGCATCATCAATCGGAACCCTACTGAAAACGAAAAATGGGTATGAAGTCACATCACCTGAAGGTTATGTGGCGATAAATAATGATGGAGAAGCAGTCAAGTTAGTCAATCGACTTGAGTTTTCTCGTGCGAATTTTAATGACAACATAATCAAAGGGTGGCAAAAGTGATATGAGTGCAGATGTACAATGGTTGGAACTATGGCAAAAACCTGCGAGTAGAAATAAAAAAGATCACATTGTAACAAAGAAAACAAACTATCAAACCCTAATCAAACACCTTGATACGCCACCAAAAAAGATGCTTGAAATCGGTTGTGGTATGGCAAGAGAAGCAGAGTGGTTTCATAAAGAGCATAAGACCGAGTTATGGTTGCTTGATGGTGATAAAGATTCCAACGGTGGTAAGAAAGAACGGTATTACCACTATAGCGAATCGAATGATTTTGCTTTCTATAACACAATCGAAAATCTAAAAAAGTCTTGGACTGATCGACAAATGAATTTTCGATTTGTTGATGCTAACAAAATTAACATTCCAAGAAATACAAAGTTTGATTTGATATGCTCGTTCAAGGCATGCGGATTTCACTTTCCAGTTTCAGACTATCTCCAACTCATTACCAAACACTCAGACGAAGACACTCGTATCATCTTGGATATTCGTCGTGGTCACTACACAGAGCATATGAAGTACCTTGAAGAAGTGGAGATCCTTGAATATGGTAGTAAGCATAACTTGGTTGAAGTGAAAGTCAAAGACAGACCTAAGACGAAGAAGAAACCAGTTAAGGCAAAACCAGTTACACCCAAAGTCACAAAACCAAAGGCACAACCGAAACCAAAGGTTGTACCAGTGGCAACACCAAAACCGAAACAACCAATCGTTTTGGCATCATGTAATCAAGAGTATTACGATTTGTATGGCGCATCGTTTGAATCAAGTTTAAAGAAACTGGACCAACCGTACCACATACATCGTTGTGATGCCCCCCCATCAGATTGGGTTGATGCAAACCCCGATCATATTATTGGTATGGATAAGACTTGGTACGCATGCTCACGATACTACATCCTACCAGAAATGATTGAAGAACACGGTGGAGTCTTTGTGTCAGACATTGATGTAATCTTTACTCGTGCAGTACCGTTTCCTAAGACAGAACCGATTGGTCGTGTAAAGACCTCCCCTAAAGAATTTAGATCAGAATGGGAACAGCGTGGAATGCATGTCATGGCAGGATTCTTTTATTGTTCTGATGTTGACATTGCCAAGCAGATTCGTGATAAGATTAATGAATTGCCAAAGAGGTGGTTTGTGGATCAAGTTGCGATACGAGAAGTGATGCTTGAGAATAATGAGAAGTTAAAGGGTAATGTGGTTTCTTTTAATAGACCTCCAACTAAGTTAAACGAAATGACAAATACAGACTTTGCTGTTGTCCCAAGAGGCAGAGATAAACTCAAACAGCACCAGAGAATTCTCAGAGATCAGTTATTATAAATACTATTAAAGAACCACAGTTAGATTATACACACTTTGTGATGTGTTGTCAAGCGTTAAGTCTTCGGGAAACACGCAATGAAGAAAACAGGATTTATCTACCTCTGGAGAGATTCAGAGAAAAACAAGTATTATATTGGTTCCCACATCGGATCATTAGAAGATGGTTATACAGGAAGTGGGACAGCATTTTCCCCTGCCTATAAAAAAAGACCACACGCATTCAAGCGTAGAATCTTAGAAAGTAATATTTCCCAAGA
>TARA_R110000772_G_scaffold2489_1_pt1 | contig 9919 bp, 8 predicted proteins | sample TARA_R110000772 | Tara Oceans TARA_R110000772 (sample SAMEA4397948) | marine metagenome | biome: Polar Biome; feature: [SRF] surface water layer (ENVO:00010504); material: water (ENVO:00002006), including particulate matter (ENVO:01000060) such as... | depth 5 m | reverse complement strand
TTTTCGTAAACACCGATAAAGACACCAAAGGTCATTGTTGATTCTGGAGATTGAGGCAGTAACTGATACACCAATCCGTCTTCTCCCAATACAGGAATCTCGTAATTTATTACAGGTACATCAGCAAAAGCATTACCCGAGCGATATAGTATGTCTGCACTGTAAGACATATGAGGAGAAAAGTAACCTCTTTCACTCCCAAAGTTTGCATCTTGAGTTGGATAAGCTGCGTTTGTAACATCTAATCCGAAATCTGTTTGAGTTGTTAGCGGTAATGGATTGTCTGGATTTTCTGGATTCGCTTCAAATGGCCCAAAGTTTCCAAAGGTCTCCATATTCCAAAAGTAGTTGGTAATAAACAACTTATCAACTTCATTTTCATCAACATTGCTTATAAGACTTTGATTTGTACCTGTCCAAAAAGGTGCTTGTTTAAGAAAAAAGTCTCTTGTGTTTGTTTCTTTTTTTGCTTCTAGCTTAGAAGGTATAAGCATTTGTAACTTTTCAGCTTCAAAGTCTGGTATAGCCTCTGCGTAGTTAAGAGCAAACAGCTTACTATCTACACGAGTGTTAAATCCTTGAGAGGTTAACCAGTATCCTAAAGTAGTTAAAAAGTTTTTTACGGAAAATACAGGAACTATACCTGCCCTATCCATACCTACACCGTACTCTGTAAACTGCCTTTCCTCATATCCAAACTTTCCTTTTACATCGTTGCAAAAATCTATGTAAGGAAATATTATTGGCTTGTCTGTAGGGTTAACATTTATTGTCCCAATTTCATTTACAACTAAAAATGATAAAAAAGTGTGATCCGCTCTATAATAATCACCGTATGATGTTGTGTCCGCATCATAAACCTCTGCTATAGTTGTGTCTTTTAAATCACTAATATACTTACTTACATAGTCATTAAAATCAACACTAATGTAAGGCTCGTCAGATATGTACTCAAAAGAATTTACAGTTAGAATCCCTTCTATAGTAACATTAGATGAACCAAAAATAGTTATCTTAAAAAAGAAATTATCTTTTGGAAATAAATCTTGCGTATCAGTGTTTGGATTATAATTAAATCTTGACTGTCCCATATTCAAGTCAGTCATAGGTAATTTTATCTTACTTGAAAACGGAAGACGTATCTTATTTACATCTAGGCTATCGTAAAAATCTACATTATATTCTAACTGTGGGTCTGGAAATAAATCAATTTCAAAGTACGTTGAGTTATCTCTACTAATCTCTAACTTAAAAACCATATGTTAACGTGTCGCAATATTAAACTCTAAAGAAGACTTAAATTTGTTATTCAAAGTTACAAAACTATCTCCAGAAAAAGACACAAGATACGCTACATCATCACAGCTATCCTTGAAAACTGTCCAAGTAGTAGATATAAGCGTTTTAACATCACCATTAAAAAGTCTTATTTTATTGTCTGCTGTTAGTTTATAATTAAAAGAGCTTTTATATGGCCTGTAACTTTCTGAGTAAAATGCTAATCCAGCATCGGTTTCAATCTTATAGCTTGACACATCATCGTGAAGTAAAGTAGTTAACACATCAAATCCATACGCTAAAGAAGGGTTAAAACTATTTGGAACATTTGAATAAATATACTTATCAAACTTTCCTCTAGTAACAGCTTCTTGTACAACAACTACAACTCCTTGAGTATCAGATATCTTTATATATACTACGTCCCCAGTGTTTCCTAATGGGTTTGTAGAAGTTACTATATTATCTCCAGTTAAAACACAAGCTCCAATGTTAACAGCAGGTGGTAAATTTATTCCGTAAAAATTATAGTCGCTCATTATATTCTGTCGTTTTTATCTCTTAATCTTCTTTCGGTCTCATTAGTTCTTAAGTCAGCTGAAGAAACATATGCTCTTACAGGTTTACTTGAACTTATTGCAGTTGAGGTTGTAGCCTCAGCAATGGCCTTTAGGTAATTTACACTTTCATCAGCAGTAGCTTGTACACTACCACCCATAGCGAACTTATATGCTGAAGGTGACGAAGGAACTTTGTAAGAACTATTTATCTTTTCCAAAAGACTTCTGTTCATAGATGCAGCTTTTCTGTTTACTATAAACTCACCACCTTCCATCTCATAACCTCCTTGGCCTCTAACAGTAAATGGAACTCCACCTTCAGAGTGAGAAGGCCCATTGACCATACCCCCTTCTTCGTATCTAACGGGATAAAATTTTCTCCTCTGAATAGCGTTAGCCTTAGCAGCTCCAGCAGCTCCTACCGCTGCGGTACCAAGTATAGATAATATACCAGCTGTGGTAAAGTCATACTTTTCAAAGTTGTTAAGTATGTTACTAAATAATGATTCAGCTGTTTCTGCTGCTACAACATTTAAATCAGATTTCTTTTGTGATTCAAATATTTGTTTGTTTATGCTATTTTCTTCAGCTAGTTGTTTTTGACGAAGCTCTTTTTGTTTGGCTCTAAACTGAGACTCTGTAATTAACTGATTATCTAATTGAGATTTAATTATATCTCCTTCAGTTTCGTATCTATTTTTAATTTCATCAAGTTCAGATTTAAGTCTATTAGTTGTGTTTTCTAAAGCTGTCTTGTTATATTCTTTTGCTACTTCTGAAAGCTCACCAAATAAATCTGAAAGTAAATCTTGATATGCTTTTGTTACTTCTTCTTTAGTCTTCTTACCTGGTTTTAATTGAGATAAAAGATATTCTTGAAGAGCAGCTGATTGTTCTTCATTTAAATCAAATCCAGAAAGTAAAGTTGCTAATGATTTAATTACCTCATCTTTAGCTTCTTGTGATAGTACACCGTCTTTTAAATCTTCTGAAAACTTATTTTTAAATGATTCTCCTAATCCATCAACAGCAGCAAGAGCTTCAGAAAAGTCTAATGTTAAATTAGAAGCTTCTAACTTCATTGATTTTATTCTTTCTAGTGCTTGGTCTAGAACTCTTACTTGACCTTCTTTGAATCCAGCTTGTCTCCAAAGTGCAACTTGATCTTTTAACTTATCTTCTGTAGCTTGAAGATAGCTTTGAATATCATTATTAGCATCTTCTTGAAGTTTAGCTTTTTTTAACTCACTTTGAGTCTGCTCTTCTATTAATTCTTTTTGTTTTTTTGTTAGTCTTGTTTTTTCTTCTGTATTTTCTGTATTAGCAATTTGAATAGATAAGTTATCTATTGCGTTTTTCTTGGTTTTTATTTCAAGATTAAGTAATGCTTGATCATCTTTTAACTTAAGTTTTCTTTCTTTTACAGCATTTGAAGTTGTAGAAAATTCTAATTGATATGACTTCTGTGCTAACTTAAAAAGTTCTTCCTTCCCAAAACGAGTGTTAATAGCATTTTGAGTTTGTTGACCTAATTCTTCTACTATGGCATTTTGAATCTCAAGCTCTTCCCCAGATAAATCAACTAATTTTTTTTCTTCTTCAAGTTTTCTTGCCCGTAAATCTTCAATTCTTTTGTTATTAGCTATTTCGAATTTTACAGCTTTTTCTAATTCAATATTATCATCTTCTCTTATTAATCTTGATGCCTCAAGTTGAACAGCGTATTCTGCTGCAATTTCGTTTCTAGCGTTATCAAGAACTGTTTGTCTTAAAGATTCTTCAATAAGTCCTTTTAACTCTATAGCTGTAGCTTTAAATCCGTTTTTTCTCTTTTCCTCTATATCTTTTAATTGTTGTGCAATTTTCTGAACCCTACTATCTTGTGCCATTCTTTCAAGAGCTTGACTTTCGCTAATGCTAACATCTCTATAGGTTTGCTTAATAGCAGCAACTTTAGCTTCAAGTTCAATTACTTGAGCATCAGCAGCTTCACCACCTAACTTTATAGCTAAGGCATTAGCCTTTTCCTCTATATCTATTCTTCTTTGTAATTCTGAATTTTCACCTTCTATTTTTCCCTCTTCTCTTTTTTTCTCAAGTTCAGCTATTGAGTCTGCGGCATCTTTAAGACCTGCGGCAAATTCTTTTGTATCTACATTAGATAATGTCTCTGCTGCTAGTGCTGCATTATAACCATCTTCATCAATAGCTTTTAAAGCTACCCTTAATAAATAACTAGTTTTTAGTAATTCACCAAAACTAATTTGAATCCTATTAATAGCCGACCTTAATAAATCTAAGTTACCTTGATATGTATCTACTTGTTGGGCCGATGCTATTGCCGCAGAACCTACCTTGTAATAGCTTTCCTCAAGATCATCTAGAGCACCAACATTATCAACAAGAGTAATAAGCTGTGCAGCATTTCTTTTACCTACTAAATCAATTGCCTCTGCGAATGAAATACTTTCACTAGCTAAATTTTGTAGTACACTTTTTAAGTCTCTACCAGTTGAAGATAGTTCAGTTAAAATACCACGAAGACCTGTACCAATACGAGATGCTGTAAATCCGTTATCAGCAAGGACGGCCATTGCAATTGCAGTTTCCTGAAAGCTGGTCCCAACCTCAGCTGCTAAAGGCCCTACATATTGTAATGCTGTACCAAACGATTCAAAAGAAAGTGCTGAATTGTTTATAGCTCCTACTAGAGTATCTGAAACCTTAGCTGTCTCTGAAGTTGTTAAGTTATATTGTTTTATAATTTGACCAACTTTCTGTGCTACTGGTCCTACTTGTTCACCAAGTGCTTGAGCTGTACGAGCTATACTTGCTGTTGCCTCTATAATTTCAGAGGGATCAAAACCTAGCTTACCAAGCTCTGTTTGTAGTTGTACAATTTCCTCTGAAGTAAACTTGGTACTACCAGCTACTTCAAGTACATTATCGGAAAGTTTTTCTAACTCACTATTGGTAACACCAGTAACAGCTTGAAGTTGTGCTAATTGTGCTTCAAAGTTTACAGAAGCTTTAAAAGAGTCTACTAAGACTTTTCTAACTCCATCGAGTATTGACTTAAATATAGTTAATGCCGATCCGAGACCAGTAATTCTACCTATACCCTTTCCTAACTCACCGACATTGAATCCACTTTTAAGACCCCCTAGGAAAGAACTTCCAGCGGACTTTGCTGTTGGCGCAGGTGCAGGTCTACTTTCTTGGTATTTTTTAACTAAAGTATCTCTCTTTTTTAAGGAGTCAGCAGTTGCTTTAACTTTTTGTTTTTCTATAGCTATATAATCAGCAGAACCTTTCTTGTATCTTTTTTGAATTTTATTTAAAAGGTCAAGTTCAGCTTTTTCTCTCTTTGAAACGCTTAATTTTGATGACTTTATTTTCTGAAGCTCTAGTGCATCATTGGCTTTTAAGGCTGCTTTTTTTGCCGTCTCTTCAGCTTTGAGTGCGGCTTTTTGGCTTTTGAATTTAACTTTTTGATTTGCCTCTGCTGATTTTTTTACACGATCATTAGATTCTAATTGCTTTTGCTCTAATTCTTGTATTGCCTGTATTATCCTTCCCTCTTGAGCAAGCCTTAGCTTTATCTTTTCAAGGACATCTAGTTGAGCTTTCTCTGCTACCTTGCCTGATTCAAAAGCACCTTTTGCTTTTTCAGCCTCTAGCTTCGTAGTTCTTTTGGTATTATCTATCTGTTCTTTTGTAAGGCTACCTATAACCTTAACTGTACCATCTATTGCAGCTTGAACCTTCTGCTGCTCTTTAGTGTATAGAGCTAGTTGCTCTCTATTATTCTTAAACTTGATTTTTTGTTCTTCAAGTTCTTTTGTTAAAGCACCTTCAGCTGTTAATAGCTTTCCTATCTTTTCTGATAACGCCTCAAATATTAAACCGCCTTGAAAGCCTTGTTGCCTTAAGTCGTTTATTACTATTTTTAAACTCTGTAGTCCGGATGTTAAGGCATTAACCTTAGCTTGAATCTCTCCTTGACCGCTACCCTTGCTATCTTTTGCCATATTATATTAAATTTGCTATTTCTACTTCAACATCTCCTAAAAACTCAAGTCCTATTTCATCAAACCACTCAGCTATAGCGGTTTCTACTACGTCTTGAAATCCAAAGGCTACATCAGATATATAATCGTACCTTGTTCTAACTTCTTCTTCACTTGATATATTCTTAGCCACAAAATATGCCATTGCACTTTGTGAGCTTCGAGTATTTGTATATGTATATTTCTTACTACTTCCGTCCTTAAGTGTGCTATTTACGGTTAATGAAGTGGGTATGTTTTTTGTTTTTATCCACTGCATTATTTCTTCACTGTCTGGAGGATTAGTAATTGCGCCTTCACCAGCTACGGTGTCAAGCTCATTACCATACCTACCCCAAGGCATATTTATTAATACCGAAACATCTGTTATAATTCCTGTTGAATCATCTATGGATGAAGATACCCTTAAACTATTCTCATACCTAGAGGAAGATATGCTTCGCTGAAGAAATCCGCTAACGTCCTGGTTGTTAGCCCTTAAAGCTGCTTTTAAAACCGCCTTTATGTTATAAGACTTTAGTCTTTTTAATATTAACGATCTTAGTCTTCCTCTTTGTTGTGCTACACTAAGCATTGTCTATACCTAGATTGTAATTCTTTCTAGCAAATGATATTGTTATATCAAACATAGCCGAAGTAATGTTATCATCTTCACTAGCCATATTCATTACATCTACATCATCAATGTAACAGTTTTCATCTTGCTGTATTAAGTAATCTTGTAATTGACCTACCACAAATAAGTTCTCCTCAGTAGACTGAACTAAGGCTAACTCATCTGAGTTTATGCACTTGTCTAGTATTGCACAAGAAAACGATAGGGTGTATATAGGTCTAGCCAAATCTCTTGAAACATTAGAGTTACTCGGTATCATAATCACAGACCTGTAATCGAACTCTCTGTTCTGAAGATCATCCTCTGATCCCAGAAACAAAAACTCGTTAATCATATTGTGATTAGTACAAAAGTCTTTTACTAACTGGTAAAAATCAGATAGATTGTTCATAGCAGCTTTTTTCTAATTTACAATTTATTCATAGATTCTTGCCTTCTCGTCTGAACTCTATCTATCTTCTCTTTCTGAGTAATATAGCTCATCTCAGGCAGTACGGTTGACATTTTTAACATATATATTTCTTCATATCTTGTTACATCTTCCTTGGCTAACATCCTAACCATAGAATACCAGTACCATTGGCTATGAAAAAGGTTTTCGTTTGTTTTATTATCTAAATCTTCCTCTTGAGTCTCTTCATCTTCATCGGGAATCTCGTAAAAAACGCCTGAGAACTGCTTAAACAAAACATAATCTCTATTTTCAAGGTAGGTATTTACTACGCTGTAGATATCTTGAACCGGGGAGCTTAATATATTCTGCTCATTCTCCTTTTCATCATTTTCGTTTTCGTTATCAAACTCTTTGTGGTGTTTAGGTCTGAGGATTAGTTTAGCGAACTCTAAATCCCTTTGATTTTGGCTTTCGAAATTAGTTTTACCTGTTATTATCTGCTCAAGCATAATAAACTGACCCAAAACCGCTTGCTCAACACCTAGCGTGACGTTAAAATTGTCAAAAATGTACTCTGTAACGGCAGCTTTCTCATCTATGGGATAAGTTTCCTTGATATCACGAGACGTTTGCAGCCTGTCTAAGACATCTAAACTATTTAGATAGCTCTCTATGTCCTTTTCTGAGTTAAACTCCTTAAAAAGCTTAATATGGGTCTTAAAATCTATCATAGAAACATAGTTACACCTCCGTCTTGCTCTTCAAAGGCACAATAAGCTGCAATTGCAAGGCTCATTACCATATCATCGTGCTTTCCCTCGGTGTTTGAGAACTGCAAGTTACCTGTTATTGGGTTACGCTTGCTTTTAAAGTCATAAACTTCCTTAATAAGCTCGGTATCGTTAGGTATTTTTATGGTTTTTTCCTCAAATAACTTGATTAAGTTACGGATAATCACTGGTTTACTCTTAGAAGTTGTGTGAAAAGGTACTAATTTATATAGCCTATCATCTTCGGATAGGTCATCAAACAGTAAGTCGTTGTTATTAACCTCAAAGTATGCCGCTGCAAGCAATCCATCCCTGTCCTGGTGTAGATAAAACTCCTTTATGCGGTTTCTAAACTCTACCGAGTCCATATTCTCCTCCTTAAAGTTAAATCTATCTATGTCAATCACTCTATAGTCATCAGATATAGCAGTAAGCACCGTATAATCCTGCGCCACACCGATATCCATCCCGATATATATCCTCTCACACCTCTTATCCATATTTGTGACAACAGCCTCGTCAACATTACTGAATAATGCGTTCGCACTTACAGGTTTACACAGAAACTCTTGGTCAAATTGAGACTTAGTCATACTCTTCTTGATTCCAAGCACTGTTTTCTCAACCTTATCGTCCTTTAAATCCAAGTAAGTACGCTTAATGGACTTAATCTGCTCTGCATTATGCTCTAACTGACCCTCTTTGTACCATTCGTAGAACCAATTAGGCCCATTGAAGGTAGATGCCGCACATATCCTACCACCTGTCCTAGTAACCATAGGCAGAAGTACCTCATTGATAAAGTCAAGTTTCATATACGCAACCTCATCGAGATAGATATAATCTAATGTCGCACCACGAAGGTTATCTCCAGAGTCAGCACTACGGAATTTAATAAAGCTACCATTGTAAAAATACATCTCGTTAGCCTTACGATCATACCTCTTGATAATCTTAGTCCACAAATCTTGATGGGAACTAAACATACCCTCGATATCCTTCATAACCTTATTGGCTTGGTCTTGAATAGGTGAGACCCAGAACATTCGGTGTTTAGGGGTGTTTAATGCCCTCATTACACAGTCGTTTTGCATAAAGAAGGTCTTCCCAGTCTGTCTACCTGCTACCAAACAGCTTATAAAAGGCGCATCATCGTGTACAAGCCGATGAAAGTCAACTTGCGGCTCAGTAGGCTTATATAATTTAATCTGCATCTATATCGAAATAGTCTTGTTCCTCGTCTGGTGCCGTGAGGTCTATAGTAGCTGTAATATCAATCTTGGTCTGCTCGACCTTAGTCGGAGCTTTATACCCTTGCATATCGTTGATAATCTTGATAGACTCCATAGCTGTCTTCATATCACTATTTACCAATGCCATATCACGGATTCTAATCAACGCAGTGAGGTTAGTTCCCTTAGCTGCCTCAATAGATTTCATCTCTGCATTAGCTATCAACATAAGCTCCTTATGAAAGGCTGTTCCAGCAGTTCTCCTATCACGATAATAGTTCGTGTAATTCAAATCTCTAGCAACCTTACTCGAAGCATCCATCCCCTCATTTCTTATGTTCTCAAGGAACTCGGATTGAAGGTCTGTTAGTTCGCTGCCGCGACCCTTTACAATCTTCCCACTGCTATTTCTTTTTGAGGCCATATAACGGTATATTATGTATCCCTAATTTATCTCTAAAAACCAACTCATCAAACTTTGGCGCACTCTCATCGTAGTGATACCATTTGAAGATAGAAACCTTAACTCCCTGTATACAACTTCCACAAGCTGTCTTCGGATTTTGTGCCTTCGGAAAGTATTTATTCTTCCCGACCATAGAGTTGTAGAATTGAAACATCTCTGCTCTCGCTCCTCCATTAGGTACAGAGACACTGCACAGTGCTATTAGGAGTTCTTTTAATGACATATCTTATCGTTTTAATATGATTGTATAGGTGTTATGATTTAAGCCTCTTAACAGCCTTCTAATGGAATATACAATATTGAATGTTGAACATCTTTCATTAACATTGGGTGTATTGCCCCCTTATTATAATAAACTAATTATAATACTTTTACTTCCATAGTAAAAGTATTATTATAATAGTATAAGAGTAAACTAATACTATTATTATAATAGTACCTATTATAATAGGAGGTATGAAACTTCTGTTTGGGATTCTTTGGGGTTGGGTAAAAACCTTCCCCCCGCTCCGAGAGGTTAGAGTTAAAATTTA
>TARA_R110000772_G_scaffold28294_4_pt1 | contig 9926 bp, 9 predicted proteins | sample TARA_R110000772 | Tara Oceans TARA_R110000772 (sample SAMEA4397948) | marine metagenome | biome: Polar Biome; feature: [SRF] surface water layer (ENVO:00010504); material: water (ENVO:00002006), including particulate matter (ENVO:01000060) such as... | depth 5 m | reverse complement strand
TTATTATGTCTTAACTGGGGTAGTCGAATCCATTAAACCACGTCAGATATCAGCTCTGGCCTATCTGATGATTTACCACTAATCTTTTCTTTAAATATTTTTTCACAACCAATTTCTTCAAGTTGTTTTAATTGAACATTTAAATTCTGATCTGTCGAGCTAACCCGTGCGTACCCTATTTTCACTTAGTGTTCCTTAAGTTGTCTTAATATCAATGTTACATATAACTTTTTGATTACAAGACTTTTGGAACAATTAATTTAAAAAATATTAGGTGTACAAAATATTAGAGCTTATTGGACACTAATTAATTTTTCATCAATTGGGGAAAGCAAAGGCATTAATTGTTCAACTGATGAATTGAACCAATAATCTTTATCTTCTGGTAAAATTATAACTGGCATTCTTTTATGATAATCAGAACATTTGTTATTAGGTTTAGTAGTTAGTGTAACAAGTTGAGGTTGCTCGCTTGGAAAGTATATACCTCCCATAAATAAAGAGTCAGAGTCTTTATGAGAAAATAAGTTTTTTTGCTTTTTACCATTTTCAGTTCGCCACTCATACCATCCAGAGCATGGCACTAAACACCTATGATATTGAAATGCGTTTTTGAATGTTGGTTTAATTGCAACCGTTTCACTTTGAGCATTAATTAATAATTTCTTCGACCACTGTGGTTGAATCCCCCAAGAAACATCCAATTGTTGAAAATTACCATTACTAGCAATAATGGTAGATACAACTTCTGTAGGACGTAAATCAGAGTTAGGTTTAACGGAAAAATAAATATTAAATAATTTACTTACAGTCTCAGCTACTTTATCTGAAACACAAAATCTGCCACACATATTCTCACCTTTAGCATTGAATTTTTGGAATATCCTGCCACTTACTTGTAAAACTAGGAGATAAAAAATTACGTTTCATAGCCCATTTTTCTGTTTGTCCTACCGCAGCTACTTCAATTAAACCATTTCCATAACGGTTATTAATTCGATCATAGCATTTCATTAAATTTGGATTATTATCATCATTAATAAATAGATCATGTTGCTGAAATTTACTATCAACGAGTTCAATAGCACCAACACCAGCAGCAATTTTACAGGTATTATCAGTTGCTACAGTAAATTCATATATTAAAGATTTTTTATAATAATTTTCATCATGAGGTGAGCTTGAAGCAAATATAAGTAACCTTTTGATCAATGACTGTTGATGTCTAACTTTACGTCCAACAATAGAAGCATGGCTTGTTAATGCTGCTTTTAATGCATTATGATCTGTTACTCTTTGACCAAAAGATCTTGTTGAAAATATCTCTTTTTTAGGTTGTCTAATATCATCCCAATTTAAACAAGTGATGCCATTTAGCTCATTTATGGTACGTTCTACAACAACACTAAATTGTTTACGCATAGATTTTGAATCTTGTTTTGCTAACTGCCACGCATTATTAATACCCAATACATTTAATCGCTTTCCTAACCTTGAACCTATTCCCCAAACATCAGTAACAGACATGCGAGAAAGTATTTCTTGTCTTGATTTATCATCATCAATAACAGCAACACCGTTATAGCCAGATAGTTTTTTAGCTGCATGGTTTGCAGCTTTAGATAATGTTGGAGTTGAGCCAAAGCCTACACCTACTGGCAACCTTGTTTCTCTCCACACCGTTGTTCTTATTTCATGACCATACTTATGCCAATCTTTTATTAAATTATTATAATTTTTAAAATAAAGAAATGATTCATCAATCGAGTAAACGTACTGGTTATCACAAAACCTGCTAATAACATTCATCATCTTTTCACTTAAATCAGCGTATAACTCATAGTTAGATGATCGGATCACAACATTGTTTTTTTCTAAGAAATGTTTAATTTTAAAATAAGGAATAAATTTAGGAATACCAAGCTTTCTAGCAATTGGGTCTACAGCACAGATACACCCGTCATTATTCGTTAAAACAACAACAGGCTTATTTCTAATTGACGGATCAAATACCTTCTCCGCAGATGCATAATAACTAACAGCATCAACTAAAGCATACATGACAATAGCTCTGGTGCTGGTCTATGTAATCGAATAGATCGAGTTACTACACCTTCAATTTGAAATTCATCTTCAGGGCTTATTTGAACTGGTTTATGTAACGGTGATGCTGAAATTAATTGTGCTAGTTTTTTATCTAAAAATTTACAAGAAAAGCAACCATTGAAATTAGCTACTATCACATCATTTTGATTTACCAGAACGGATCTATCAACTATTAATATATCACCGTCAAATATGCCAACCCCTTGCATTGATTGACCTTTGGCGATCCCAATAAAGGTAGCATTAGGATTTTGAATTAATAAAGAATCTAGTGATAAGCCTAATTCTTTATATTCAGCAGCAGGAGATTCAAAGCCAGAAATACCAGCTTCAATATAAATAGGAATAACTTTCATAAAACTCAAAACATAACACTGTACATTAATCCAGTATAGATTAAATATGCTTTTATCGAAAGTAGGAAATATAAAAAGGGCATTTACAAAGAGTAACTGCTTATAATGCTTTGCCTAAAAGAAGTACTAATTTAGTGGTAGCCCTCAAAAAAATAAAAAATAGAAAAATTAAGTATTTATCTTTCACCAACCTTATTCATCATGCTTTAATGAATTTGATTAATGGAAGTGGCAAGTTCAAACTTCTATATATTCATAATGGAATACACGCACCACATTACCCTGCTGCGTAGTTAATTCTATAGTCGAAGAACTAGGCTTTATTTTTTGTGCTTCAAAGACTTCCTCTGTTGAAATACATTCGTTATTAATGGTTAATTCTTTAATCAATTTAATTTTCATCTCGGACTTCTATTTGATAGGTTTGCAAGGGAAGTAATGAGCACTTATGGCAACAATTTACAGATTGTAATGGTGACATTAGTCAACTGACTACATAATATCACAATTTAACATGACTTCATTTGAGCACTACAAGTAGACAAAATTCCAAGGCAGTCAATTATGGGAATCGTCACTATTGCCAAACCTGCCATTAGGTTTACTCAAATTAATGGCAGGTGTAGAACAGAAAGCTGACTATAACACTTGCATAAAATGCGTAGTCAGGTTTAATGCTATTGATTGGTGTTCTTGCTAGTTTTATCTATTACGTCACTTGGATCTATTGCTATTGAACGTGTTGCGTAATCGTGTACAGCCCTGCGCTCTCGATTAAAAATTATTGCAATCATCGAATACCCACCCAAAAGAAGTTTCACAACCGACCTTACAAGTGACAAGTGAATAGGTATTCTTCGAAGAGTGGAGCGTTCTCTTATCCTAAATCGGAATAACAACTGCCCCAGTGTACAGAAATAGGCGGTTAAAACTGAGTCGTATAAGAATATCGCGAGTAGCACAACACCGTATGGAACTGAAGATTCACTTGATTGGGGCAATATATTGACAGCAACATAATACCCGCAGAAAAAAACTAAAATGTAGTCAACTAATGTTCCAAAGTACCTTTGAAACAAGTTAGGAAATTTCGATATCTTATGATTACCGCTATCCATTTCCGTTTTTTCTTGTTCAACTTGTGAAACATTACCATCAAAACTTGGACTATTCATTTTCGAAATCTCCTTTTGATACACTTAACAGCATATTGATGAGACCTTGCAAGGTATACAACCTTGTAAGGTTTGGTTCGATTAAATTAACGACCGTTCATTGTTCCTAAGTAGACATTAAGCTTTTCAGGTGGTTACGTCAACTTAGCGCACTATTAAGACAAAACTATAATTGTACCTAAGTGCTCACTTTAACCCTCAACTCATCATTTGCATTAACTAATATTTCTAAATTATCTAATGTCAGTGGCAGTTCAGAATTGATAATATGGATTCTCTCTCGCAAGGCTATACCTTTTTTAGAATTAATTATTTGATACCCTACGGCCTCCATTAGCTCTGTTAATTGAGTGAGAGTAAATTTTGGTTCAATACCTTGTTTTCGCCAAAAAATAATTTTTTGATCAGCATTCTTACTTAACTTTTTGAAATAATCAGATCTACTATTTGATAATAATTTAAGGTTTTCAATTGTTATTGGTGAATTAGGATTTTTGGGCGAGAACCATTTCTTCTTACTATAAAGCTTATTTCTGATAATCTTGTAAATATCGTTAATACTAACCAAAACTGGTTGGTTAAATCGGCTTAGCGATGCATGATGTCTTGCAGCTTGGCATCTAACTTTTGAATCTAATTTATAAATTTGATACTCATCATAAGACAACGTTTTGAGGTTATCTAAGGTTATTGGCAGCTTCTTATCGACAATAACGACTTTTCCCTTTGGCGTATCTAAATATACGGAAAATAAAGGCTCTAGTTCCTCTAATGATAGATCACAGAGAAACCCAGATCTTAACCATCTTGATCTAATTTGAGCGGCTCGATTTCTGATATTCATATCTTATTTAAACCGATTACACTTGCTAATATCAATGTTGAACAGCTCCGTTTATATCTAGTTCACCAGATAATTTTATTTCTTCACTTTCGAGGAAGCAATTTCTTGGACGGATGGAAATTTATTGTTTTGGGCGATATCAACCCAAATTTGAATGATTATATTTGAGGGGAATGTCCATTTCATTAAATCAATCCTTAAACAGTTAGACTAAAGTCTAGTCTGACAAATAATTGTTAGCAAGTGTTTGTCCTTTAAAGACCCGTCTAGCGGACTATGAAGAAGATCAGACAATGGTAAAAAATGCCACCACATCAGTCATTAATACAGTACATTTCTTGTATATAAAATGTTTGCTATATTAAACTAAAACATTTGACGGGAGCCTTTTAGGTAATTCAATTATTTACACTGTTACTTCTAGCCTCTTTATGTCTAGTATATCGAGCAGGTATCATACTTACAGAAACCTTATTATATTTTAAAATATTTCTAAGCTTTTCATATGCAGCTTTTAACTCGTATTTAGCCATCAATGGCAAAGAATTTAACTCTGGTCTATCTTTATTAGCTTCATATAAAATCCAAAGTTTAACTCTATAATCACCTCCATTTACGTCCCTTATATTTTCTTGGATGTGGTCTAATATCAAATTACTATCAGGGTGATCACTAGCATCAATAAAATCTCGTATATCATTGAGAAAAATTTCATCACTTAGAAATGCTTCACAATAAAATTTAGCTTGTGAAAATAAATGATTGATAGCACTACTACCGCCATGTTTTTTTACATGAATAATATTTCCTTTATTCTCGCCACATAGCTCAAAAATATCGCAAAATTCATTATTTTTTCGACCCTTTCCTATTCTTAACTTCGATTGATCGAATAATATAGCGGATGGATTCACATTACAGTATTGATTATTAAATAGTTCTTCCCTATTTTGCTTACGTTCATCACAAAAGATATTTATATTATGATAACATTCATCTATTTCTTCTAACTCGGTTTTCTCATCTACGAAAGTGTTAAGTTCATCATAAAAAACTGAATCTACTTTACGCCATTCACCTGCCAATAGAATATAACAATCATTATTAAGTTCAATTTCTGCTATCAAACAATTGTAAATACTCCAATTTTTATAACTTAAGATTTTATTTTCATCATGAGAATACGCATAAACACATTTAGTATTAAGATTTTTTACTGTTACTTTATCTAAACTGGCATAAACATCACCATCTAAATCCTTAATATGTACATGAGAGAGTATATTGTTATCCAACACCCGATTATTGCTATAACTGAAACTAAACTCATCATCAGCAATAAACTCAGGGATGGCCATATGAATTTTGGAAAAATTTGATTGATGAATTAACAAAAGCAGATTTTCGTCTAATTCACTGCTCATCTCATCAGATACAGGAGTCAAATTAGGATAGTTAGGGAAAAGTTCTTTATAATCATCACTTTTATATGCGTCAATGAATTGTCCAGCATACTCAAATAGTTTATCCCATGTTAGTTTCTCTTCACCTATAGCTTTTATTGTTAACGTATTTTTACCTTGCAATGTCACATCAGAGTTTTCATTAAGGTGAGCTGAAATATAATGCAAAAATTCAGTATCAGCCATACCAAAATCATCGGCATCAGAAGGTTTACTTAGTTGTCTATCAATCATTTGTGTAGTTGTCGATTGAATTGCACTTTTTGCTTGCCTAACTTCTTCGTTACCACATAAATTCATAGCAACAATGATACCGAAATCAGACTCAAATTTTGATTTTTTCAGCCAAGAACTACTACTAACCCCAAAACTAGCAGCGAATACTCTATCTTCCCATTTGATTAATAGTAGGCCACTTGGGCGTTTAGTATAGGTACTAAAGTTTACTTGATTGTCTTCATCTAAAGATTGATTAACAAAATCTAACCAAACAGGATTGTCGTCTGATTTTGAAACTTGTCGACAGTAAAATTGACAAGCATGATCTTTAAATTCAAATTCCTTGATTTTGTTAATTTCAGATTCTTGTTGAGGTAGTTTTTCATAATCAACAACCTCTTCAAATGTGTTATTTGATTTAGACAAAAATAATGTTATTTTTCCCAATTCATCAGCCATTTACATTCCTAAATTAACTATCCCTTAATATTATATTTTCAGAAATTTATTCAGGTAGCAACATTTAAATTTATTAGATTAGATATTCTAGATACCATATTTTTTGAGCAACGGTTTATACATAATAGATGACATAGACTTTCCCACACATTCAAGTCCTCTATGCTCACGGATAAGTTCTAAATGATTTATTTTTATATCTGGCAACTATTAATGTCTAAAGCTAACTAATTAACAGTTGAAATAAAGGTAGTTGTCAGACTGAAATGGAAGAGTTCAAATTGCAGTCATTTTTATGATGCACGCTGATAATCGTCATTTTCTTCAACATATTTTATTGCTGATTTAATTGAACCAAAATAATAGGTCAACATCTTAAGGCGCTTATCTTTTACATTTTGAGGAGTGTCTTGAGATTGAATATCAAGCCATACTTTGACTAAAGCCCATGGTGGGAGTTCTTGATTCATTTTATCGTCCTTGATTAATTAACCATCTAAATATAGTAGTTACCTTAACTTTATACAAATATTTTAAGTAGAGCTATTTGCTCATCATTTTATCTAAGATTAAATTTTATTGTTCTCTCTAAGAAAGATAAATGAATCCCCCACAATATTTTTTTGGATAGAAGAGCTTGGACAGTACTTGAAACTGGATTAACCTGAACTTTACCTGATAATATTTCAATTGGTTTTAAATTAGTTTTATCTGTAGATCTAATATGGACTTATTTTAAGACAAGCTTACTAAGTAAGCATTTCATCAATTCATCTCATCGAACATCAGGAAACCTTCTGATTTCCCATTAAAGCCATCCGTTATTAATGGCTTTAATCACACAATATAAAACCGTTTATTTAAAAATGACGAAATGAGAACTACCGCTCTCACTACGTTTGATTGCTGACTGACGTTCATTTTTGAAAACAAGTTTCAAAACGCTGCGACAGTATAATTAATAAATTTAAGAGCTAATCTGCTTTTTAACCTCTTCTATAACATCAAGCTCTATCTGTGATATTCGAGCCACTCTTGTTGCACTCGCTAAACTATATTCAAATATTTTTTCAACTTTATCTAATTGTGAATAACCAGTTAACTCCCAAGTTTTTAAAGAATCACTATAAAATTCTTTTTCTGTTTTTAGTTCACCCGATTGAATATGTTGCTTGAATAAATCTTCAATAGATAAGCTTTTCCCAAAATTATAATGAGCTTGAATTGTCTCTTTTACTTGAAATTCAAAGTAACGCTTTGACATATATACATCAGAGTTACCTTTCGATCTGAATGCAATTTCTAGTAATGGATTTGCCTTCCCTTGAATATATTTTTTAACAAGTTTCTGAGGTGCGGTAACTTCCCATAGTTTTATTCCAAATATATTTTTAATTTGAGTAACTTCTGTTTCTGTTAAAGTTACAAGTTCTTTTTCTGCAATCCCTTTAGCTAATTTGAAGAAAGCTTCTACCGCAATATCCTGATCTTTACTGTATTTTATATAACCATTATCTTTGTTATTTTCTATCGAATTTAATAGCCCTCTTTTTTGGCATTCTTCTAGTAATTCAGCATCTTTATATTTTGACATTGTAGATATTGAATTAGGTTTGATCATAGATTCGTTAATAATTTCAAGTTCAATACCATCTACTTTTTCTAAGTCTTTAATTAATGTTTTTATTAACTTTGTTACTTTGAACTTAGCCCCTTCTTTAACAATAGATTCCCAATTTTTTGCAGAGCCTCCTGAAGAAATTTCTCCCTCAAGTAATGCAACACCCTCTCCTGTTGTTGCTCCACCATCTCTGCCATTAGCCCTAGCAAAAACAAGCCCAGCAACTCCAATTGGTTTTCTTTTCTCAATTTTATTTTCGGTGAAAGTAATATAGGCACTCACTGTTTCGACTTCGGTACTACCATCTGATCCAAATATTTTTATCAGTTTTTGACTAATTTCACTCTCAAAATCCGCGTCTACAAGCCAGCCTTGCTGTGATGCATCCCATTTAGCGTCACCTAAATTTTTTAAATAACTACTAACTCTGGTTAAATATGGGTTAATGACCAATATTTGACCATCTTGCTTTATCATTTTAATCGGCATTATTTCTCTCCTTGGTGATTAGCAGTATTTTCATTAACCTCAAACTCTAACCAAGAAAGCGCAGCCAATCTGATCTGCTTCTTCAACACTTTTAAAATTAATTCACTATCAAAATCAAACTTTTCCCCATTTATTTCATAGCATTTGAGCAATATTTTCGTTTCCAATACGTAAAGTGAAATAAATTGTTCCGCAATTCTCTCTTCAATATTTTTAATATCATCGTCAAATTCATCAATATCATAATTTTCTTTAACTGAGCTGAGTGACACATCAATAAAATGATCGACTTTAGTGCCATTAATAAAGTCTTGTGTGAATTCGTTCAAAGAAGACTTTAGCAAATTGTTAGGAACAACCTTCAGTGATTCGATTAATAATTTTGGGTTTGAATCTATAAAATTTTCAAATAAAAAACTATAACCGTCTTCATAATCAGTTATCTCGTAATTACTGATTTCATTAAAAAATAATGTTTTAAACTCATCATAAGAGTCAAAATCCAATTGATTGAAATTTTCATCAAGATATATTTGTGCAATACTCGGCAAATCACAGTAATGAATATAATTTTCTTCATTATTTTCCGTATGACTTACTTTAATTATGTGCTTTGGTAATTTGTTGTGTATTTCAATTAAGCGATCCTCAATAGCTGGAAACAATGTTCTTGGTGGTTCGAATGAATATTCATGTTCAAATTTAGACTTCACGTCATCGTCAGTAACTTGATAAAAAACAAAACTTTTAAATTTCAAAGTTAGCTTGTTTTTTCGAACAATGAATTCAATTTGCATATCTGCATCATCTTCAGTGATAATTTGACAAAATATTTCCCTATCAGTATTCCCAAACTTCATTGTTTGAATCTGATTAATGAATTTCATTTCATCTTTTATTGCAAAATCTTCATATGCTTTAAGCGTTCTGTCGACATCAAAACAATTTAAAGCTTCGAAAACTATTTTATCCAAAAAATTTACTATTTGAGTAAAAGTTGTTTGTTGCTGTTCCAACAGATATCCATCATCAACATTTTTGAGTTTCTTTAATAATATTTCTTTCGCGTCACCATAAATACTTGCGTCAATTTTGCTTCGGCACTCTTCTAGAAACTTAAGTGAATTCAGTTTTGATAACTTGTGATCTGGTTGAAGCCTATAATTGACTTCATTAGTTAATTCTTCTCGTAAT
>TARA_R110000772_G_scaffold11658_3_pt1 | contig 9946 bp, 8 predicted proteins | sample TARA_R110000772 | Tara Oceans TARA_R110000772 (sample SAMEA4397948) | marine metagenome | biome: Polar Biome; feature: [SRF] surface water layer (ENVO:00010504); material: water (ENVO:00002006), including particulate matter (ENVO:01000060) such as... | depth 5 m | reverse complement strand
TGTGATGTTATTGTCTTTGACGATTACTTTAGCAAAGATCAAGAAGGAAATATTCTTGGTGAAGAATATCTAGGAACTAATCGCCTTATTGATGGCTTTAAAGATACACTATCTGAAGGACGTTGTATTGTTCTTCCATCACAGGATAAGGTTAAAGGTGGAGGTATTACCCATCTTGCTCTCCTGCTCTCTAAGGATGACCTTCCGCAGCCTCCTGTTGACCTTCTAAAGGTTCCGATTATTGTTAAGCCTAAAGACTCTATGCCTAAAGAGTATATTATGCAGAGCATTAATGATAATCTAAAGCTAATAAAAAAGTGGGGCTTTGTCCAAAGTTGTAAACCTAACGCAGAACATGCGATTGTTGTTTCAGGAGGTCCATCAACTGACTATAAAAAGCTAAAGAAAGTTATTAAAGAAACAAATGGTGTGGTACTATGTGTAAAGCATAGTTATCCAGAACTATTAAAGAATGGTATTGTTCCCTTTGGGTGTGTTATTCTTGATCCGCGTTCTATTGATGGCGTTTCTACTCATGGTATTGTGCGGAAAGATTTATTTAATACGCTAGATAAGGATACAAAATTCTTTGTGGCGTCTATGACAGACGTTAGCGTTACTAAATATCTTATGAGTAAAACAGATAATGTATACGGATGGAATGCTTATTCCGAAGCAGTCGTAGAAGCAGCTAAAAATGAAAGCTTCGCTATTGACGAAGGTCTTAATATTCCTAAAGATACTACTTTCGTAACTGGGGGTACGTGTTCAGCAATGCGTACTATTGGGATGTTTCATATCCTAGGCTTCCGTAACTTCCATCTATTTGGTTTTGATTGTAGCATCCCAGAAATGACAGATGATATGAAAAAGGAAAGGACAGAAGACGATAAGCCGAAGTATCTAAATGTTGAGACAAATGGTGCAAAGTTCTGGACTACAGGAGAGCTTTTAGCTATGGCACAAGATTGTGAGAAGTTGTTTAGTAATCAGGATATTGAAATGAATGTTTCTATTTATGGCGAAGGAACTCTTGTTGCAGAAATTTTTAAAGATACTTATCATGCAGATAAACCATACTATAAGGATTTAATTAAACAATGTTAGGAATTGCGGAATCAGTTATAGGTGTTACAGGAAAAATCCTTGATAAATTTATTGAGGATAAAGACCTAAAGACTAAGCTAGAAGCAGAGCTTAATGAGCAGCTAGTGTCCCTCGATCTTGCTCAAGCACAAGCTAATATTGAACAAGCAAAGCATCCCTCTATCTTTGTAAGTGGAGCTAGACCAGCCATCATGTGGGTCTGCTGCTTCGCTCTTGCTTGGCAGTTTATCCTTGCTCCTGTTACAAGCTGGGGGTTAGCCATTTGGTATCCTATTATTACGCTTCCTGTGTTAGACACTCAGTCTCTTATGACGCTTCTATTATCTCTTCTAGGACTTGGCGGTATGCGCTCTGCTGAAAAGTGGAAAGGTGTTGCCAGAAATAATATGAAATAATGGCTCTCAACGATAAACAAGAGAAGTTTGCACAAGCTTATGTACTCTATCGAAATGCTACCGAAGCCGCTAAAGCTGCGGGGTATGCGGGTAGGTCTGCATATAATCAAGGTAGTAGGCTTTTAAAGATAGGAGAAGTAAACGAAAGAATCGAAGACCTTGAAAAGGAGATGGAGACATCTATTGATTATGTTGCTGAGATTGAAAAGCAGTATACATATGCTACCAACAATAATCATACTAACTCTGCGCTTAAAGCACTTGAACTTCTTAGTAGATTACGTGCTCCTACAGACGAGGATACGCCTACTACTGTGGAGGAGTTGGAAGAAGATATTGTCAAAAGTCTTGAGCTATTAGGCGAAGACAGAACTATCAAGCTTTTTACAAAGTGTTCTTGGTTCGATGAGCAAGAAGAAGAAATGGAAGAGCTTCAGGAAGAAGTCGAAGAGCTAGAAGAAATCTTAGATGAGTTAGCTGAAGGAGAGATTATTGATGATCAAGTGTGAGGATAAATGTACGATAGACCTTAACCATCATTATTGTATTAAGTGTAATCGTTCAGTTGAAGAGATAAAAGAAGATAACGAAAAAAAGAAACAGGAAAAACTTCTCAAGAAAGCTTGGAATAATTTACCTGTTTAGGCTTGTCCCTTAATAGACACGCGGAAGAGCATGGTTACTCTTCCATTTTATTTATAACTCCAAATAGTAGGACGCGGTGTTGTATCAGAGTTTAACATAGTATCAATATGTATGAACCTTTTATTGTGTGGTCCTCTTTGTGCTACCCCTATCCCTGTAAAGCCGTGTAGAATAGCTTTATTAACTAATGCATAAGCTTGGCTACCTGAGATAGCTACGTCTACAGCCTGACCGAGAATATGCGCTGACTTAGGAGAGCCTCCTACTGTTGCATTGTATTCAGGGCTACGGTAGCCTGACGTAATAACCATAGGCTTACCGTAATCTTCACGTAGAAGGATAAGTTGTTTCATAAACTCTTTGTCCATAAAACATTCTCCTGTACCCTTACATCCTAATTCTTTCTCAGTAAAGTATTTCCAGTCGTTTGTCCCAGACATTATTTTACCTTTACTAAAAAAGAATCTAACTTAGCATCTAGCCTATCAAATCTATCCATGATTTTATTAAGGTCTTTCTCTACGTCTGCCTTAGTCGCATAGGTTTTGGCGACCTCTTCTCGTGTGTCAGCCACGCGCCGCTTAGTATCCTGTACCTGTTGGCTAATACCACGCACCCACCATATAAAGGAGCCACCGGCTATACTTAGTATTGCATTCCAAATCATAGTAGGATCACTAGGCATTTTTACTTACTCCTTTAAATTAATCTGTAACGATAGCATCTGATGTTTCTTCTTCCACTTCTACTAAAGGTTTTTCTGCATAAGCCCTATAAACATTTGCTAGTTTGAAGTAAAATTTACCTATCTGATCCTCTGAAAAACCACGACTACGTATAGTATCAAGCATTCTTTTGTCTTTAAAAACATTATCAGGCATAAAAACACCATTTTTTACAGAAGATGCTGTATCAGCGGCTAATGACTGAATCAAAGTATCATTTCCTTTATACCAAAAGTTATTAGTAGCCGCTCCTATGACACCTTCTATACCTAAAACTTTGTCCTCCTCTTTTATTTTACCAGTAGCATCTTTATATCTACGAATATACTCTAAGTCTTTAAACTCATTAGTCTTCTTGGTAAACTCCTGCATACCTTTATACTTACGTTCCTGCAGGTCGGTATATTTTTTAATAACCTCATCTAAAGCTTCATCAGTAACAACTTCAAAAGGTAAGCTAGAAACTTCTTTAATAAAGTTATCCTTAGTCATAGCTAATGCTTTTAAATCTTTAGATAAATTATATCCCATAGCTTGAGTAACATTAGTAGTAACAGACCGTACACCTGAGCGTAATAAAAACTGTAGGTCTTCTGGATTAATGGGAAAACCAGAATCTCTCTGAGCATTACCCTCACCTAAAAGTTCTTCAGAAGACTTAGATTTAATATAATCTTGAACAATTTTTACCGAACCGCCTTCATAACCCTTAAGAAGTGTTGTAGCACCCGCTAAAATTTTATCTTTAGTAGTCGCTCCTACAGCTTCGTCGTATATAGGCTTACCAGTTTTTCTATTAACTCCTGTAAGAACATTAAGAACAGCTTCAGCAGCAAACTTAGGTGAAGTATAAGGAGACATTATAGTTGAAGCAGCATTAGAAAAAGCATCGTCTATCTCTGACTCAGAAATAGAACCACTGCCTAGAAGTTTTCCTAATACTAAACGTACTGGTGACTTAAGATAATCAAAAGCATCAGCAGAAGAAGAACTTACATATCTTGTTCTAATGTAAGGTCTAAATGTTTCTTTTTGTTTCTTAGTTAAACCTTCTCCTGTTTCGTCTAAAACAAAGCGTTCGAGATAATAATTAACTGATCCCTTAGCCCAGTCAGGGGCTAACACATTAACAACTTTTTTGTTATTATCAGATACGCCCATAATTTCATTATTGGTATTTACTACTGCGTCTACACCACCAGCCGTCACACCTAATCCTGTCAGACGTGCAAGACCTCTCGCTACTTGCCTACCATTACCAGTAGCAATTCCTTCTTGTACATCTTTAGCAGCATATTTAGCAATGTTTTTAGTTGTTCTAATAACTTCAGATGGAAATAGAACATAGTTGCCTACAAAAGGTATGCGACTTAACTGACGTGCGGCGGGAGATGCTAAACCATAAGTAGGCATAGTGTTACGAACAACTTCAGCGGCTTTAATAAAAAGCTCGTCCTCTGTTTTGTTAGGAAATACTTTTCTTAGTGATGCTAGTTCGCTTTCAAAAGCAATAAGTTTAGTGTATACATCTGGTTGACCATAAGCATCACCAAACTTTTTCATGCTCTTTACGTAAAATTTTCCAAAAGCAGTTTTTGCATCCTCCGAACCAAAACGAGCAGTATTTCTGCTAATCATTTCACCTGTTAAATCTTGGTCAAGAACACCAAGTTCTCGAAGACGTGCAATTTTATCTACTGCTGCTTGATTTCGTAAAGTAATTTGTTGCGCTAATGTATTTAATTCTGTTACAGCCGCTCTGTAAGCTCTAGGATTTAAAATATGTCCATTAGCAATTAAACTTTGAACACCACCAGATAAGTTAAGTAGATAAGCCGGAGCATCTAAAATAGTTTCTTTTGCTTGTGCTAATGCAGCAGCCTTAGTAAAGAAATCTGAACCACCTTTTCCTTTCGCATTAAAAATTTCAAGACCATTATTAATGTACTTACCCATCTGTGGACTAGTGTACATATCTTGTAATATCTTTACACTATTACCACCAAACTTACCTATTGCTTCGTCAGCAATTTTAGATAAGTTTTCTGCTCCATCAACAAAAGGTGCGCCTTGTTTAAAGGTAGTTTTTACTGAGGGTAGCATAGGAAATAAACCCGGTAATGAAACATCTTTACCAACATTAGCCTTGGCAAATCCCTCTACTTCTTTTAAAAACTTAATCTCAGATATTAATTTATTTTGATTAAGCAAAGTAGTAGACAATTTTTTATAAGGTTCTGATATTTCCCCTAATAGATCAAGGACTGGCTTGTCTAAGTTTTTTCTTGCAATAAGAACTTTGGCAGCACCTTCACCAAGGCGAGAACGCATAGAAGACCCGCCAAAGATATCGTTTATAACTGACTTATCTTCTTTAGTTAGTCTACTAACAACTTCTTCAATAACGCCGTCAACATCTTCTTGTTTGACGCCCTTGCTAAGAAAGTATTTACGAGCCTCAGCAACCTTAGAAACAAACTCAGCATCACTACTTTTATCTTTTAGAACCTTTTTAATTCTTCTTAGATAAGCTGGATTATTACTAGCTTCAAAAGTACGAGTAAAATAAATACCATCTTTACCTACAGAAAGACCCAACTGATTTTTACCACTAAGATCAAGAAGTTTACTTAGTTCTGCTTCATTGTTTTTAATACCTGTGGTAATCTCGTCAACCTTTTGAACCACAGTTGTAGGAAGATCAGAAGGATCACCTTCATTAACATACTTAGCTAAAGATTCGTCGGATGCTCCTTCTTTCTTCTGTAATCTTTGTAAATCTTTTAGTTGTTTTTTAATAATAATGCCGTAACCCTTAGCGGCGTTTTCTCTTTTAACTACTCCCTCAAAGATTTCGTCAGGAAGAGCAGCTTTACTAGCTAAAAGTCTTCCCAAACCAGTATTAATCTTTCCTATTCTTTCTGAACCAACAACTGTACCAAGACCCTTAGCAGTTCCTTTTAGGGCTTTACCTGTGCCAAATAAAACCCCCATAAGAACAGTATTTTCAGCTATGCTGCTACCATATCTTTTAAGAGTAGCCTGAGCATCTGTATCTTCTGGATTTACTTTTAAAGCATCAGCAGCTTTGATAACAACGTCTGGTAGAGTTTCTCTTACTTTAGGAACACTAGCGATAATGTCTACTAAACTTTCTCTTTCTCTAGGAGTAAATTGAACTTCAGCTTGAGTAGCTCCAGCAAATGCACCAGCTAGTCCAACACGTTTAATGTTTTTTACTTTAGGTGGAGTAGGCTTTAAATTAGTTTTAGCAGTAAACCTTGCGCCGGTTTTTTTAGACAGTTCTTCAGCTAATTCAGCTGCCTTTTTCCTGCCCTTCTTTTTATAGATGTATTCTAATGCCTCTTGAGCAAGTCTTTTACCGGCACCAGCCATAACAACTAAGCCTGTTAATTCAGCAATAATAGCTTCATCGTCACTTAACTTTGGCTCTAGAACTGTATCAAAAATTTTGTATAATTCTCCTACAGGTGAATCAGCAATAGCTTGTGCTGTTTCTGGAGCAATCATTTGAGTAGCAAAACTTGTAATTTCTATGGGGGCAGTTACTGTTTCTTTAATTACTTTAGATGTAATACGCCCAGCACTCTCCTGACCCCTAGTGTTTAACTGACTTGAGTAGTATGTTTTTTCAGAAAGAGTAGCTGTGCCGTCGTTTATTTTTTGTCCAATTTCAGATAAGACTGCATCTTGACGTTCTTTTCTATTAGCCGCTTCTTGTTCTAATTCTCCTGTGTTTTTACCATCAGCAAAAGTACGCTGAAACCAATTAGGTTCTTGCTGAGAAGGAACTTCAGTAGCTACAGGCTCACTCGTAGTAGCTACAGTAGCTACAGTAGGTTCAGTAGCTACAGTAGGTTCAGTAGCTACAGTAGGTTCAGTAGCTACAGTAGGAGCAACTTGTTCTAGACTCATTTTAATTTGATAGTCTTCTTTAGGAATATCAGAATAATATTTTTTTCTAAAACCCTCCGCTAAGTCTTCATCAGATAAGTCATTATATTCAGGATATTTTTCTCTTAATTGTTGTATACCAGACATTTACCTAATACCCGCAGGATCACCAGCATCACCTTTTTGAAATATTTTTGTTACTGCTGAGTATCCGCCACTACCACCACCAGCCTCAATCCAAGTATCTATTGCTCTATCTTTATCAGCATTTATTTTCTTTAGTAAATCACCAGAAAGAGGCTTGTTACCAATCATAATACTTACTTCGCCAGTCTCGTCATCTTTATTAACAACAGCACCATATGAATCAAGAACTGATTTTAATACTGCATTATAATCAGCAGCTTTCATACCACCTTCTTTACCGGCTTTTTTTACAGCAGCATTATAATCAAGTAACATTTTATGTTCTGCTACAAATTCTTTACGATCTCTGCTTTGCATATCAGCTAGACCCGTCATTTGTTTAATGCCTGTATTAGCTTCAGTAATAATGTCATTTTGTGCGTTAATTTGAGCATTACGCATTGCATCGGCTTCTTTTCTAGAAATACCAGCTATACTAGCCATGTTATTTAATTCATCTGAACTAATGCCCTTTAGTTCTTTTCTTTTGTCTCTAGCTAATTGACGCTCTTCTCTAGCAAGTTTGGACAGATCATCAAGTGCACCAGAGCCAGTAACACCTGTAGAAATACCACCTAATGTTCCCTTTGAGCCGTCCTGCCCTAGAATACCAAAACCAGCTTTAGCTAGTGATAACCACTTATTACTTTCTACACTTTCTAAATCTTTTGTATATTCAGACTCAGCTTCTGCTTTTTGAGAAGCAAAATCAACTCCTCTTAGTTTATTAAGATAAGCTGTGTCATCAGCAGTAGGTTTTGCTCCTGCTTCCATTAATTTCTGCCTAGCTAACATAGCTTCTTGACGAGTTAGTTTGCCTTCCTCTAAAGCTTTACGGATATCTTCAGTAGCATCAGAAATATTTCTCTTACTTATAGGACCAAGCATAGAAGCTTGAGGAGTAACATTACCCAAAGATGCAAAAGGAGAAACAGGAGCAACAGGAGCAACAGGAGCAACCTGACTACCAGCTTGACGTTTAACAACAATAGAACCTAGCCCACTGCCGCTGTCTACTTTACCACCCTTATTTCTAAAGGCACCAAAGGCACCAGCAAGGCCAACGGCTGTAGAACCTAGACCTGCTGCTTGTTGTAGATAGCTAGGTGCAGGAGTAGTTGTCTGGCTGTTTGTATAAGTATTAGCTGCAAGAGGAAAACCACGAATAACAGATTGATACTGTTGTAGTGTCTGTTCTGGGAATGTTTGCTCTTCCTGAAACTGCTGCTTACCAATATTTAATGCTTGTTGATTTAGTGCTTGTCCTTGTGCGCCAACAGCTTCAAGTGCAGTAAATTCTTTTAAAGCTTGTTGTGGAGCATTAGTTCCTAGATTCATAAACTGACCAGAAGCTGCTAACTCACGCTGACGCTGTTGAGAAAGACGTGTTTGAGCATCTTCATAAGCAGCAGCAGTTCCACGAGCTTGGATATCTCCTAATAAAGTTTGTGTATTACGTGCTTGTTCAGCCCCTAAAATAGCCTGACGTGATCCCCCATAGCCTCCAGCCTTTACGGCTTGTGCTCCTAGCTCCTGATCTGCTACATCAGCTTGTCGGAGAGCCTCACGCTTTTGAATGTCTACTACATTTTGAGCATAAGGAGACATATACTGCTGCACTGATTCAGCAGTAGGTGCTGTAGCAGAAGAAGCAGCTAAACTAGCAGCAGGATCAAAATATTGTGCTCCCGCTCCTACGAGACCTTCAACACCTGTAAAAGCTTGTTGCTGTTGAGGAGTAAATTCAGCAACTTGTGGACCTTCATAAGGTCTATATCCTTCTACTTCACGTTTTTCTTGAATAGCTTGAGCTTTGCCTAAAACATCAGCAATATAAGGACGTAATTCAGTAGGAAATTCTGAAGTCTGTGATACTGAAGAAGGAGCAGGAGGAGGAGGAGGAGGACTACCACCCCCCATAAACTGAATAAGACCTGTATTAGGATTAATTGTGCCTGAACCACCCATATCAAGAAGAGCAACCATCTCTGCCTTATTGACATGAGCAAGTTCAGTATCACCCTCGATACCCTTACCTGCTAAGTCTTCATACAAAGCATTATATAGACAGATTTTTTCTGTTACTGAAAGCTCAGCAATAATATGTTTAGTTTCGATCTTAGCATCAATCATTGTATTCTACTTCCTTTGTAACAACAGTGTTGTATTTTTTAAATCCATGTTTCTTTAGGAATTTAAGCCAACCACTTCTAATGTAACCTTCAATACGTTTGCAATTATTTTCTTTTGCGTACTTTAATAATGGAGAATCTTTCTGCCAAGAATAGTCTAGCCATTTATTTATTGTATGTGGTTTAGACCCTACTAGAGACAGTAATAAAAGTTTATACTGAGGGTGATGTACTATCTGTGTTATCATTACGCCCATTATACCTTCTTCTTTATTAGCAGCTATCCATAATACTGTTTGACCATTTATTAAACTATTATAAACATCTTCTAAGTTACGCTCACCTAATGTTTTATCTATAGGTTTTTGAACTAAGTCTTTAACGTAGGGCCAAGTTGCTTCTATCGTATTACTATTAATTTTTATTAATTCCATTATGCCACTAAGTTTGCTAGTCCTCTTTCATTAAAGCCTTCGATCTGTTTATCAGAACCATGAGCTTGTTTTCTTACATTTACCATAAATTGATCTAATTTATCTGCACCTGCATTAGAAGAACCATCTCCAATATAAGCGACAACATCTGCTGCAAGTACATATTCATCAGGAGACAGCATAGCCATATCTACTTCTTCGCTATCTACATTAAATGGTACTTCATCTGATTGACCATCTCCATTACCAACTACTTGTCCCTCAAAGTATCCTTGGTCCTGTGAAGGCATTCCACCCTCATTATAACCTAAAAGACCACCTGTGTACATCTGTTGAAGAGGTGGTTGTACTAATCTTTCTGACCAATTCTCAGTTTGAACTAATGGTGTTGGCTCTACAGGCTCAGG
>TARA_R110000772_G_scaffold4887_4_pt1 | contig 9950 bp, 12 predicted proteins | sample TARA_R110000772 | Tara Oceans TARA_R110000772 (sample SAMEA4397948) | marine metagenome | biome: Polar Biome; feature: [SRF] surface water layer (ENVO:00010504); material: water (ENVO:00002006), including particulate matter (ENVO:01000060) such as... | depth 5 m | reverse complement strand
ATTGAAGCAATTAATAAAATTACTTTTAAAAAATTTTCAAGGTCAGTAAAACTAATCATCAAAGAGACTGAATTAAATACTCCGACTTTAAAATCATCATCTGGACTCATAATTTAAATTTTGTTTGTTAAGTAATCAATTCCAAAAAAGGAATGCACTCCATTATTATCTAAGTCTATTTTTGAAGACTTCCATCCGTAAGGGTCTTTTGCTTTTATAAGTTGCCCGTCTTCGGAATAAGTATCGCTTAAGTTCCAGCACACATCAACATGATATTTATCACTTAATACCGCTTCTTGTGTTTCTTCTCCGTCAGTGTCATAAAGTGCAGCTTGCAACACGATGTATCCGAGTTTAACAATGGTATGTTTATGTAAAGCGTGTTCGTTGCCTTCTTCGTCTGTATTTACTCCTAATAATTTAATCTTGCTTAAAACTGTCTTTTCGTCTTTGTACTGATATTTTCCAATTTTCATAATATTTATTTTATATTGTTGTGAGACAGGTTAGTTCTGCATCCGTAAGAGCTTCTTTATAGACAGCGGTACTTTTTACTCTCCCATAAAAATTTAAGCCAGTGCCTGCTGAGTTTGAAAAGTTTAATCTGTCTAATCCGCTTGGAACTTCTCCGATTGTATCCGTTCCTACTTGAGTACCATTTAAGAATAAAGAAAAATCATTCTCTTTATATTTAAACGCTGCTTTATTGTATTGTCCTAATGTAATGGATGAACTAAAACTGACCTGAACACCGTTTGAATTTTGCACAAATACCGCTAATGTGTTTGTTGCTGTAATATATAAAACCACTCTGTTGCTTGAAGTGCCGTCCGATAAACAAATCCGTTTATCTGTGCTATCTGCTTCTGTGTAAAACTCCGTATATAGCACTCCCTCATTTGAGTTTATTAATGAAGAATTTCCTGAATTAATTGCCACATCACTCAACCGAGTCGTTGCAGCGCCTGAAGTTGGGATATATGAAGACATATTTACTAGTTCTAATTGAGCGCCCCAAATATATATACTACTTGTACCATCTCCTGTGTATATGTTGCTTGGAGGAATTGCAGGTGTCGGTGAATCTTGTAAGTAAATTCTGCCATAAACTGTACTACCTGTAAAAGTAAGTCCTGTTAATGTATTAGATATTCTGTACCATCCGTTTTCTATTGCTGTAATAGAACTTGTTCCTGTATATCCTGTTTTTGTGTATTCTTTTGTTATAGTACCTGTTGTTAAATCAAAAACCACCATACTATTCCAAGTTTGAGTATCACTTAAAACAATACTGACATATCTTCTATTATTATCTTTTACAAAAGCACTAAAAGAAAATTCTGTTCCTGTTTGACTTTCAATATTATAAAAAACTCCGTGTCTGCCTGTTGCTGTATTTTCTGTTACTTCTGTTGCAGTTAATGTGCCATCAGGTGCAGTTGTAGAATTTGGAGTATCAGTTGAATTATCATTAGACCAACTACTAAAATCTTCTGAATAAGGAAATAAATTAGTCCTCTGTGGCTCAAATAACCAATGCCCAACCCCTCCAGAATAATCAATTCGTGGGATGTTATTTGTAACTGTTTCAATTAGTAAATCTTGTATTGTTCTTGTAGCTCCTGAATTTCTGCTAAAATCTGCATCTCCTGATCCATCAGAGGGTTTCATGCTCAATATCTCCGAAACATTGTAAGCGGTTGGTGTTATTAAAAGGCTTGATTTGTCTAGTAAATTACTCATATTTCACAATTTTGTAAAGCGGTTAAAATGTTTGTTGTACCCGCAACATTTTCATAATATGTAGCTCGTGCCTCAATATTTGATAATAAAGTTTCTATTATATTGGTGTTATGAAATTCATAATAAATACCACCCCATCCATCCTTTTCTGGTAAACCCCACCAGGTTGTTTTATATACTTCTCCAAATGCCATTTTATGTTGTTGTTAATTGTTTTGCTTCTGCCTCTGTTAATACTGTATCATAAACTCTTGTGTCATAGACCCTTCCCGAAAAGGGCGCTCCACCAAGAAAAGCCGCAAAATTTAGTTCTCCAAAAGTGTCGGGTACGGTTAAACTGGTGTTTTGTGTTAATACTAAAGTTCCGTTTATATATATTTTAGCCTCGTTAAGTTTTAAAGTGACTATAATTTTATTTCTTTGATACGTAGTGATTGTTTGATAGCTATCTAATCCTTGTGTTGATACTACACGAACCTGAGTTCCATTTGCTTGAAATATAAATATGAGATTACTTAATGGGCTGCTTCCATTTGTTAAGCCAATAGTCATGTCAAATCCAGTATTGTTTTGGATAACATCCGCAAAAAGGCTCACTTCCTTGTTTAACAAAATAAAGCTGTAGTTTCCAAGACATGAATCAATTAGCCTTGTAACTGAAATTCCCGTTAATGCAGGGATATAACTTGTTGGGGCAGGTTTTTCTTCAAATTGAGCGCCCCAAATATCAACACCACTTAAGCCATCGCCTAAATAGTTTTCTGTTGTTCCGTTGTTAAGTCTTACGTCAAAATTTGCTAAAGCTGATAATGTTGCAGTTATTGAAATTCTATACCATCCGTTTAGAAAGCTTTTAATACTTGATGCAACAAGACTAGTTTCTTCATCTACAGTCCCAGTGCTTAAATTAAATCGAGCGCTTGAGCTTCCTAAATTTAAAACCACATAGCGGTTGTTGGTTCTGTTTTTTGCAAAAATTGAACATGTCCAAGTTCCAGTTGCTGCTGTTACAGGCGCTCTTAAAACATGTGTATTTGTTGTAGAGTCTTCTGTTATGCTTGTGGCATTTATCAAACCACTTGGAGAGGTGGTTGTATTTGCTGTGGTTGAAAGCCTAAATGTTGTCCATTGAGAAAAATCTTGTGAATAAAGAATATTGTTTGAGGAAGCATATTCTAAAAGCAAAACAGGACAGCCGCCATCAGTATAATCTAATCGTGGCACGTCGTTAGCAACATCCTCAATCAAGCCCTCTTTATTTACTCTGGTTGCAGCTCCATTTCCTCTGTCAAACACAAAATCGCCTGCTCCATTACTCGGAACAACAGAGTAAACTTTTTCAGCTTTATATCCGCTGGGTATTAATGCAATAACTGGCTTAACCATAACTTAATTTATTATTCAAAAATTCCCCAAAAAGCTTCTTTTTTTGTTTTCTTTTTAGGTGCTGTTTTAGGTTCTTCAATTAGCTTCTTTAAATAAATATCCAGAAGCTGTTCGTTTTTGATTTGTTTTTTTGTTTTTTTCATAGTACCAATCCGTGAAATTGTGCCGTATCATCTGGGCTTATGTCTTCATTTCCATTGTTTGTGTAATACTCTGGAAAATGTAGTGTCGCTTTATCTGCTAAATAATCAATAAGCCTATTGGAAAAATACTGAGCGGTTTGTCTTTCTTTTTCTACTAAATAATCAACTTCTTCTTTTGTAGCCACCTGGCTATTTTCTGAAGTGTGCCTATACACTCCTTTATTTGACACGGTCACTGCCAGGGCTGGCAATATTTCAACCATAGCCCAGTGACAAAGTGCTGGTTTTACATAGTCTTTTACTAGGGTTAAATAATGACCTGTTAAAGTGCTGTTTTCAATTTTACTTTCAACTGCCCTATATAGATCTGTGCCTAAAAATCGTTGTATGTGAATTTCTTGAGCGATGAATAAATTTTGCAGAAAACGATCATCAGAAATGTTTCCATTTGCTTGCGTAAATCGCTTTACGTCTATTGGTGTTATAAATAATGCTTGAGCCATGTTCTTTTAGTTTTCAAATCCCATTTTATCCCAATACGCTTTGGTATAGCCTGCATACTGCATGTTTTTGGGAGCTATTGAAACTTTATTATTATTGGATTCTGGTCTGAACCCTCTTTTAATTGATTGTGTTGTACTTATGGCTTCTCCTAAGCTTCTGCCGCCTTTTCTTGCAAATGTCCTTCGTGTCCAGCGATGAAAACATCGTGGACCGCCTTTGTATAATTCAATTTTTTTATTTACACAATCCGTTTCTTTGTTTAACCAAATGGAATATGTTCCGTCTGGGTTTGTTTTACCGCCCTTTTGAAATCCTGGGTTTACTTGTTGTGTTCCCATTTCAAGAATGTCTTCCTTTCGGTATATTTTTTGCGCTTTCATCATTTTATCGCAAAAAGTTCTTGATTCATTGGTTTTAAGTTTTCCTGGGGCTTGTGTGTATTTATAGCGCACTAAAAACTCAACCCCTTCTTGACCTTCTTTTTTTGAAGTTCCATCCTGTTCGCTCTTTCTATATGGGCGGGCTTTTCCAGTGCTGACAAAATCCCAGATTTTAGCTAATAAAGTGCTGTCATCTTCTTTGTTTAAATCAGTTATAATTTCATCCAATTGATCCTCCAGCTCATAATCAACTTCTGCCTCGTGTTCTAGGTTGTAATCTGCTAATAAATCATCTTCGTTTTCTCCCAGTGCAATTAATTTATCTGCAATGTCTAACTGCTCAGATTCAGAAAGATTAAGGCTCATTTTAACGCCTATTTCCTGCTCTTCTTCTTCATCTGTAAGTAATGGGTCTATTTCTGAAAATTCGATCGGCTCAAGCGTTTTAAAATACGTGTTAAGCGCAATGCCATTGACTGCAAGAATGCTGTCTATAGCCTCCAACATTAAAAGCTGGTAGGGTTTAATAACAATGTTGTCAAACAACTGAAAGCTGTTTTTTAGCTCATCCGCATTCGACCCCAAAGAACTGTTTCCATCTCTAATTCCTAATAATAGGGGAGAGGTCACTCGATTTGAAATCATCAGTTTTTTTGAACATTCATCAGATAAATAAGCATAATGTTCGGGCGCATTATTTAAAGGAATATCATCTATTGTCGTTCTGCTTTCTTGGTTGCTATTAAAAGAAATCACAATCTTTTCTCCATTGCTGCCTGAAAGCTTATCCATCACATCACCTTTCACTCGTAGTTGTTCTTCCCTTGGAGGCACGCCATTGTTAAAGTTTACAATTTTAGTACCTGAAAAACCATTTTGAACATCGTTAATTAAGTAATCCGAAATGTCTTTTTCCATCACCGCGTACTCAATTCCACCGATATAATCTGGTGGGCTTACATAATGAAATCCAGTGACATATTTACGCACAACTAAAACCTGTTGTTTTTTCTTTTTTGCCTCAGAATTAAAAACAGGGATTCTTACAAGTTCATCAGTTTTTTTATACTTAGCCCAGTCTGGATGATATAAATAGGCTTCAATTTCACCCTTATCATTTGCTTTTTCTGGTCTTAATGTTTGTCTGGGAAAATGTAAGACTTTACTTACTTTAGAGCCTTTATAAATGACCTGAAATGCACCTTCGCCCAGCAGTTTTAAATCTTGTATAACCCTTCTTACTTCTTCATTTTTAAAGAGGCTTTTCATTTGTGCATATTCATCAGGCTTCCTATTGGAGTCTGAAGCATCAAGCCCTTTTCCATAAATCAAATTCACAATTCCATTAATAATGGCAAAAGAAGTCGGGGACTCTATATAAGTTTTAATTAAAAAACTATAGTAATCATTGTCTTCTCCATATTCTACAAACTCCTTCCCAGCCACTTCTTTGGCTTCTGGAATTTCATAGCTGCTCAAGTTAATAACATGAGCGTTTACAGTTGTTTCAGTTTTACTCATTTTCATAATAGGTGAATTCGTTCTCGGTTACATTTGTAGTGTAAACGTCTTTGTTTATGGAATAATCAGGTATTTCTTGATTGGTGCAAAACATTAAATCTCTGTAAACAATCGCACCGCTTACAGTTTCTTTTATTTCTAAAGTGTAAAATTGATCTTGTACCAAATCAGAAGTGAAAACAGTTTCAATCTGGTTATAATAGTCGTTCGTTGTAATGACATTTGTACCGATTAAAGTGGAAATAATTTTATTCTCTGCTTTTGAGTTTATGTTTACTGTATATGAAACACTGGCAGAAAATGTCCTCATAATAAACTTTATGATTTGAGATGCTAGAGTGTCTTTTATTACTATCATATTCTAAAAAATAAAAAAGGAGACAGTTAATTAACCGCCCCCTCCCTAAAAAAACTAATACAAATTAAAAATTCTCCCCTTAGTTTGTTGTTGATGGTGTTATTGCTACCGTGGAAAGTGCGCCTGTAAATGAGGTATTTAAAATGCCGTCCTCTACATGTATAGCCCCCACTTTTTCCATCCCTGCAAATTCTAATGTGTAAGCACTAGCGTCTCCAAAAGCATCGCCTGAACTAATTGTTCCTGTCGTTAAAGACATTCCATTTTCGATGCCTAAAAAGAATAAATGTCCGTTTCTGTCTTCAACAAACACTTTCGGTCTGTCATAGGCTAATAACTTTATTTCTTTAAGCGTTGCGCTGTCTAAAGTTTGTAAGGTTATTGTTAAGGCTTGTTCTGAAAATGTCGTTCCTGCTTCATCACTTGATGTGATTGTTTCAGTAAACGTATTTGAGCCTTTAAGTTCATATTTATAAATACTAGAGGCAGAAGCTGTAAATGATTCAATTTCTCCAGTGGTTGCATCATATAGAACCGCTGTAATGTCTCCAGAGGCTGCAAAATATACATTTTGCAAACCGCCAACATTTGACTTACATCCTAAATCCCTGCCTGAGCTAACTTCACATGACATAGCTATTTGGTATTTTTAAGACTGGTTTTAAATAGTCTTGTTTGTTAATTATTTAATTATTAAGAGTAGTAAACTACTTCTCCCAAGAATCCTATTTGTGCCGCTGCTTTCCATCTCATAATCAGTCTATAGTTTTGACTTCCTGTGATGTTTTTCATGTCTAATAATGAAACCTCATTAAAATCACTTGTTACAGAAAAACCAAAAAATAAATTTGATACTGTGGTGGCTAACATATCGTTTGTTGGCATCCCGGGCGCTCTAAAGATTTGGATTCCATCATAAAGCAATGACTGCCCTAAAGATTGGTTATGTCCTTTGTTTTCATAACCTCCAAAGCCTGCTGCAAAGCCGCCTAATGCGTGCGTATATGACTGAAAAATGTGGTTTGAAACGTAAATTCTTAAGTCTGGAGCATTTAAAAGCTGAATTGGAATGACATCAACGCACTTTTTAATTTCTGCGATTACATTTCCAGACGTTATGGTTGTTCCTGTAACAACAGCGCCTCCTGCAAGGTCAGTTGGATTGGCTGCACAAATAGTCGTGTAACCATCAAAAGATCCTGCTGTTGCAGCAGTACCCTGCCAGATACGTGTTTCGGTTGCTGCGGCTGTTTTAGCTACAAAATGACCGATGATAAATTCTTCAAATGTTGGTGGCAAATTACGTCCAAGAACGCTGTAGCCCATAGAGGCAGCTTCCCAAGATTGAACCCAAGTTTTAGAACAAAATTCAGCGTTTATCTGTGATTCAATAGGCGTTAAAATCTTCTCATCAATTGTGAGCGTTCCACTGTCTGTAAAATCACAAGAACCAGCAGCGATAAAATTGTCGTCTGTTGCTGCCCTTTGAATAACATGCTTAAAAGCAATGTTTGGAATTTCTGTAACCCCTCCATTTGCAATTGTGTCTCCAGATAGCAAAGCCGCTGTAATAAATCGAGCGCTTGCTTCTCCGCTATATGTGGGGTTCGTAAAAGTTGTAGTTGTAGCCATCTTATTTGTTTATTGTGTTAAATACTCTGTTTAATATTGAGTCAGGGTTTTTGGTTTCTTTGAATTGTACCTTAGTGTCAGCTTTCGTTTCTGGGCTGTGGTATATTGGTTCGGCTTCAACCTCAATAGCTGAAAGCGTTTCTTTAGAAATTTCCGTTTTTGGAACTTCGATTTTACTCATGTTTTCGTGGTCTGTTTTTAAGCTTGAAACTGCATCTTCAAGGTTTTGGATTCTTTTCTCCATACCTTCCCAATCTCCAACGTCTGCCATGTCTTCTTCAACTTCCACATCAACATCAACTTCACCGTCTTCTATTCTGGCTATAACACCATCCTCTTCAACAACTAAAATTTTGCCATCATGCTCATATCTCCCAACTGGTAGGGCAATGTTTTCATCTTCAGAAACAATAAAAACGGGACTGCCTTCTTTTAATTCATCATAGGTGATAACTGTTCCGTTATCAAGCTTACTTTCCATAAGCTCAACTTTTACAGGTTCTTTGTCTGCACTTAGTTCAATGCCAACAATGCCTTTTATTTTATTTATAATTTCTTTAGCTTCCATAAAAAAGTTTAGTGGTGTCTACACACTAAAACAACAAAATCTGTTAGTGTTCCCTTTTTTTTGTTTAGGAGTTTGTGTTTCCGATTCCTTGATTTTTTAAATTGCCTTTGCAACACTTTGTGGAGTAGGTGTTGTTCTCACATAAACAGGCTTTTCTTGAGCTTTTAGGTGAAGTTGTGCTGGGATTGTATACTTCTTTTTTCTTTGCCATTATAAAGAATCTAAGAGTTCCATTATTTTTTTTAATGCTTCAACATCTTGGTTGTCTTCCTCTATAATTTCAGGCGCTGCTTCTTTTGCACGATCAATAAAATAGCCTTCTATTGAGTAGCCTGCGATTTCTCCCTTTTTGGCTTTTTCCCAGACATCATCATTATTAATTTTCATTGAGACCATCCACGTTCCTTTCGGAATGTTTTTAAATCCGTAATGTTTTGACTTATCCATGTCTGGGTTTTCAACGATCCAGGACTCAACCACTGTTAAGCCTTCAACGCTGTATTCATGTTCAACAGTTGCCTGAGATTGATTGCCATTTATTAAGAAAAGTTCAGAGGCTTGTTTCACTGTCGATTGTGAGAAATAAACGTAAAACTCCCGTTCTTTTTTTTTTCTAGGAATTGGGCGGTTTGGAACTAAGGCAGCCCCCATAAAAATGCGCTGCTCTTTATCAACTTCAGCCAGTTTTATTTTCTCTGCTTTAAGCGTAATAAAGTCCTCCATAATGGCAGGCTCTGACACTACTGAAATGGCTGAGATTCCATTTAGTTCGGCAGTTTCATCTAAAAATAATTCGATAATATCCATACCTACTATAACAATAATGTTTGTAGGTGTTCCCTGTTTTAGCTTATGGTTGCAGTTTCAATAATGTTATTTTGTAAACTTTGAGCTGTCGTAATATCTTGAGAAACAACATAAGCCTGAACAGGCAAGTTTTCTTGTGTGTTTATAGCGTTTGCTAATTGGCTGGTTTCTGAAGCGCCTACAATATTAAAGGCTGGGGCTTGTGGGGTAGCGGCGGCAGGGGATGAAGGGGAAGATATACTTGGAACAGAGGCAGAGGCAGAGGCGGAGGCTTTAGTTTTTGAAACTGCTTTTTTAACGGATCTAATAATGCCTACACCCTGAGCAATAGCACCAGCAATGGTAATAATGTTTTGAGGAAACCCAATCTTAGAACTTTCAGCAACATTTTGAGCTGTTGCAACACCAGCAGAACCCACCGCCTCAATTCCTTTAAATGTGATTCTTTTTAAATCCATTATTGTTTCCTTAAGCGCTAAACCTTGTTTAATAATAAGTAACCCTTTTCCAATTCCACTTTCTGCATCCGCAAACTGAGCAATGGCATTAACAACGGCTTTTTTATTTTTTATTTTTTCTTCTTCAAGTGCTTTTTCTTTGTCTGCTATTGCTTGTTTTCTTGCAGCTTCTTTTAAATCGTTTTCAAGTTGGACTTCATCCTTTGCGGCTTTAATGGCTGCTTCTTTCTCAGCATCCTGTAAGGCAAATTCATCTTTTTTGGCTTGAAAGGTTTCATTTAATGAATTAACAAGTTCTTGGCTTAAGAGTCCATTTGCTAAAGCTTCTACCATTAAAGCTTCGTTGTGTTCTTTTATTTTTTGTAATTCTAGGGCTCTGGCTTCATCTTGTTTGTTTGCTTCGGCTTCACGAATCCTGTCTTTTAAATTTTGAAGCCTTTCATCTGCTTG
>TARA_R110000772_G_scaffold32192_4_pt1 | contig 9952 bp, 19 predicted proteins | sample TARA_R110000772 | Tara Oceans TARA_R110000772 (sample SAMEA4397948) | marine metagenome | biome: Polar Biome; feature: [SRF] surface water layer (ENVO:00010504); material: water (ENVO:00002006), including particulate matter (ENVO:01000060) such as... | depth 5 m | reverse complement strand
TACTATGTCAAGCACTGCATGGGCTAACGTAACAACCAATCTTAATAATAATTTTGCAGATAACTGGATTAATTCACAAAGCGCTAATACACTAGTAACGTGTATGCTAAAAAACAATACAAGTTCTACTTTCACACATGATTTATTAATCGATAGTATAACACCAATTTATTCATAAAAAAACACAATATAAAATATAATTATGGCAACATTAACAGGAAATCAAATAGATCTATCATACCAAGGTCTAATTAAAACAACGGACAACGCCGCATTAGGTGCTGTCGAAAAAGAAATCACAGATGGTGTAGGTACGGCATCTACTCTAAAACTAGGAACTACTTCGGCATCATTTGTTGGAACATTAGATCTTACAGGAGCCACAGTATTAGGTGGTGGTGGAGCTGCTGGTTTAGTAGCTGGTACTGGTGTAAATTCTATGAAATCTGCAGATGACTTAACAACTTCTGATGCTATTGCTGGTGGACAAAATGCTATCGCACTAGGTGAAGGAGCTATCGCAAACCAAGACTATGGACTTACAATTGGAACATTTGCTCAAAGTGGAATATTCTCTACTGTTGTAGGAACTTACGCTGAAGGATCTGGACTTTATTGTTCAGCTTTTGGACCATCAAGTAAAGCTACCGCTGACGGAGCAACAAGTGTAGGTCAATTGACGGAAGCAACAGGCGCTGGTTCAGTAGCTGTTGGTCGTGAGGCTAAAGCAACTGCAGCAGATGCAATTAGCATCGGTGATCAAAGTGTATGTTCAAACGTAAATGGTGTTGCCATTGGTTTTAATGCATCAGCAACCGCGGGAAGTGGTAGTGGTTCAGTGGCTATTGGTTGGAATGCAAGAACAGTTAGAGATGCAGGTGTCGCAATCGGTCGAAACTTAAACCAACTTATTGGGGTAAATGATCACTACAGACCTATTGCAATTGGATCTGGAACTAATGTTAGAGGTGGAGATGTTATTGGAATTGGTACAGACATTAATATATTAGGTGCTAATACAAATAATAAAATAGCAATTGGTACAGGAGCAGTATGTAATGATTTCGAAGGAGCTGTAGCATTAGGTGCTGGAGTTACTGCCATAAGAGCTAATACAGTTGCTGTAAAAGAAATAGAAACTGTTGTAGCTGGTGGAGGTATAATCTTTACATCACCAGATGGTACTAAATGGAAACAATCAATATCAAATACTGGAGTACCTGTATATACACTAGCATAATCTAGATATATAATTTATTAGTAATTGTCATAGGTTATTAATTTATTTTTAGGCCGAACCCCTACTTTAAGCCATTTTAGTAGGGGTTCTTTTTTGCTCATGAGTGAACAAAAAAATAGCAGGAAACGACCAAGAAACCTGCTATTTTAAAAAGTAAATAAAAAAAATAAAATCATACCAGAACCCATATGCAAGAAGTCTGATGTTTTATATATCACTCTCTTCTTTCAGCTCTACGGCGTCGAGAAGAGATTGATGATATACTGTTTATACCCTTCTTCTTTCTACTGTTTCAAAACTTTTTTAAAAATAATTCACATTTTATTTTTTTATGTCAAATATTTGTGGTATATTAGTAGTATAATAATAATCAATAAAACAAAACAAATGAAAAATCAAGACAAAATGTATGACGAGTTAGTAGATCTTAGAGATCAACTAGAACAGAATGAATCAGAAAACGAAGACACGTTAGAAAGCATCTTCTTTATCTTAGACAGTATGCGAAGCGGTTATGATATGACTGAGGAAGCAGAAACTATTTTAAAAATAAACGCTAAATAATTTTTTAGTGTCAAATAAAAGTGGTATATTAGTAGTATAATAATTAACAAACCTTAAAAATAAACAAAATGTCAAAAGTAAAATCAAAATCAAAAAGAGCTAAAAAAGTAAAAGCTAAAAGAGCTAAACAAGTATCAACTATGAATGTATTAAATAATTTCATGAGAAACAGTAATCTTGCGTCAAACGTAACACATTACCTTCCCGATGGAACTGTAGTAATCTACGCTGGATAAAAATAAATTAAAAATAAATCACAAAAAGCTTTTTTATGTCAAATAAAAGTCGTATATTAGCTATATAATAATTAACAAACCTTAAAAAAAGTAAAATCATGCAAAACACAATGTACACACCAGTAGTAATGAACAAGTCAGAAATCGTAAACAAGTTAAAATTAGAAATTGGAGACATGAAGAAACGTCGTCAGTCAACAGTATACACATACTGGAATTATTCTAATAGTCGTCAAGAGTATGCTGATACTAATTCTCAATTCAGACAAATCAAAGAACTTTGGAGATCTCAAGGTTTTAACTTCTCTAAATCTAAAGACTATCCAGAAATGGCATCTTTAATTGGAGCACGTCGAGTTACTTCACATGTATGGAGAAACTATGATAAGACAGAATTAAATAGTGCATCTTACACTGAAGCTCTATCAATGATGATGGGTTATATGAACGCAGGTAACGAGACAGTAACTTGGGAAATAGTAATCTAATCACTATTTAGAATCATTATAAATAAAGGCCGCGAGGTCTTTTTTTATGTAATCTGACTTTTTTCTTAAAAGATGTTGATATATATTATATTAGAATATTATTTTATAATCTAATGAAACAAATTAAAAACAACCAGTATAATAACAGTAACAACGAAGTTACACACTTAAAAATAAACAATAAACATTATGACAAACAAACAACCAACGCAAGAAGAATTACTAGAACAAGTAATCGACGCAATGAACGAGACTACAGTAGCAATCGAAAAACTAAGAGAAGGAGATTACTACGGAGATTCACTACCAGACGCACTCGGAGACATCGCAAAGAGTTTAAGAATCCTAAGCGGTAGAGAACAACTAAAACACTAACAAGTAAACCAAAAGGGAGAGGCACTAAGTCTCTCCCTTAATTAACCTAAATAAACAAATAACAATTATGACAAATCAAGAAATCGCAGAATTTTTAGAAACTGCAAGAGTACAAATCCAAAATGTAATGGATGAGAAATTTAGACCTAAGTATAAGAATAATACTTGGTTAAAACAAAAAGATCTACTAGTAACTGAAAGAGTTATCATGCAGTTAATAGATGAGAAGAATGAAGAATTCACTAATAAGTGGTTAATACAGCAAACAGGATTTTCTGCTAAATGTGTTAGAGAAAATCTAACTAAACTAATGGAAAAGCGTTTAGTAAAAAAAGTAGGTAACACACACATGTTTAAAGCAATCTCAATAGTATAATTATGAGTTGGGATAAGAAATATGATCATCTAAAACCTTATAAGCAAGTTATTTGTATTAATAGTACAGACTGTCGACTTCTTAAATCTGGTTTTAGAGGTGTTATCAAAGAAACAGATACTAAATATCTAATACAATTTAATTCAGGTGCTGCAAACTGGTATGCTAGATCTAGATTTATAGATGTACCTGAACCTAAACAAGTGGAAGTACCACATGAATTACAACAAACCTTAAATAAATTATTTTAACACTATGAAAAACACATTATCAAAAGAAGCGAAAGCAAAACAAAAAGTATGCCTTAAAGAATTAGCAAAGTTAATCGCTAAAGGTTATCACATTGGTTTAGATCTTAAACACATAGGAGGAGATTACATTGAAGTTAACTTATATGTATATGACGAAGAAGCTCAAAAAGCTTTACGAGCAACAGAATTAGAAATTAGAGCAAAGAAAGGCATATGGTTTGATTCTGCTTTTACTAAAGACGGCGTAAGAGAATGGTCATTAGACCATTGTTTAGAAACAAAAAAAGAAATAGAAAATAATTAATTATGAAGTATTTAGAAACACCAACAGACGAAACATGGTATATTAATGGCATGTTTGGTTTAGATATAGAAAAGAAAGTAGATATACTTAGATTTATGTATACTATTTTAGTAGAATGTGATAGTAAGAAAATCTATTGGCATAAACCAGGTAATCTTAAACACATTGCAGAAAAATGGATCGCTAATACTAAAGGCGGACATCCTTATGTTGAAAGAGCATCATGTGTGGCAGCGGCAATTATGATCGGTATACCTGTTAAATTAGATAAGGATGCTAAAAATAATTTAATTGGTTTACATATGTCTCAGAAACAAATGGATAAAATTTACTATAATGTCTGTAATAACATAACAGTGAATATTAAAGAAGCAAAAAAAGAATACTTAAATAGATGAAAGACCAAGTAATAAATAACTTATTCGATAAAGATGATTATATTATCTTAAAAAATATAAAAGAACTAGAGAATGGTAAAGTAACATTTTTTGGGTTTCCTGGTAGTAGATCTACTGCTATTAATGTTAATGATTTTAGTTTTTATTGTGTCAATGCAATTAAATTAGACAGTGATGATAAGGCGACTAATCATAATATCGCAACATATAGGAACTTTGTAATTGAAAATGATTCTCTTACTAAAGATCAACAGTTGGATATTATAGAAAGGTCTGGATTACCTATTAGTAATCAGGTTTTTAGTGGTAATTCATCTGTGCATAATACTATTTGTTTAGATGTTCCACTAAAAGATGAAGAAACATACAGAACGTGGTTTAAAGCAATTACTAAGGGTTTATCTAAATGGGGTTATACTGCTGATGAAGCATGTATTAATCCATCTCGTTTAACTAGAATGCCATTAGCTACTCACGCAAATGGTAGTGAACAATCTATTATAAGTGTAGGTAATAGAGTTACTCATAATGCCATGTTGGATTGGTTTATAACTAATGACATAGATCTAGATGAATTAGAAGTAAAAAAGTTTGATCAGGTTACTCTACAAGGAGATGATGATGCAAACGATGACGAGAGATGGGAAGCAGTTAAACGTATACTATTTACACACGAGAACTTGGATTATTCTAATTTATCAAATGGTGAAAGAGAACCTGTTAGATTTAGAATTATATTAATGGCAAAAGCATGTGGGCTAAGTGCGGATGCTACATTTAATTATATGAGTAGAGAGTTTCCTAGTAGTAAGGGCGAACAAAAATTAAGAGATGGTATTGATCGTGCTTGGATTAGGGATGTGGAACGTAAACATATTACTAGTACAGAAACATGGCGAGCTCAACAAGCACTCAGAGATAAAGAAGACTATATTAAAAAAAATGAGGCACTACTTACTAAAGAATATAGTTTTAATGAGATAGAAGATGAGGTGATAGATGCTGACTACGATAATGAATTACACCGTTATATGTTAATTGCTAATGATATTTATATGTTAGTTAATAGACAACTTAAACCTGTTACATTACAGAGATTTACTATTAATCATACTAAAGTAGCACTACGTACTGTAAATAGATATGTAGATTTTATTACAGAACCAGGTTATATTAACTTTCAACCTATTATTAATCAACACTATAATAAGTTTAATCTACCAACTTGGCGCGCTAAAAAAGGTGAGTGGTCTACTATTGAACAGTATCTTCGACATGTCGCTGGTGATCAATATGATATGATGTTAGACTACTTGCAAATAAGTTTAATAAATCCTAAACAAAAGCTGCCTATATTGATCCTAATGAGTTATGAGAAAAATACTGGTAAGACTACTTTCTTAGAATTATTGAAAGCACTCTTTGGTAACAATATTGCATCACCTACACCAAAACAGTTTGAACTCGAATGGAATTCACATTGGGTTAATGAGCACTTTATATTTATTGATGAAGCTGAGCGCATAGAAAAAAAAGAAGATGTTGCGAGTAAACTAAAACGTCTTTGTTATGCTATGACTGCTGAACATATCCGCAAGGGTAAAAACACTGATTATATTCCATTCAATGGGCGATTTGTAATTACTTCAAATCAAGCAAGTGGATTTATTGAAATTGATGAACAAGATGATAGATGGTGGATCTTAAATGTACCTAAACGCAAAGGAGAATTTGATAACCAATATTATGATAAAATAAAGGCTGAGATCTCTTTCTTTGCACACTACTTAATGAATAGACAATTAAGTACTGACAATGTTGGACGTGGTTGGTTTGCACCTGAGCTCTTAAAGACTAAAGCACTCGAAGCAGTTATAGCAATTAATAAACCTAAGATAGAGACTGATGTAAGTCAATGGTTCACTGAGTGGTTTGAGACTCATGAGACTCGTGAGGAATGTAATTTCTTAATTGGCGATGTACAATCTAAATTGATGGGATATAGTGATATTGATCTTAAGGCTGCGTTACATAAAGTGTTTGGTGTTTTTCCTGGTTCAAGACGGACAAAAGAGGATAGTTTTGTAGACTTTCAAAAGAGACAAAAATGCTGGATTACAATACCTCGAAGTGCTGTAACAACTATAAGTGATATAAATAATGCTATGGCGGATGCTTTTACTCTCTAACTATCAATGACTATCAATGACTATCAATCAAATATTAAAAAGCAGTGATAGGAAAACAGTTGTTTGGGTACACTGGACAACTGTTTTTATACTACTATCAATATTATCTTTATAATATAAGAAACCTATATAAAAATAATGCCAAAACGATACGTGTATTGGTCTCAGAGGTTGGGGATAGTAAATGTCCCCAACCATTGATAATTAAACTAAACCTAACTAATTGATATAAATAACATGATACCAACCCTAGTACACTATAAACAAACCATATTAGACAGAATCCTAATAGACTCAGATCCTAATGACAGACACATTAGAGAATGGACAGCACCAAACATAGAACCTCGAAGACTGCTTAGAGATATGGAACGACAAGGTTATATCAGGATCACACAAGAGTGGCATGGTAAAACATGTAAGAGAAGACTTATTGGATTAGTAGATACAATAATAGAGTAGTGGAGTGACTCTCTAAACCACCCCCAGAATTACAAACTAAAAAAAATAAAAACAAACAATGAAAACTAAGAAACATAAAATTAAATCATTATCAGATTACTTCGATGGACAAGAGACACCTCAACCAATTCAAACACCTCAACCAACACCACTACCCACACCGTTGCCTGATAACCTAGATAAATAACCTAAACAAACAGATATGATAATCAAAGTTCCAATGTGGAGTAAACCTATTAAAGATGATGGCGCAGCCACCTTTATTGCATTCGCTTCTAGAATGTGTGAACTCCATGGATATGACACTGCATACTTTATGCACAAAGATGATTTAGTCCGTATAGTAAATAAGAGATCTGATGGTGTTGAACCATGGTTAAGGAGGTTTGAGTGCATCGAGACTAATATGAAAATAGGTCAAGTCTATGAACATGTGGTAGTCTTTAGTATACCTGAACCTGTTAGAACTGAAAAGTGGTCGAGAGGTTTAAAACTAATGGATTATGAGTTAACAGATCCTAGACAGAAAATGGTGTGGATGTATCTTCTTGGTTGTTTGAATCAAAACCTAATTAGTGATAACGACTATGAACACTTAGAGACAGCGTCTGCTCAATATAATAAGAACACTTTTGGTATCAAAGAGTTTAACATTACCAGAGAGGCTGCAGGTTATATAAAAATATTAGACAGAGAATGCGAAGAAGAAAACTAAGTCAACTATACTTTGATAACTATCACTTAGAGACTGAAACCGTTAAAGAGCAATGTCAAGAGATGGTCTTTGAATACTACTATGATCGCAATGACTGTGATTTAGAATTAGCTATAGAAGAGATCAGAGAAGACATAGTCAGATTAGTAGAACATGAACGATATGAACGTTGTGCATTATTAAAAGATATATTAAATCGCTTTGAATAAGTTCTTAACAGATAATTACTCAGAGATCATGCTAATGGCGAAGAAGATCTGTAAGTCCTCTCATGAATATGAAGATGTTGCACACTTTGCTATCGATAAGTTTATGTCACATGAACGTGGTCAAGAACTCGTAGATACTGGAAGAGGTATGAATTTCCTGAGTGGTATTATGTGGCGTAGCTTTAATAGTTCAACCAGTGAGTACTATGCATTATACAGACAAAAGAATAGAATGCACACCTTAGACACTACTCATTTAGAAATGCCAGATGAAGCATATGATTATCAACAAGATTATGTAGTCTCAGCAATTGAAGGTATTATAGAAGACATGTCATGTGATAAGACAGATCAATGGTATAGAGCAACTCTTTTTCAAATGTGGTTGCAGACACCTAATTACTCTGAGTTAGCCAGAAAGACAGACATACCTCGTAACTCTATATCACATGCAGTTGACGAGGCCAAACAATACATCAAAGAACAACTAAAATTACAAGGAATAGACCATGATCTTTAACACCATCTTAACCATCGTAGGTATGGCATCAGTTATGAATCTCGTACACAAAGCACCCATATACCGCAGATTTCTCGAAGCACTCCTTATAGATATCAAACCATTTAACTGTGTGATGTGTAGTACATTTTGGGTTACCTTTGGTTACACAGTTATTACAAATCCAGCTGAATCTATATTTATAGCTGGTATAGCAGCCATCGTAGCAGAACTTATAAACATTCAAATACACAAAATATGACACCACAAGACCACCAATGGTTATCAGAGAATAAGACTATACTCTATAACTCTATTAGAATGACAAGAGAACAGGGTTACAAGATCTTTGATATCTACAACACCATCTCACCTAAACCAATGTCTTACACTACATGTGGGTCATGCGTGCGAACAGTAGTCACTTTACTAAGACAAGAATTTGAAAAATACAAACCAATATTATGATGAGATATTACATTTACAAAACACAAACAGGTACATTAAAGATGGCAGACAGTTATGTTGCTGGTCACGTACTAATTATACATGCTAAAACTTTGAGTGCTGCTAAAACTGCATTCACAAAATACAAAAAAATATTAAAACAAGATGGAGAATAACGAAGACAAACCTAAATCAGGACCTGGTGTATGGAGAGGACCCGAACATCTCGCTAATAGAAAAGGTAGATTACCAGGTTCGAAGAACAAGAACACTGCCTTAATCAGAGAAGCCTATCAAAAACTTACTGAAGATAACTTATTGAACATGTCCCTATGGATACAACAAATTGCTGCTGATAATCCAGAAAAAGCATTTAAATTAATGTTAGAGATGTCTGAGTTTGTTCTACCTAAATTAAATAGAACTGAACTCACAGGTAATAACGGCGATGATCTCTTTAAATCTCTTAAGTTTGAATTTGGCCCATCAGTACAAGAGCGTTTAGACTCACTTGATGCCATCGAAGACATAGAGATAGATGACTAAGACTGCTATAGGATTTTCACCACATCAAGGTCAGACTCGAGTTATAAACACCATAGTAGGTACACCTGAAAAGTATATCACTGTGGTTAGTCCGAGACAGCAGGGTAAGTCTTTACTCTTAGTTAACTTAATTCTATATTATGGAATTAATGTTAAAGGCTGTAAGATAGGTGTGATTGCACCTATCTACTCTCAAGCACGCAAACTGATGGAAGATCTCTATGAAGCCATTAAGAATTCAGGTATTGTAGAGGCTACCAACTTCTCTAATCATGAGATTAAATTAAAGACTGGTAGTAAAATCTATTTTAGATCCTCTGAGAGAGAAGATGGACTAAGAGGTTACACATTCGATTACTTATTTTTAGACGAGGCTGCATATCAAACAGAAGATGCATGGAAACGTGCTATCCAACCAACTGCTCTAGTACATGGTAAGAAAGTAGTCCTATTCTCTACACCTCGTGGTAAGGATTGGTTCCATGATCTTTATCAAATGGGACAAGATGCTTCAGTTCCATCTCATGCTTCAGTTAGAATGGAACAATATGATAATCCTTATATTAATAAAGAGGAAGTTGAAGCTGCGAAGCGTGCACTACCTGATGCCATCTTTAGAGCAGAGTACTTAGGTGAATTTCTTGAAGGTGAAT
>TARA_R110000772_G_scaffold95789_1_pt1 | contig 9958 bp, 16 predicted proteins | sample TARA_R110000772 | Tara Oceans TARA_R110000772 (sample SAMEA4397948) | marine metagenome | biome: Polar Biome; feature: [SRF] surface water layer (ENVO:00010504); material: water (ENVO:00002006), including particulate matter (ENVO:01000060) such as... | depth 5 m | reverse complement strand
CTCGCACTTCGATCTAATAATATTTTTTGATTATCAACTAAATTTCTTAATGAAGCTTCCAAGACTTTATCTTTATCCGCTAATTTAATATTCTCATTCTTTAATTTTTCCATAGGTACGAAATGGTATTTATCTATAACTAAATAAAGTACAAATCCAAGCACAGATATTAAAATACCTACTGCCCATTTATAATTTAAATCTAATTTTATTCTCCCTTTATCAGAAACTACTTTATAGTCTCCTTGATATTGTTCTTTATTATCTTTATCCATATCTATCTTATTATTTTATTATTTAAAATGGTCTCGGTGCTGACCATGTTATATAAACAGACGCATTTGGATTTTTATTATAAAAAGAAATTCTAAGATCTCCTATTCCTTGTTCAAAATTACCTTGAAACATAATCCAAAAAGTTCCTGATCCTGTTATATCATTTATATAAGGTTGTCCATTAACATATAAACCTACTTCATCTATTTTAGTAGCACATCTATATGCGTTACCATTATACATACCTGCGTTATAATAACTATCTGAAATAAAATATACTTCATATTTATAATTACCTCTTTTATCTACATAGCTCCTTGATCTAGCGAATCTATAATAAAATCTTCCTTTACCATATTCACTGGATCCACTATCTGAGGTTAACCATTCCGAAATCCAAATTGTAGAAGATTGATCAAAATCTAATTTTGTTTCTATTTTTTTAGATTTAAAAGCTGTTTTAGATTCATCATTAGATAATGATGTTTTTGAATTTTCACCACCAAACACTCTTTGTTTTTTATTAATGTTTTCTTTTATATAAACACTATCTACCATAGGTAGATCTTCAGTTAAAATTACTGGATTTACTTCAACAATATACTCTTTTTGTTGTACGTTTTCCATACAAGAAATAAGTATTAAAAATGTTAGTAATGTTATTATTTTTCTCATATACTATATAGTTAATTTTTATTCTAATTTTATATATTATAAAAACAATTCTATACATTTAGAGTATATTAAAAAAACACAATATCAATAATTATGAATATATATTTAGAATCAGTAAAAGACTTCCACGAAACATTCAATCACCCAGTACACGAAACAATTGAAGATCGTAATCATAAATTAAGAGAATTAAGACTTAAACTTCTTTATGAAGAAATTGAAGAACTATCTAACGCAATGGGAACAGATGGGACTCTACATAAATTATGTAAAGAAACAATCGGTAAACCAATTAATAATATATTATATGATAAAACAGAAAGTTTAGATGCTCTTTGTGATATTCAATATGTCCTTAGTGGAGCAGTTCTTTCAATGGGATATACAAAAGTATTCGATCCAGCATTTCTTGAAGTACAAAGAAGTAATATGAGTAAAATGTGTTCTACAATGGAACAAGCAGAAGATACCGTGAAATATTACAAAGAAGAACGAAACGAACCATTAGATATAACTATCACCGAAAAGGAAGATGGGTTTATTGTAGTAAGAGAAGATGGTAAGATTCTTAAAAATAAATACTACAGTCCAGCAGATCTAAAACAATTCATAAAATAAATAATGATAACACATAACGAAATAGAAATAGACATAACACAAATTCACAATATAGGATACGAATATGATGAATTGCTACATAATCAAATTGGTGTTCGGATACAACATCCCATATCACCCAAAGTTAAAGTAATATCAATGGAATGTGATAGACATATATTCCATAATATATTAGGTGATGTGATGTATCAACAAGGGCATAATAAAGTTATCTATAATGATGTTATTATTACTAATACATATGTTCCTAACCCAAACTATTTAATAAAAAATTATTTTGCTCTAAATTATGAAAATGGAGATAAAGCTCATTTCTATATTAACAGAGATATTCAAGGAGAAAGAGAACTAACAATTAATAGAACTTTAAATGTAAATGGTTAGAAAACGTATAGACATAGATGTAAACATGGAATTAGATGGTTCTTTAACTTTCGCTGAGATAGAGAAGAGAATACTAACGAAAATTAATTTTTATATTATAGATTTATTATCTAATGGTAAGCAAATAAATGGACTAGAAGTAGGATACAAACTTCGAGTGGTATTAGAAGATAGTAAGTATCTTCATGTAATGAATCCAGATATAGGAGGAACATCAAATTATATAGGAAAGTTCCAAAGAACTGATACGTTCCTTAATAATAAAATACAAGAACCTGAGGAAAATGAATACCATTTCATTCTGAATTATGATGATCAAAATGAACTATATGTTTGTGTTAATAGAGATATACAAAAAGAAAGGGATAAAACAATAGAAGAAATTCTAAATTAATATTTATTTATTAACCTCAACTTTAACATTCCCTCTTTTATAAAGAGGGTTTTTTGTAAACATACCTCTGAGTCCATATGCTAATTTCTTTTCTAAATTAGTTTTGAGTGTTTGCATTTTCCGATCACCCTCATAATAAACTATATCATATGTATGATTTTTAGATTTAGGTTTCTTTTTGGTGACTTTGTCTTTCAGTACAGGTTTTTTAATCTCAAATCGATCAGATGTATCATCGAAATCATCTGAAATTTCCTTTCTATCTCCAACATATTCACTTTCTTTCCCATCCTCATCTAACATAGTTACTCTTAATTCACTTCCGAATGAATCAATGTTATCTATGTACACAAGTGTTCCGAATAATTTATAAAAATTCCCACTCATATTGTCAAATGATTCAAATAGTTTAATATATTTCATAACTTACATTATATATTAATATTTATTTGTATATTTGTAATTAACCAAAATAATTAATTAGATATGAAAGACGAAATAAATAAAATGTTAGGTAATCTTATGAGTGAAGAAGATGCTAATGAAGTTATGTCAAATATGTTTCCTGATCCATTAAATGGATATGAAAAGGGTGATGTATTAACAGTCGGTGAATTAAAAGCATTACCACAAGGAACTGTTATTCATCTATGGTATGAACATAGTGATGGTAGTTTACGAAATGATGATTTTGTTACATTCGCTGGATATGATGGCATTGATGATGAACTTTGTGCAGATGCCTTCCCAATGCCTGTTCATAATCTAACAGATGATACACCAATGAAATATTTAGATAATTGTGGTTGGACATTTACGGTATGTGGAGCAAATAAAGTATAAAAAGTAGTTATAATTGAATAATAAATCGTACATTTGTATTCTGGTTTAAATATATAACTTATTATGACATACATTAAAACGAATATCAAAGAGTTTATTAAAGAATCTAATTCTACGGATAAATTAACATGGGAACAGAATACCCACACTATTGAAATTCCCAATTTTAAACTTAGTGATTACAAAAAATTACTTACCAAATTAAATAGGTTTTCAAAAACCATTGGATTCCCTTTACCTGTTTCAAAAGAAACTTCTACAAAGAAAATGTACCTTGTCTATGACGATGGTAGTATTATCGAAAACACATATGACTTAGAAAGAGCTAAGAAATTCGTTACGGGGTGGAAAGACAGATCATTATCTGAGATAACTGTTCATGTATTTGATTTAACAATCGTTGATGATGTTAAACCTATCGAGGAATGGGAGATCTTAGGAACAATTGATTATAAAGATTCTGTTGTAAAACCAGCACCGAATAAAGAAGTTCCGATGGAACTATTAAAAGATAGATCACTTTCGGGAAATTCTCATTGTGATCATTGTAATAAAAAGATTTACAGAAACAAAACAGTATTTGTTAAGAATACTGAGGATGGTGAAATCAAACATGTGGGTGGTACTTGTACAAAGTATTATCTTGGTATGGATTATAAAAAGGTTCTTAACTATATTGAATCTCTTCATATAATGGTAAGTCCATTTGAATTTAGTGATGAATGGGGAAGTTACGGAAAACCTATCGAAAAGATATACAACATTGATAGTATCATCAGATATTATATTTGGCACACAAAACACAATGGTCATATGTCTAAGAAACAGGCGGCCGCTTATAATGAGAAAGTAGGAGATGGTGGAAACACAAAAAATTCTACAGGTGAAATCGTATCTGAGGAAGTACAGTTTGTTAGTTACCCACCAGAATTAAGTGGGATGAAATCATATGAAAGAGAACAAACTATAAAATATTGGGAAAAATCATCAGAGAAATTTCAAAAAAATATCAATAAAATAAAAGATGATGAAGTTCAAGAATTTTTAGATTTCGTTGAATCGAAAAAAGAAGAAAACAACTTTATGTTCAATGTTAGTAACAAACTTTCTGAGGGTGATGTTGTTGATCGATTAGTATCTTACATCACAGGAGCGTGTTCATTCTTCTTCTCTGTTAAACTATATGAAGAGAACCAAAGAAAGAAAAAAGAAAAACAATTAAAGGATAGTGAAAGTTCACCATCTACTCACATTGGAGAAGTAGGTGAAAAATATGGATTTGAAGTAACTGTTACACGATTATCAGGATTTGAGGGATCATTTGGTTGGACTAACATCTATACTATGGAAGATCAAAAAGGTAATATAATTACTAAATTCGGAACTATCAATGATAGATATATCGTAGGTGATAATGAAGATAGAGATGGTATCGAAGTTGATACTAAATTATCTTTCACATCTGACGTAAAAGAACACGGAGAATTTAATGGAATTAATCAAACAACGATTGGTCGATTATCAAAATTTAATTCTAAATTAACTTATTAATATGAGTGAGGAATCAAAAAAATCTATACCAGATTACAATACTAAAGGGTTTAGAAAAGAGTTGAAAGAAAGTGGGTGGAAACCCCAAGAGAAGAAAGTTAAGAAATCTAAAAAAGAATATTCTAAGTATGGTGTACCAATGTCGGAAACTTGCCATATGGGATATGAATGTGGAATCAGTGGACTGACTTGTAACGCAAGTAGTTGTCCACACACTTAAAATATTGAAATATGACATCAGCAAATGTAGTTGAATATAGAATAGAAAAAAATCATGAAAATGTCGGTAATTTCCGTAAGAACATGATGTGTAGATTACCCGAGTATTCGGATCTACTGAAATACCAACCTTTAAATGAACACAATATAACTCCTTGGGGTTATGACGAAGAAGAAGAGTATTGGGAAAATGATACAGTTAACTTAGAAACGTATTTACGAAAAATGATCCCAACAAATAAATTGATCAGAGAACATTTTGAGAAAAAATAGTTTTTAATTAAATAAATTTTCATATCTTTGTCAAATGATAATTATAATATTATGTATTGTTTTAATTTTATTACACATTAATCAAATTATTAATGTGGATCTAAGATTCCAAGAATCTAATAAAATAGAACAATTATGGAGATATAGATTTTATTTATATATTCCGTTTTTATGGACATACTATTCAATTATTGGATTTAAAATTTATATTGATAAGAGGTTAGGTGATAATATAATCCAAACATCAGAATATAGATTATCTAAGGGAAAGGAATTATGGAAACTTTTAATAGGTATCCAACAAGGAAAGATGAAATGGTATTGGACACCCGAAGAAGTTTTTAGTAAAATAAGGAAAAAGGAATAAACAAAAAATTATATATACATATAATAAACGGAGATAAGTAAAATAAGCAAGAAAAAATGTTAGTAAAAAAATTAAATAGTAGTTCGAGTTCAGATTCAACAATATGTTGTAGAGGGCGATCTTTGTCTAATTTTTAAGTAACATTTTTAATGTGTGAAAGAAATCCTCTACAAATGATTGTAGGGGATTTTTTTGTATACATTAAATTCAAATAAGGAGAGGTGTCAGAGCGGCTTAATGAGCTAGTCTTGAAAACTAGTGATCGAGAAATCGATCCGTGGGTTCGAATCCCACCCTCTCCGCAAGTACATAAGGGGAAAGAGAGACATTGGAATGTCTAACCATTAAACACACAGGGTGTAGGCTGTAACAAGTCGGTTAGAAGTAATGTTTTTGGTATCGCATGGTTTATAGATTGCACCTATAGCGACCTAAGTAATTAGGTGGTGAAAAGAAACGAGCAAGGGAAGCAGGTTTCCAAGATATCAAATACCCATTGAAATATCAATTATGGAGTAAGTTAGTGTTACGGTTAGTAAGATTAAGTGAAGAAGTAGTCGGGTTAGTAGATGGTTTTCGAATTATGCGGGTTCGAATCCCGTTTCTCCACAAAAATGTTAGACAGTAGAGTGACTGAGAGGGATGAAAGTAGCCTGATAAAAAGGTAGATCCGATGTCGCTGATCCGTGGGTTCGAATCCCATCTCTATTGTCTAATATAATATAGTAGGGTGCTAGAGTGGTTTATTAGGCTCGCCTGGAAAGCGTGTGGTCGGTGAAAGCTGATTCAAGGGTTCGAATCCCTTTCCTACTACTAAAATTATAGAGAGGTGACAGAGTGGCTTATTGTGCTGGTTTGCTAAACCAGTGATCGGGGAAACTCGATCCAGGGGTTCGAATCCCCTTCTCTCTACTAAAATTATGGAGAGTAAACCGTCCAGGGACGGCACAACCTGCTAAGTTGTCGGTACGGGAAACTGTATATGGATCACGACCATTTCTCTCCGCTAAAATATATGGAAGAATAATCCGAGTAGGTCTATCGGAACTAGTTTTGAAAACTAGCAATCATTCAAAGGGTGTGTGGGTTCGAGTCCCACTTCTTCCGCAAAGTTTCAAGTAAAATAAATTCCTGTATTAAAATTTAATTCACTATATTTGTATAAATATATAAATTATGAGAAGTAATAAAGTTTTTTTAACAATAGTGATTATTTTCTATATGATAATATTGGCACTTCTATTCAAGCCAATGGTTACAAAATACATTAAAGAAAATTCCATTGAAATCGGTCAAGTGTGGGAATATATTCCCGTTGATGAAAATCCTTTTAAAAAGAAAATATTCTCTTCTGATAGTGTTATTGATGTAAAGGGAGATTATGTTCTTTTTATAAGAAATGGGGATTCTATAAGTCAAAGAAAAAGTTGGTTTATAATTGGATATGAATGTGTGAGAAATTGTGATTAATTAAAATGTACTATTAATATATAGTACATGAGAAAATTACTATTATTAATTTCATTATTCACTATACTATCTTGTAATTCTACAAAAGAAGTAGTTGTTTATGAAAACTACGAAATTGAAATGACACTTGAAAATGGTCAAACAATCACTGAAACTTATTCATTACCTAAAGGTGTGTCTATATACACTCATTCCAAAAGAAATCATAAATGGTTAGTATATAAATCAAATGATGTTAATGGTGGGTATCCAATTATATTAAGAAACAGAATAGTTAGTTATAAAATATTATGAATATATTAAATTGGACATCTTTTAATGAAGGAACTTTATTTGGTGCTCCTATACTCAATTATAAAATATACAATGAGAGAATGGATAAGTCTGTCGAAGATAAATTATTCTTCCTCGATAAAATAGACTTTGATGTTATTGTCGATTTTGGATGTGCGAATGGTGCGTTACTTAGTGTGATCGAAAAAAGAAAACCTAACGTTAAGATAATAGGATATGATCTTGATACTACTATGTTAGATAGTGCTAGATCTTATTTAAACAAAGATGTATTACTCACAAACAATTGGAACGAAGTATTAAATGAATTAAAGAATTATAAAACTCCATTACTGAATCTTAGTTCTGTTATTCACGAAGTATATTCTTATTCAAGTTCAAGAGATATAAAAGATTTTTGGGAAACAAGAGCGTTCAATGAACATTTCGAATATGTTGTGATCAGAGATATGTTACCCTCTTCCAAAGTAGATAATATAGATCCGAAAACATTTAAAGAAGATGTAGATCGTGTTAAAGAAACATTTGATCCATATTACTTAGAATCTTTCGAAACTCAATGGGGATCTCTCTACGATAGTTACAGAACATTTATACATTTTTTACTGAAGTACCGATATACAAATAATTGGGAAAGGGAAGTAAATGAAAATTATGTTCCTGTATCATTCGAAACAGTGAAAACTAAAATACCAAGTAATTATAAAATCGTATATGAAGATCATTTCGTATTACCTTTTATACAGAATAAAGTTATCGAAGATTTTAACATCAAGATAAAATACCCTTCCCACTCTAAATTTATCATACAAAAACAATAATTTTAATAAATAAATCCGTACATTTGTATCATGGATTTAAATTATAAAGGCATACTGTATAATACATACGAAAAATTGAACATGGAATTCGCTGTCGAATTAGGTACAGGTGTGATTGATACACTTGAATTTAATAAACTAAGGGAAGAAATTTTACCATTTTTAAGAAAAGAAAGAGGTTTGAGTATAATTGAGTGGTGGAGAAATTTCAATACTCCTATGTTAGAACCGAAAGATGTTCCCAACACAAATGTATTTGGTGAAGATTACCAAAACTATGTTATACCAGCATTAATTAGAAATGGTGCAATAGCTAAAAAAGATATTAAGAATGGTCATTTCTATCATGGTCAATGGAGAAGTGGGGAATTTGGAGAATGGGATGAAGAGAAAGGTCAATTCCATATATGGAGAAACAAATGGAGTCAATGGTATCTTGATCAAGCAAATCACTTTGAAGATGATGATAATTACGCATTATTCGTACCATTAAAAGAAATAACAGAAGAACAATTTAACAATAAAAAATTATAATATGGGATACTCAATCAAACACAAAAAAGGTAAGTGGCAAGCAACCTCTTCAATTAGCGATGAGAAATTACTTGATAAACCAGGTACCAAAGAGGATTTAAAAAAGGCATTTATAGAAAGAAAGGTATGGAGATTTCTTGAAGAAATGATCACAATAGAAATGGAATTTCCATTCCATTGGACAGTGAATGGTAAAATGCATTTCGATAGAGATGGTGAAATGTTCACTGAGTGGTGGTTGAGAAAACACAAAGAGGGAACTCTTTCAAAAGATATTTATTCAAAATCAATAGAAATAGTTAAAAAATATAATTTAGAAGAATATTTCAGACCTTTGTTGGGTATGTTAAATATAGATGAACTTGATCTATCTGATGATGATATAGGAGATGGTGATTTCTTTATGTATATAAATGATGATGGAACTTTCACAGATTATATCCACTTATTAAGTGATGATCATGAAATGGAAGATCATGTGTGGAAAGGTATTGACGTAATTGTAATGAATAAAAGAGATTATGATTGGAATAAAAAATCTGAAACATATAAAAAAATTAATTATTAATATTATGAACAGAATTAATCACATAGGGTTTGGATCAATGTTAACATCATTAATTTTAATGATAATTTTCTTATGTTTCAATATGCAAGAATCGGCATTAGTTTGTATAGGAGCAATAATCGTTGGATCATTTTTCTATAATTATAAAAGATCTGAACAAGAACAAAGAAATAATGGCAATAAATAAAATAGACATAACTAAAATAGATTTTCAATATTATCCTCAATTTGAGGTTGATTATGATTATTCTCATAATTGTAAATCCATGGGGTGTGATAAAGAGGGTATATGTCGTTGTGGTATAATGGAAGATGTTCACCTTCGTAGTGATATTGATTTAACTGTTGTAACTGATTCTGTATATAATCACATATTCGGAAATGTAAATGATATTGCTATAAAAAGAGAGAATACAATAAATTCAATTATCGAAGATTTCGATATGAATAAATATTTTATCAATCGTTTATTAACTCATTATCGAATATATGATAAAGGTAATTGGGATATCGAGTATGGTGGTGGTTATTATGGAGACGAGTTATATAGTGTTAAAATGGATATGAATAATCAGCTAAACGAAGATCTTTTAATGTTATTTTCTGATAATAAAAGTAAAATAGAACTTCTATTGACGAGAGAATATAGATATGTAGATACAAGATTATCT
>TARA_R110000772_G_scaffold39708_3_pt1 | contig 9969 bp, 2 predicted proteins | sample TARA_R110000772 | Tara Oceans TARA_R110000772 (sample SAMEA4397948) | marine metagenome | biome: Polar Biome; feature: [SRF] surface water layer (ENVO:00010504); material: water (ENVO:00002006), including particulate matter (ENVO:01000060) such as... | depth 5 m | reverse complement strand
GGGCGACTTAGTATAAGAGGAATCCGATTGGCTCGAATCGAGCCGCATATAAAGCCGTAGTTATATCCGAGCTTGAAGGCGGCACTGCCGGGAATCGCCTTGCCGACGAACGGAGGGACTAGCTCGACGACTGCCTCGATTGCCGTCGAATCCTCGTAATTTACCAGCTCATTGAGGTAGGCGAGGAATTCGTCCTCCTCGCTCCACGGGTAAAGTTCTACCGTATTAAGTGAGCCGAATGCCACGGCGTAGCCTCCGGACCTGCCGGGATCGGATGCGAGCGTTATCCTCACGCCGCCTCCTCGATAAGAGCGGCGATCTTGGCCTCGACGTCGGCCCGGACGAAATTCCTACCGAGGCGGGCGAATTTTAACTTGGACGCCCATCGAGTGAGAGTCCGCTCTTCGCATTGCAGGAGAGCCATTGTCTCGGCTCTTGTAATTAGTAGGGAATTCGATTTTCGTCTCGTAGTGGTCATGTTTGGCGAGAATGGGCAGAAAGTAAAAAACTTCAAACTTTATTTTTTCTCCCGCCCTTTTAGTAATTCCGCTAATAGCCGGGCATAAGTAAGCGCCGAATTCAGCGCTTTTTAATGGGCATGTTTAGCCGAGGTAATCCGCTCGGCGGGATTGGGCAATGGTGGATTAAGGCCGGAGTCGCACCGGCGTCCTGCCTATTTGGCAGTCGGGTCTTTTCTTCCCCGCGCCTTTTCTTCCCGAACCTTTTTGCGATATAAATCCGCCAACCCGTTGGCGAAGGCTTCCTGCTGCTTCTCCGTCATCTGATGGGCAATGCCATCTTCATGGCTGAAATTGTAGATTGCGGGTTTTTTCTTAGCGTCTTTCGTCACGTATCATCTCCATTGCTTTGTCGTAGGACATATTTAACGAGTCGGCGTTTTCGCCTTTGAGGAATGCCCATATATCCTTCTCCGGATACCACAACGTAGCTTGGAGGTCCGCCGGAGTCAAGTCGTAGCCCTCGGCCTTTAGTTTCTTGAGGGCAAAGTGGAAGGCATCCACAATGACCGTCCGCTCCTGCGGTGTTGGGATGTCGATGGGCTTGAGCTTTCCGCTGATCGACGCCGAAGCAAATGCCCAGAAGGGCTTTTCTTCCAGCAGCGTCGCTTTAGCCGCCTCCGCTTTTTCCAGCCTCGCAGCCGTCTGCTTAACCGGCTGGCCGGCCTTCTTTTGTTTCGACAATTCAGCCTTCAATTTTGCGACTGCCCGGTCAGTAGTGCTATATTCCCGGCCCCATTCCTTCGCTAGTCTTTTCGTAAGGTCGAATACTGCCTCGGCATTGGCCATGCCCTGCTCATGCTCCCCGAATAATCGGTCAAACGTACTTTCGGGGATTTTAAAGTTCATCTTCCCGTCCTTCGTAAATCCGCCCGTTATTTGTACTTTTTTCAAAAAGTCCGGGAGTTCAAAATCTTTTGCCTTCCGTTTCCCTTTATTCTTGCGATGAGAATAAATGAGTCTGCCGATGTCGTCGCGTTTCAGTTTAATCGATACGGAACGGCCCGTGAGCCGGCCAAAGGTACGCCGCAGCCAGAGGTCGATTGTGACGGGGAGATAGTTGCCTTTTAAATTCTGGAAGAATCCTTGCCCGATCTTCGGCCCGAAGACCGCAGAGCCTTTTACTTCGTCGTTTATCCTGCCCTCGATGGTAAATTTTTCTTTGCCGAAGAATTTCTGGCCAAACTCGGTCAATTCCTTGACGGTAAAGTCTTTATCGAGAAACGCATTGAAATCCGAGCCGAGCTTGGCCTCCAACGTATCGAACATCCGAAGATTCTCGGTAATCATCTTACCCTTGCCGCCGTGCTTCTTCTTATAGTCGAACACGCCGTGCTTCTGCTTGTAGTCGTACTGGTGGACTGCGGCTCGGGCGTTGTCCAGAACTCGCATGTTCTGACTGGTAATTGCCAATGCTCCTAGAAAGTTGTCCTTAGCGGCGGCTGAAGTCTTTATTTCGGGAAAGATATCCTCGGCTATGGTCATGGCCTTGGCGACTGCCTTCGTATACCAGTCCACCGCATTGCCGGCTCTGGCCAATGCGACTTTCGCCTCGCCGTACAACATGCCGCCCAGCCAGCCGGTCGTTTCCGGAGTATAGTCGTAAGGGTTGATAGGCTCGCCGTATTTCTCGACGTATTTCTCCTGAAAGAGTTTGCCGACGTCGTCGTTGCTCTTGGCCTGCCCTCTTGTGTACTTCCCCGGAAAGCTCGGATCGCCGTCCCATGATTGGACCGTATTCGGCGACACGCTCTCCGGCGTTGCGGCCGGCATAAAGAGCATGTTCGGATCGCCGGCGTCGAACGTTCCCCGATTGCCCGTTGCGGATTTGATTTGTTCCGGGGAGAAGGCGATGTAGCTGTCTCCTCCACCTTCAAATTTATTTGTGTAGATTATCCCGTCAAAGCCTTTTGATTTGAGATAATTTTTTACCCATTCATGGCCAGCTTGCTTCCCCATGTAACTGTGTTCGGCTAAATCTTGGAAAGCGAGTTTTCCCAAGCCTTTAACGGAAGCCTGTATCAATCCCCCGTGCATGTCTGCCACTTCGTCGGCGTCCATGTATTTTTTAATGTCTGAACGAAAGGCTTCCGGAACTTTTTTCGGGTCGATCTTGTTAGTTTTCCAGAAAGTATTTTCAGGGTCAAAGATGGCGGCAAGATAGTCAGAGGGCTGCCATGATCCCGACCTGTTTTCTCCCAGCCGCAGAGGGGTTTTGATGTCCAGATATACTTCTTTAATCTGCGGTTCGCCATACCAATCGTGAAGTGGATGAGTGGGGTGGTCTAAGTCTTTGAGCCTCGACTGAGCAGTCTCTTTCCCTCCAAAATGATAGCCAACGTCAAAAGTCGCGTTTGAAGTTTTGGAAATGTCAAATTCATTGAATTTTTTTGTAGTTCCATGCGCCACAAGCAACGGCTCCCCGCTTTCATCGACTACCTTGGACCGACCAAATAAATTCTCGAGCTTGCCGAACCACTTCTTGAAGAACGGCGAGTCCGTTCCCTTCTCCTGCCATAGCTTCGCGGCTTCGGCTTGCTTGCCCTTCGGAGCGCCTGCCTCGTCGGCCGGCATAAACAGCATATTCGGATCGCCGGCGTCGAACGTTCCCCGATTGCCCGTTGCGGATTTGGCTTGTTCGGGCTTAAACCAAAAATGATGGTCTGCGGGCGGTAAGTTAAAGGAGCCATCTATATTCCACGCATCTTCAATGCTCCGAATTATACCCCCATCATGACCGTTCGCTTTAGCGTGTGCGATTATATCGGAAATAGTCATCCCTCTCTTGTCGCTCCATTTTACGTCATACGGGTTTTCTATTTTTAGAAATAACTCTTTGACGCTGGCGTTCTCCAATAATCCGTTCCATTTCCGCAATTGGTGGGAAATATCGGTTTGTATCTCCCAAAGCTGGCCGACGCTCTCTAATGGGAGAAAATTCCCTTCTCTTGCGTCTGCTATTTTTTGGCCGGAATCTCCGAAAAGGGACATATGCTCGTCGGAAATTTTTAAAAAAGAGTCCGGCAGGTAGTCGGCTAACTCCAAATATTCCCCCCCAGCCTTCGCCGCTTCAATATCACGCCTGATATTGTTCTCGCCCTCTAATACCCGACCTAATTCCAAACTAAGTTTTTCGCCCCCCCTCAACACTGATCCCCTCTCCGATGCCTCAAATATACCCAGCCCCCCCGAGTCCCCCAGCATATACGATTCCGCCACTGATTCGCTACTACTCGCAAAAAATGCCTCTTTTGCACTAGCAGCGTCTGTGTTGTCCCCCAGCTTTGACGGGTCGAAGGCAGAAAACTCTTTATCCGTTCCATGAAAAACTCTCAACGGCTCCCCGCTCTCATCGACTACCTTGGACTTGCCGAACCACTTCTTGAAGAACGGCGAATCCGTTCCCTTCTCCTGCCATAGCTTCGCGGCTTCGGCTTGCTTGCCCTTCGGAGCGCCTGCCTCGGCGGCCGGCATAAACAGCATATTCGGATCGCCGGCGTCGAACGTTGTGCTTTCTAGTTGTTCTTCAAGTCTCTTGACTTTTTTGAACATCGATTGCCTTTGATTTCTAGAATATTTCCCAGTGCCAGACGATTGTTGCAGTTCTAAACGAATTTTATCTATCTCGTCAGATAAAGATTTGCCTTTCGGAGTTTCCAATGCGTTTTCCCGAGCAAGCCCCGCTTCTCGCCCAGCTCGCTCTCGTTGTATTCTTTCCTGTTGGGATATTGTCTGCCGTAATCTTTGTGTTTCCTCTCTCCGAGAAATTATTGAATTGATCCGATCCTCTAATCTTTTAGGCACTCTAAAATCTGTTTCATTCTCAAGTTTTACAATCGCGTCTATCCAGTCGCCTGAAATTTCAGAAACATTCTTTTTAATAGATGCCAAAGTAAAGTCAGGGCCGGGGTGGTTTGTAATGCTGGATAGTTGCCTATCGTGATCTGTTGCTCTGATTTTAAAGGAGTCTCCCCCCTCACTTAAATATTCGATATAATGTGAGCCTTGGCCCGCCTTGTGTGAGCCTATTTTTAAATCTAACTCCCGCCCACCTTGAGCCTCGTCTATTATTCCCTGTAATAATGACTTTTGGACCATGTGATTCCTCGAACGGTCGTCCAATGGGTCTTTTTTTGCAGAAAGTTCTAAATCTTTTAATCGCTTCCGAGCCTCGGAGGCCGGCATAAACAGCTTGTCCCGCCCATCCGCATTCTTAGCTCGGACCGTCCCCGAGCTGGAAAAGCCGTCCTGCTCGTCCGCCATCGCCTTGGCCTTGGCGATTTCCGACTTCGATTTGTCCACGTTTATCAATCGACCGAATCCTTCGCCAGGTATGTCGCCGGGGAGTTCGGGGAATGGCAGGGGGATTGTGTCGTCGGGGCCGGGTTTTCGGCGGGGCATGAATGCCTTGTTGATCAAATTATAATCGACGTACCTTTCGCCGGAAAGCTGAGTGAGTTTCCCGATACGCTCTATTCGCCTTGAGCGATAGACGTCGCGGGGCTGCTTCTTGCCGAGGCCGGCTCGCCACGGGTTTGCATCCACTTGGGCTTTCGTGCCGCTCCCGAATGCGGAATTTATGAAGTCGGCCTTGGCCTTGGCTATCGCTTGGTCAGCATCCAGACCGGTCCGACCGGGTTCGCCGGCGGCATGATTCCGATGGTAGGCGTCGACGTCGTTCAAAAGCATAGTCTTGGCGGTGTTCAAGTCCGCCCCGTAGAGCCGAGTAAGTTCCCTCTGTTGCTGGCGAGTCAACTGGTCGACGTTCTTTATGAGCTGATCGACTGAAACTGTCCGGATGAGGACGTTGCCCTGCTGCGTTATTTCTATCCCGTAGGGAACTTCGACCAGATTCTCGACCTTGGCGTTTATGTATCGCCTGCCACCTTGATGCGCGGCCTTGAAGTATGAAATGAGAAATTCGTTTCCGCCTCGATTCTTGATATTGTTGTTGGCCTCTCGGAGCATGGCTATCTGCTCTTTGTTCCAGTTGCCCGACTTTTCGACGGCATCCAAAACGCTATCGTCCAAGTATCGTCCGACAAATTTCACTTTCCCCGTCTTTTCATTTACCTCCGGCTTCACGTGGCCTTCCGGCAGGCCGATATCGGCATCTTGCCTTTCGATGGCATCCTTGAGCGATTGAGCGAAAGAACGATTGTACTTCCCCTTCTCGCGGGAAGTCATGGCCAGATTCGGGATGACGTTGCCGTCTTTGTCGATTTGCAGAAAAGTCCCGGCTCGGATTAGATCAACAAGTTCCGGATTCTTGGAAAGTTCAGCTCCGGTAACGTCGACAACGACGTCCTTTGTCGAAATGACGTTGCCGTCTCCATCGACTGACGCCGTTTTCTTTTTCATCTGCTCCGGCGAAAGCCCCTCGATCCGGCGATTGTACTTGCGGACCAATTCGGTAATTTGCGGGTATCGCTTTAGCTTGGAAAAAAGAGCGTTGTCGGTAATTAGCCTGCCGTCCGGTCGGAAAGTCCCTCCGAGCATGGCTAAAGCTTTCCGTAAGAATGGCACGTTGCTGGCAAGTTGCGTGTCCAGCAAGCCTTCCATGACTTTTCCGATGGCCCCGCGATGCAGATCGCGATAACGCCGGCGGTCGTTGGCAAAAAAGTCCGTCCCATGCTCGGCCACGATTTCGCTTACAACTAGCTCGTCGGTCATAATCAAGTCGAGCTGCGCCTCGGTCAGGTTGGAAAACTCATCCGTATCCTTCAACTTGTCCTTATACTCTTTGCGGGCCGTCTCGAACTCCTTTGTAAACTTATAACGCCGAGCGCCTTCTTCCCCGACCATTATAGGATCGCCGACGTTCAAGTCGGGATACTTGCTTTTTGTTTCCGGCGTCACTCGTTCCACGAATATGCCGGGCTTGCCCAGTATCGAGTTCCCAATCAGTAGTTCATTAAAAGCCAGTTTGCCGCCCGTCTGTTCTAGGTAATGAGTAAATTCATGCGAAATTAGGGCTTCCATTGCCCTAGGAGAATCCACGTTGATTTCCAAGGCGTTCGTCAGGCGATTCAGATGGCCGCCCCCGGCTGTTTTCCCTTTTGACGCGAACGTTACCTCTAGGGATGGATTCGTCACGATCTTATGGGCGACTGCGATTTGCAAATCTCGGTTGAGCTTATTGAAATTTTCTTTCTGGCCTTCGCCTAAGTAGTTTTTGATATAGTATTCATAGTCGCCATATCGGGCGGTCCAATGTTGGGCCGGACTATCGAAACGAGCGACTGAGCCGAAAGTCGAACCGGCAGTCCCGAGGATTGCCCCTACCCCCAGCGAGCCGTAAAAGGCTTCCGGGTTTTCCATGCCGCCGCTGGCCGCTAGTCCGAACGCACCAGCAACTGCCGCGCCCTGCGCACCGCCCCTTGCGGCTCTGCCGGCAGTTTCCGCATACCTGCCGAGGCCGGAGCGATCCATAAAAGTCGCTATTCCGGAGGATACCGGCCCGAGCTTTCCTTGCGGCAAAAACATTCTCTGGGGAATCTTTCCCTCCGCTGCCCCAGTCACTCGGCGAGCTACGGATGCGACAGGCACTAAGACGTCCCGGTCGATAATTTGATCGACTAGCTTTTCCGAGCCTTTAGCCGCCAGCGCTCCGAGATAGGGAAGCGTTTCCTTCGGGTTTGCCAGTTGCCTGCCGGCAATCGAAAGATCGCGGCCAAATCGCTTGAGGAAGGTAGGGCCGAGGAGAGCAGTGGCCGCTGCGGCAAGTTCTACTTTGCCGATGTCAGGGAGCAGAAATTCTATCGCCCCCGACTCTGCCCGACCTGTTGATGCGTATCCTGCCCCAAAAACCGCCCCTCCTAGGAGCAATTTCTTTGCTGTCTCTTCGCTTATTTCCTTCCCGGCGGCTTTTTCGGCTATCTTCATTACCGTATTTACCGCCGTCTCGTAGGGAAGCATTTTAAGAAAAGCCCCGACGTTACCTAGCGTTTCGATAAATTTCCCAGCAACAACCGGAGCGGATGCCGCCGCGATGCCCGTAATGTTCCGCCCGGCGGAGATCGGAACGTCGGTCAAGGCATCGTCAAGCAAGCCCCTCATGGCACTCCCCTCCGGGAGACTGTCCTTCATGGCGTTCAGGGCAATTGTTCGTTTTTGGGCGAGCGGGGGAAGCTTTGCGGAATTGGCGGCTATTTTTGTGTTTAGTTCGGCCAAGGCGGCCTTCTGGCGAGCGCCTACAGCAGTCATTTCGGCAGTATTTGCCGCTAGAAAAAATTTGGAAGTCGGCAGCATCTTAGCTTGCAGGTTCAGCATGTCCTGCGTCTCCTTCAAAAGTACTCGCTCGGCTCCGGTAAGGGCTGCCTTGCTTCCGCCTGTCGCCCCTCGATAGGCTAGACCGATGGGGAAATAGTTAAGAGGGTCTACAATCATCGCCCCGCCCATAGCGGCCTCAACGTCGGGCTTTACAATCCCTTCCCGAATTAATTTCTTTTCTTCGTCCGACATTCCGGCTGTCCATGCGTCCCCGGAAATGCCAAAGATTCCATTCGCCAAGACTTCGGCGGCCAATCCCTGCCGCTGACTTTCGAGGTCGGCGGTCTTTTGCCAATATTTCCATGCGGAATGCAGATCGAGGTCCGAACCTTCGTCCTCGGTCATCTTATACACGCCTCGCTTTACTCCTGCCCCCAGAGCTTCGTAGTTTTCGCCGAGGCTCCCCAAAACTTGCAGGGTCGTAGCCTTGGCTTTTGCTCTTACTTTCGGGTCGTCGCTAAAATTGGCCGCGACTCTTTGGGGCAAACTACCGAGCCATGAGCCGACGTCGGACAATATTGCCCCCCCGGCTTCCAATGCAATGTCCGTGACGTCTCCGACTCCCTCGATATCCGAGTCGAACGCCCCGGCTTGGTAGTAGGACTTAAACTCGTTGAAGTCCCGAGTCATTTCAAACATCGACGGCTCGCGGACCTCCGGCATGACGAACTGCATGTTTTCTTGCAAAACAGGGGCCACAAGAGGCGGCTCCCCGACACTATCGACAGGAATTACGAACTGCAAGTTTTCCGACGAAACAGGAGCTACGCCCGGCAACGGTTTAGTCGCCATTTAATTGCCTCCGCTGAGTGTTACTTGGACAACTTTTCCATCTGGGCGTCGATAAATGCGGAATCCTGACGCTCGAATTTCAGCCTCCGACCTGCTATCTGCGGGCGTGGCAGATACAGAACCGCCGGCCCCGTCTGGTATTTGTATTTGCCCGGCATTGGCCGACCCGCCCCGTCCGCTGGGAATCGGCGCAATCATTTCCGACAAATCGTTGTCCAGCATCCAATTCTCCACTAAATCTTGCCGATCCCTCATAGGGACGCCTCTTTTGCGAAGTCCCTGCATAAACGTTATTTTTTCCTTCTCCCGTTCGGCCCGAGCGATGATATATTTCAGTAAGGATTTATTCGCCGCGACACTCATGTCGAGGTTCGGGGAAATCTTCTTGAAGATGTCCATTTCCTTTTCCGAAATAGACCCTTTCGTCTGTTGGATATTTAGGAAAAGAAACTTCCCGACTTGCGCTCGAAATTCCTCGGCGTCCGCCGCTTCCTCTACCATGTCGTTAGGGAGCGGTATGCCCAAGCTGTTCATTACCACAACCATATCCGTTTTAAACTCCGCTAAACCCCCGGATTTTATCCCGCCCTTTTCTAAAAGACGCAAGGAGCGGGACGCCGGTATAATGACTTTTGCATTGGCGATGGCGTCACTGCGTTCCTGTTTCAGGAAATCCCCCGCCTGTCCAAGTTCAATTCTTTCCTCCTCAACTTTAGCTTCTTCTTCCGGCGTGAGTACCCGAGCCTGTTGGCCCGAAACGTCCCCTACGATTTTAACGGGATTGCCGGCTCCATCAATTAATACGGCCTTTTCCTTTCCATCGATCATTAAATTCCTAATAGTGCCTCCGGACTTCGGCGTATCCCGGCGAACGAACTCCCCAAGGGCGAGCCTTGCTACGGCTGGGTCAGACCCTTTAAAACTTTTTAAGAATTGATCCTTGTTAGCGCCCGATAGAGGAGCCGCGAGCTTTGCCTGTTCAGCTAATGCGGCTTGATACTCCGCTTGCTGAGTTGGGTCAAATCTCGCGGGAATCCCGCTTTCCCCGTATTTAGGGGATTTGGCTGCAATATTCGCGTCAGATGCGGCTATTTGTTCGGGAGTGCCTATCGGCCCAGTATATCGAGCAATAAAATTTGCCGGGGCTTCCCTTTCTTGCTGCGCCGCTTGTGCCGTCTGGGCGAATTTCATGACGTTCAACGTCTCTGGATGCTTCCCGATGCTATCTGATATGACGCGAAGCTCGTCCTCGTTGTCCGCGCCAACGGATTCAGGGTTGTCTTTAAACTGGTTGAAAACCATGTCCCCGATGGCTTTCTCCTTCTTTTTCTTTTCCTTGTTCGCTCGAAACTTTTCCAGCGTATCGCCCACCGTCTGGCCAATCGAC
>TARA_R110000772_G_scaffold201930_1_pt1 | contig 9975 bp, 13 predicted proteins | sample TARA_R110000772 | Tara Oceans TARA_R110000772 (sample SAMEA4397948) | marine metagenome | biome: Polar Biome; feature: [SRF] surface water layer (ENVO:00010504); material: water (ENVO:00002006), including particulate matter (ENVO:01000060) such as... | depth 5 m | reverse complement strand
TTACCAGTAGCTGACTCACCAGCAAAGGCAGTGATCTTATTGTTAGGTATGCCCCCGTAAATGCTTCCCGAAAGAGCTGCATTAAGAATATAAGAGCCTGTATCAATTGTTCCTGAAAACTCAGAACTATTAAGACCGTCTTCTGCCATAGTCGTATTTTCATCTTTTAACTCACTTACCATATTACGAAAATAATCACTCATCATCTTGTTCCTTTATTTCTTCTGGTTCCCAAGGGAACTCAATCCACCGTTCTGAATCTGTTCTACCACCTGATACATCACATACAAATTTACTCTGTATCTTCTCTAATATACATGCAGTTATACCTGCGTTGTAATGCTCTTTTATATCTGTAAACGTCTTACCAGAATCATTAATATCATCAACAAACACTACTACTTCCCCATCCGCAATTGCCTTAGCCACAGCAGGGTTATGCCCTTGATTAGAGCCGTCGCGAGTTTGCCACAGTAATGTTTCCATAGGAAGGTTAAGTGCATGCGATAGATGCACGGCAGGTATAAGCCCACCCCTTGCTATTCCAACAATAAGGGTGGGGTTATATACTACTAGTTTATCTGATAGATCGTTACAATAATCTACTACTTCATCATATGTCATTTTAAAATTCTTCATCATGCCTCAATTATAGTATAATTATGATTTAGATTCAAGCTCTTTTTCTAATTTTTCTAACTTACTTATTTTAGTAAATATAAAAGTACCCTCTCTTGCGTTTTTAGCATTAGCTCGGTACTGTACAAGCAGCTCTCTAACCCTCTTAAGATCTGCACTCTCTGTTACCTCGTCTTCTACATCTACTTCTGTCTCAACCCATTCATCCTCCACAACAGCTGCTACCTTACGTACTGTAACTTTGCTTTTACGATCTTTAAGAGACATATTGGCAGCCACCAAAAGAAGTACCGCAAGAGGATCGAACACGAATATAATAATGAGAATAACATACCGAACAGCATCGCTAAGGTTATCAACACTAGCATCGCTACCATATGCAAGCTCTGCAATATAACGGATTGGGCCCACTTCAGCTTCAATTGAAAGCTGCTCTTTAGAAAGGACAGCTCTGTCTGACTGCAGACTTCCAACGATGCCATAAGCATTGTCAATAATAGTATTAAGACCATCTCGTTCATTTTTTTGATTCTCTCTCACCGCAATAGCGCCATCATCACCTCTAATTCGATCATAGTCCATTAGAGTTTGAACTGCATTGTCAAGCTGGGCTACTACTATATTAGCATCATCAATACGTTTTTGCTCTCGGGCAATACGTTGATCAAGCTGCTCAATTTGTATTGTATTATCACCTGAATCTATTGTTTGGTCAATATGAGCTTTAGAAAGAAATCCAAATATACCCATTGACGTGATGAACATTAGCACTACAACTGCAATCGTTAGATACGACTTAAGTAGAAATGGTGCACGGTTCCAATTTTGATACAACCAGGAAGCTGTAACGAGTTTGCCGACTTCAAGTGAACTACCCATAATAATGACTGGGATTTTAGCAGCAGCGAATATGGCGGCAAGACCAGCAATGCTATACCAGGCTGCGACACCTGATATAGCGAGCGCTACTATTAATACGAGATACGCCATTATTCGGCTTTAATAATAGTCCAAGAACCGTATACTATTGCAAGACCTGCTGCAATCTTAGCTAACGGTGCAAGGAACAAAACCATGAGTCCAAGACATACCAAACATATACCGTCAGCTGTTGTTCTTTCTTTAAGCCTATCTTTTAACCATCCCATACTATTCTCCTCTTGTTATCTCTAATAGTGAATCTATCTGAGATTGAATCTTATCTTTTCGATTAGGCCAATGAATATAATCCTTATCAGCTGTCTTAAGTAGGTTGACAAGAAGTGGCATAATCAACTTTTCTACATCTGTGAGCTTACTTCTCACTTCAGATTCTGTTGTAGTTTTTATTACATCAAATTCATCATCAAGATTCATCATTTTAGTACTGAGGCTATTCATAGCTGTGACAAGAGCATCTACTTTTTGTTCTATACGCAGTACGTTGTCGTTAATACCATCAACATCATCTACAGTTGGTTGCGTATCAATCTGAATTTGTGATTGTGGTACATCGTCAACTGCATTAAATCCAAAGTCAAATTCAGATAGATATTCTTTAGGTATTGAGCTCATTAGAAGAAGTCCTCAAGAGTAACGTATTTTTCTGTTCGCCAGCCAATAGCGTCTAGTATCGTCTTCAACGGATCAAGAAAAGATTTATTAAATTGAAGCTCGTAATCGACATATTTTCTAATGTCAAGCTCGTCAGGTATCACGGTCTGAAATGCAAATACATTCTCATGTATTGTATTCGGTAGCTTAAGATATAAAAACTTAATCTTTTCACCGGAGAATATAGGCTGGTACTTTTTTTCTAGCTTATTAATATTTATATGATAGTTATAAAGCAGAGCTCCCCTCACGTGAATAGGACAGCCTTTCTTATACACTCTATCCCTATCACTCCATTTCTCTGCATCTGATACACTTCGAGGAAAAGCAATATCTTCAGCAGCAAGACCATTAAACTTATCTCTACACTCTTGTATATAAGCTTGAGTAGTCTCTTCGTCATAGTTCATAATAACGTTAATGGACTCTTTAAGCATAGTTCGACAGGGCATAGGCGTAGAAGATCTTACAACTTCAATACCCATAACTTTGAGTTTAGGTTTAGCATACTGTACTCCTTCAGAGTTATGAACGTTAAGAGCGTAATGCTTCTTACCAGTCCATATACCTTTATCAGCGATAACCTCTCGCTTCATCACCATCTTCTGCTCGTACCCGTTCATGTAGTCGCAGAGTCTTACATAGGCTTTATCCAGTAAAGGCTCAAACTTCTCTGTAGCTACTTTATCTAAGAACTTAACAGCTTTATCAATCGTAACATTATCTTTGAGAGCTTTATTAACAAGTTGTCCGACGCGAATATAAAGAGAGTCAGTATCAATCGCAATAACATAATCTTCTTCGGTCTTGAGTAGTTTATTTAGATACTGATTAATAGTTTTCTGAGCCCATAGTATAGTCAATTGACCTGAGACTGTAATAGACTCAGCAACTCTTATATCATAGTATCTGAAGTATTCGTTAGAAAGAGCTCCATAAAGAGAGTTCATTAAGATCTTAATAGCCATTTGCTGATTATTGAGAGTGACAATCTCTTTTTCAGTCTCATAGCTTTTATCTTGTTGTGATCTTTGCTCAGCATCGAGCATCTCTCTCTTAAGGGCAGATCGTTCGGCGTAAAGACCTTCAATAATCTCAGGTACAATACCCTTCTTAGTTTTATCGAAGTATTGACCTGTAGCAGACATACAGTAGTCCTTAGGTACTTCTATATCAACCTCGTCAAGTAACGAGTCAACATTAACTCCGCTGTACCTATCATTGATCACTGTCTCAGGAGACATATTATATTGCATAATAATGTGGGGGTACAGGGAGTTAAGGTCAAAAGACATAACCCAGTCGTGCATACCGTTCTGCGGATCTTTAACGAATGCACCTTCGATCTTTCTTTCTTTAGTATTATTAACCTTAGGGGGAACAACAATACCTCTACCGCGTAGTTCGTTAAATAGGAGTGCATCCCATACACCTACTGACCCAAACGAGTCGGTCATATTAACTAACGCTTTATACGCAATAGTCATTGACAATGTAATAAGACCAGTCTTATCCTCTAGCCTATCTACGATGTCAACATCTTTAATATTATAGTCTATATACAGTTGATAGTTTTGTGTGTATAGATCATGAAGAGTACCATACTCAGAGTAATCAATCTTGTTCTCCCCAAGGACAACATGGGCTATAGTATCGAGCTTATAGTTCTCTTGATTACCGTAAGTGTATCCAAACTTCTTAAAACAGTCCATAAAATCAAGCTGCTGAATACCTCTTAGCTCAAACACTTGCTCCTCTCTGGCAGATCGTTGAATAAAGCGCTCCTGTATAAGGTTCCAGGGAGACAGGCGCTTAGACATATCTTTACCAAGCACTTTAGATATTCTATTAACAAGGTAAACAGTATCAAACAACCGAGAGTTCCAACCAGTAACAACGTCAGGGTAGTTAGCACGCCAGTGATCGAGAAACTTCATCAGCAGTTTAGACTCAGTCTCGCAGTCTACATACTTAACTTTCTCAAGCATCTCAGCAGGCAGTATAGAGTCTTCCTCACACCATTTACCGGCACCAAACACATAAAAGATATTATCGATATTATTCTTTATAGTAATAGCCGTAACAGGGAAGTCAGCCTTCTCAGGAGCTGGAAAGCCTTGATCGGATTGAACCTCTATATCAAGCGTAGTAACGTTAATAAGCTCGCGCTTCCAATCTACACCGCGCTCAAGAAAAGCATCAGATATAAACTGGTGTACGTAGTTAGTATTGCCGTACACCTTGAAGTTATCTACCTCACTATATTGCTTTAGGAAGTCTCTGCATTCCCTAATGCTACCAGGATTGATAGGCTCCACATATGTACCTTCAAGAGTCTTAAACTTAGACTCCTTTTGTGAGGCGACATAATGAGTAGGTTTGTAGGGTATTTTTTCTTTAATACGTTTACCGTTCTTATAACCACAGAACAGTATATCGTTTCCAATACCATCTACGCTTGTATAGAATGTTGACATTATACTATGATCGATTGTGGCTTAGGAGCAATCACGAGTCCAAACATTGTATTGTATTGTTCAAGTACAGAGCTGTCTGCTTCTGCTACGTACACGATATGATGATCAGACACATCAATATTAGGATTATCCTTGCTGATGATAGGCGACCATGGGGCAAATCCGATTTGACCTTGACTGGTTGGGATAGCTACAATAGCATCTTTAAGAGTAGTTACATTACCACCCTTTGATAGCACGGTTGCAACAACATCTTCACCAGAAGATAAACGAATAAGTTTTACGTCAGTCATACTTTTTTTCTCCAAATATAAGTAGGGGCCTTTTAAGACCCCTTATTATAGTAAATATCAATGATAAAGTCAACTGTTATTCGTTAAGTAGCTCTGGTTTTGATATCTTAATCTTGCGTGGCTTTAGCTCTTCAGGTATTGTTACTTGCAGCATTATTTTAAGAATACCGTTTTCTAGCATTGCATCTGATATTGTTACATGCTCTGCTAGTTTAAATGTACGGTTAAATTTCTTCTCAGATATACCTTTGTAGAGATATTGTCTATCCTGTGCTTCTTGCGCACCTTTGATATTCAGCTTATCTCTTTCAACAGTTATATCTATCTCATCCATACTGAAGCCAGCAATAGCCAATTCAACTACATACTGATCATCGTCTATCTTTACGATGTTGTGTGGTGGGTAATTATTGCCTTGATGTGTTGACGCTTTTTGTAGCTCATCAAACAAGCTTTCAAAACCGACAAACGAGGCATGAGGATACATTAGATTAGTCATAGAGACCTCCTACTATTAAGCAAGGTTAAAAAACGAGACCGGACCATTCCGCATCTCTATTAATATTTATATCAGTCTAACAGATTTTCTTTAATAAGTTTTAAAAGTTTCTTTCCCTGGCCGCTCTGGTTAAAAATACTGTAGTATTTTTCTATAGGCCATGATGCGATACTTCTGCTATTTTTTATCGCACTCGTTTGTGCTGCAATATGTCTAATCTCATGTGTACAGTCGAACTTCTTTAATTTTACCTTACTTCCCTTTGTAATAAAATTAACATAAAATAGTGGGTCATTAAAGTGTATCTTTAGATTGTTATATTCTGGTTTCAATATGAACGCACACTCTGTCGCCCGAGCGAATGATGGTATATGTATATCACCCCCGATGAGTGCTGTTTTAGCTATAAACTCGCTGAGGTGGTAGAAGCAAGGGCGGACTTCCATTTTCACATCCTCATCTTCTGTAAAGAATAGATATGAAACACGTAGCGTAAACAGCTTACAATGAGGATCTCTCACCATCACAATTTCACTTGGATGCGACCACTCCCATTGATGTGTATCATCGTTATTTCGTAGTTGAATGTCAAGGGGGGATTTAATTACAAATGTATTCTTTAAGTGATTTGTAAAGCTCGGACACTTCGTAATACCGCTATTTTTAAACAAATCTAAGTTTAAATCTTCAAGGACTCTACTTGGAGCCCTATACGACATTTCACTCAAACCTGTGTTATGCTCCGGCATCGGAGCCCAATATATTGTACTCATAATAAAATCTTAATTGTATTAAAGTTTTTTGCCAATATTATATTTGGCAACTAGCTCCCAGTTATTTTTATCACCAAACGAAAGTACTTTAATCTGGCTTAAAGGGGCAACTGGTTCTTTAGTTTTATCTTCATCTACTAGCTGAACGAGGCCCCACTCAGCAAGAAGATTGGTAATTGTATTTCTTCTTGAGATATCTGCTTCGTCAAAGTTTGTGGGCTTACCATCCAGGGCAAAGAGCTCCTTAAAATGGACGATATAGTATCTGCCTTGTTTGTGTAGTATATGACATGACTGATAGAGGGTCATATCTTTACGGGATGCAATTCCGATACGAGTAAGAGTTTCTCGTATTTTCAAAAAATCATCATCTTCTTTAAGCTTAATTTCTACTATGGAACTCAGATCAACTGCCATTTAATCCACCCTTGAATCTCATATCTCTCATCTGTTGTATTTGCTGTTCACTGAAGAGAGATATCACTTGCTTCGCCTTCTCATAACTGTAGTCATAATGACTCATGATTATGTCAAGGTTCTCATCCTGCTCTTTCTTGAACCATTTACTAAAACGCTTCCTTTTTCGAATAGTATTTAGGAAAAAGTCAAATTGGAGTTTATGGTCACAGTGATGACGTATATTCATTTCATTAGCATATAGAATCGTATCAGTGAAGTATGATAGACCTCTATTAACTAAGAATGGTGGATATAGACTTTCAGCAAGTTCAGGATTATCTGAATCTTCTATAATATTATCTTTATTATAGTTTACAGCGTTCAAAAAATCAAAAGGTTTCATTTTATAAACTCGCAGTCTGTCATTATTTCTGTGAAACAGGCTACAATGTTTATTTCGTGATCAGCTACAAACGCAGCCTTATATTGATAATCTGCAAGTAAAAGAGTTAGTTGAGGTATAGATCTTGGCTCTAGAAACGTAGATGCACAATCATACAGTTTTCTAAATAAAGTTGTAGAGTCAAGATCATTATTTTGTGCTATCCACTTTCTCACTTCTGTAAAGCTTTTACTTTTTAAATGAGAAACTAGCTCTTTAATATTGCTATCGCCGGTATCGGCAAGCACACCACTATCGATACTACCGGTAGCACTATAACGCTGCAACTCGTTTATAACTCGACGCCAATCAGGAAAGTGTCTTGTAATAAACTCCGCTACAACTTTCTTATCGAAGTCAATCTTCTCTTGTGCCAGTATATTTTTAACGCGACAAAAGAAGCTCATTCCTATAGCAGCTTTTACGTTCTTGGGTATATTAAACTCCACAACAGAGCAACGAGAGTGAAGAGGATCAATAATTCTATTCTTAAAATTACAAGTAAGAATAAAGCCGCAGTTATTACTAAACTCTTCCATAAAGTTACGAAGAGCAGGTTGAGTGGAGTTCGGGTTAAGGTAATCAGCTTCGTCAAGAATAACATACTTACGTCCACCTGTAAACGATACGGTAGATGCAAACTGCATTATCTCATTACGAAGCGTATCAATATTACCATTCATACTACCATTAATAACGATATAGTCAGCATTGACCTCTTCAAGCATAGCCCTGGCTACAGTAGTTTTACCTACACCAGGACCTCCAGTAAGTAGTAGGTTAGGGATGTTACCTTTATCTACAAATTCTTGAAATGTTACTTTAAGATTTTCAGGTAGTACACATTCACTTATTCTTCTAGGTCGATATTTTTCGACCCATAAAAATTCAGACATAATATAATTCTCACATTAGCCTTCGTAGACGGAGGCTGCTTCGTTCACAATTGTATAGGTTAAGTTATTATCAGTAGATTTAAATTGAGTAATCTTCTTACTACTAATGGATACTTCATAGCTACCTAACATCATTTTAATATTTTCAACTTTAAAGATCATTTTAAAGGTCTTTGAGGTCTTACCAATCTCGTAATGGAACGAGTTACTTGTGCTATTCTTATTATTAATAGCTTCAATTGTAATATCTTCTCCATTACCAATTATAGCGATCTCTGGTAATTGCAGTACATTAGCAGCTTGCATTACACCTTTAATGATCGAATCGCTTATTGTAAAAGATTCTATTACATCGGGAAGTACGAATGACTTCTCAGGAGGCATAGTACGAATAGTAGCCTTATCAGCGTAGAAGTAATTACTACTAGCATTCTGGCCGCCTTTAATTCGTACGTATGATGTATCAAAGTCAAGGTCAGGTTCTTCAAAGAGACTCAATACTCCAAGAAATTGATTAAGATCGTATATCCCGAAGTCTTGAGGAAACATCTCTTGTATTTCTGCTTCAGCCATTACAGACTTCATTTCAGACATTGTACGAAGTACATTGCCCTTAGTAACATATAATGACTGGTTAATAGAAGAAAAGTTCTTTAGTATAGAAAAAGTCTTTTGCGTTAGTTTCATAATATAGTTCTCAGATTAATTCTTTTTTCTTTTCTTCTTAGGTCCTTTACTGCCTGTACCTATGCCCGCTTTCGTACCTGCTATTGATGATGGTCCAACCTTCTTAGGATTAGCACCATGTCGCTGGAAGTCAGGTCCTACAGTAGCACTAGCACCTAGCTGAGCAAGGTCAGCAAGACTGCCGCCAAACATATACGAACCCATATGCGTAAGCTTCATCCACGGACACATCCATACCTTAATACCAGCTTTACGAGCCCATTGGCAGAACATATAGTCTTCAGATAGATATCGCTTAGACTCAGGACATATAACACAATCGAAGTACGCCATAATCTCACGTGAGCCATCAAAGTTCTCAGTACGTATATGATCCGGCTTATAAGAAAACTCAGGATAGGCAGCTGCATACTTCTCAAACGCACTGCGCTGAATCATCATAAAACCAGTACCACCCTCTAACACTTCTGCAGGCTGATCGATTCGGATATCTCCAGCACCACCGACAGGATTAAATACATAATCCCCAACATATTTCTCGAGCACTTTAGGGTCTTGATCAGCAAAGCCTTTATCTACAGCCTTCTTAATCTTCTCCCATGCAATAGCTTTCTTAGGATAAGGACCACACACAATCTCTTTATCTGAATTAGGGTCAGCAATAGCTGCAAGTGCGAGTACATCGTTAGGGTCGAAGCCAATATCACTATCAATAAACATTAGATGCGTAAAGTCGGATCGCATGAACTCATCAACGAGATAGTTTCGAGCTCGAGTAATAAGTGATTCATTGAAAAGATAGAAGAACGATAAAGGTACTCCATAACTTTTGGCGAGCATAGCTAAGTCCGTACTAGACTTTGTGTATATTCCTGCGCACTGGCCGCCATACATAGGGGTTGCAACCATTACCTTCCTTGTTTTTAATTCTTCACTCGTAATGTTTATTTCCACATTCACACTCCATCATTTAATTTACAATCAGTAAAGTCAGCTGTATACCATTTAGCTTGCGCCTCAGGTGACTTGTCTTTCTGCCACTTCTTTGTATCAGGGCTGTAAGCACCAACGCGCGAATCAATCTCTTGTATAACCTCGCCCATCACCTTATCGCCATTATAACCATACTTGGCCATCTCACCGTATGCAAAGACAATAATATCTGCCATTGCATCAATACGGCCATGATCATCTTTAGATTCTAGAAACTCACCTAGCTCTTCGACAATCATAGCTACGAACCCATTACGGTCCGGTTCCTGAAAGGTGATCAGACG
>TARA_R110000772_G_scaffold83493_1_pt1 | contig 9995 bp, 28 predicted proteins | sample TARA_R110000772 | Tara Oceans TARA_R110000772 (sample SAMEA4397948) | marine metagenome | biome: Polar Biome; feature: [SRF] surface water layer (ENVO:00010504); material: water (ENVO:00002006), including particulate matter (ENVO:01000060) such as... | depth 5 m | reverse complement strand
ATGGAATCCTATCACCAACACCGACTAGAGAAGGATATGCCTAGTGAGTTGCTAAAGCAAAGGGATGAGTTGTTGGGGCTAGTTGAAGTGGTTCACGGTTCTTTTGGAGGTGGTAACATTATAACATTCTCAGAAAACGATATTGAAAGATTTAAAAACGCTATCAACCAAACTAAATAAAACAACTATGAAACTAGAATTAAAACACTTAGCACCTTATTTGCCTTATGGGTTGGTAGTATTTATACCTATATGGAAATGCGAAAGAACAATAAGCCAATTAAGGCAAAAATCTATTGTAACAAAAGATTTCGCGAATCACCTATTATTTGCAGATATCAAACCCATACTAAGACCCCTAAGCGATTTAACAGAAGATATACTATGTATTAGTTGGATAGAACATATTGAGGATAAAGTGTTGGATGCAGAATGCCCTTACGAAGTGTGGCAAATTTTGTTTGAAAACCACTTCGACGTATTCGGACTAATAGAAAAGGGACTAGCAATAGACATCAACACAACAACTAAATAAAACACCTAGTAAAAACTAAACAATGAAAAACACTATAGAACTACCGGAAAGATTTGTAAGAGTTCAGAAGAGAATAGAGCCAGATAGAAAGCACGACAACTTCAGCGAATGGTTAGCGTCCGTTGAGGATAAGATAAGACAGGAGTTTGATTGATGGTAAAGTTTGGGCTAAGGTTAGTAGCCTTAATTACTAACCATTAAAATTACAACAAGACCTAGTTAGGCTATTAACTTTAGCCATTGTTAGGCACTTTTAATTATGACAACACGAAAATTAGTAAACTTAATGATGCGTTCTTCTGATAATAACCCTTATAGCGGTAAACTATCAAAGAAAGATAATGTATTGGCTGCAATAGAATTAGCAAAACTGTGTAAAGAATTTGCAGATACAGGACAAACTGACGAAGCAATGGATATTGAAAGTAGCCAATGGATTGAAGTAATAGGTAAGTTAGAGATCAAGAGCCTTAATTGTGCCTAACGAATAGTAATATAAAACATAAAATTATGGATATGATAGCAGGAATTATAATTGGAATAGTGATCACATTGGTAATAGGTGTTGCAATAGCAATATACTCACCAAAACGAAAAGACGACCCAGATAGTTACGGAAGGCAACAATGGAGCTTTGATGACGAGGATGAATAATTTTATGTTTTATATTACGTGTTACCTGCTTTTTTAATTGATGGTAACGTATTGTGGTATGAGTAGTTGCGTGAATAATCAATAAATTAAATAAAAATGGAAAGACCAATAAGAGAAGATTTTGAAGGTGAAAATAGTGACCACATAACTGACTGGCTTTATGATACTAATAAATATAGTGAAGCATTAGAAAAGTATATTGATTGGATGGAAAAGCAATTACTTATACCACGTGTTGTGAAATCGTTTTAATGTTTTACAACGGTTAGTATAAAAATCGTTTTAATGTTTTTTATACCGTGTTATGTGCTTTGACGGATTAACAGCACAAATAAAATAAAAGATATGAATTATTTAGAATTAGCAGAAGAACAATTTTACAACTTAAAAGAAAAAACTTTAGACGATGATAGACACGTTTTAGGTGCTGGAAATAAGAAAGATTACGAAGTAGATAATGTGAAATTTACTATTGAAGTAGATGGTTTTTGGGAAAAAGCTACTTGGTTTGATTGGATAGTGAAAGATGAAAAAGGAGAAAAGATTGATAGTGGTACAGGCTATTAGTCATTGCACATAACACCGAATAACATTAACTACCACAAAAAAACCCCTCCGTATGAAACCGAAGGGGGCAAATCTAAACCAAAAATCTATTAACTAAATAATTATGATACCGCAATATACAAATATTTTTCGTATATTAGCAATGAAATGAAAGAAATGTGTTAAAAAAACTCGCAGCATTACATAAAGATTGGCTAAATTTTGTAAGGATACACGTTACCGACTCCATGTATGACGAGGATATAGTACAGGAAATGTATTTAAAAACACAACGCACAAAGTATCCTGAAAAGTTCTTAGAAAGCAATGGAGAGGTAAACAAAAGATACACCCTTCAGACCTTAAAAAGGCTTTGCATAGATTACAACCGAGCGAAAGCCAGGGTAACGAAGGAAGATATTGAGGATCACGTTCACCATTTAGAGATACCCACCAACGGTATTGGTTTAGATTACATATTTGAGATTGACGAAAGGCATCACGAGGTAAGGGAGATATTAAGAGCCGAGGATTCATATTGGGAAAGGCTCTACATGATTAAGACTTGTGTAGATAAGCCCACCTACCGAGAACTAAGCAGACAGACGGGAATAGCTAGTAGCACCCTCTGTAAAGATTTTAAGAAGATAACACAAATATTAAAAGACGGATAGATGCGAGTAGACCTAGAAGAAGGAACGGTATTATACAAGATACGCAACGAAAGTGTTGTCTCATTCGTTACCATAGACAAGATAAAAGATACACACTCTTTTTCTGAATGTGGTAAGAAGTTTAATACCATACAGTCTAAAAATGGAGTAGTAAGAGAGTTTGATGGTAATCATTATGATGATTATTATTTAATTGCTAATAGCGGATTGACGGATGAGTATGAAAAAGGACAATTGAGAAGGTTTATAGATAGGACTAGTTTAAAAAAACTAAGCGTAAACACCTTAAAAAAAATAGTTGAAACAATTAAACAAGGATAAAATGGATAACACAAAACACCCAGGATGGAACCCTCCAAAGGTAGACAAGCGAACAAAATCCTATAAGGAGTACAAGGATGACTTTGAAAAGAGAATAAACGCTAAAGGCTTTGGTGATATAATAGCAGAAGCATCCGCAGCCATTGGTCTTGATAAGGCTGTTAAATGGGTAGCCGGTGAGGATTGCGGTTGTAAAGAGAGAGCGCACTTAATAAACAACTTACCAAAAACTGAAGGCGAACGTCCAAAGTGGAGACTAATAAACTGCCCTACACAAAAACAAAAGGAGTATTTAGATGACTTATTTTCAAAGCCTAGAACGGAGATTGAACTAAACAATTCACAGCCTAAGATAAATGAAATTCTTACCCATGTGTTTGAGCGAAAATTTGATAGGCTAGGATGCTGTTGGGGGTATAGGATACACGAAGCAAAAAAGATACACCAGGCATACAGTAAATAATTGTATTTAGAAAACCTAAACTAATGGGAAAAATACTAATCTATAAAACCGATATGAGCGAGTCTAAAAAACAGATTCTAAGAACTTGCATATCTAAATGGGTAAAAGACAAAAAAATACTTTCAATTAATTCAGATAAATTAGAATTGATAGTTAAGAATATATGCGCTAAATCAGGGCTAAACTAATGCAGGATCACTACTTTGTAATACAGCACAAGAAAGCATTAAAGTTTTACCTAGCCAAACAATGCACACTAGAAGAGGCAAAGACAGAAGTAAAGAAGTCAGGATATAAACTAATGGCTCACGTTACTAATCAAATAGAGATAGAAGCAATTAAACAAGGACTATTAAAATAAACAATAAAAAGATATGAAGTACACAAGAGAACAATTCGTAAAGGCTCAGTTGATATGGAACACCAATTATGTTAACAATCCAGAAGGATTTGAAGAGCAGATAGAGCTGAGTTTAGAATATGCTGAAGAACAAATAGACCATTTAATTTCATTGATTAAATAGACAATGAGCAACAACGTAGAAATAGAAGAATCAGAAAAGAAAGACCACTATTTAATATCTGTTAACGGTGTTTCATGGGGTGAATGGGAAAGGAGCCAAGTAAGACAGGCTATTGAAGTCCTAGACAATGCTATAACGGTAACGATAAGAGAATGAACCTAAGAGACCTTACAAAACCGAACTATAAAAACTACAGAGAGGATATGCTTTACTCAATCGGATCATTCACCTTTACAGAAACAGAGATAGAGTTTGTTTGGAATAAGGAACTATTAAACTAAATATTATGAAAGCAAAAGAAAGACACACCACCCGAAATAACGGAGCTAAAATGATTGTAGATGTTTTATTTGAAAAAGGGATGCTGAAGCCTGGTTTTACACGAAACCAAATGGATAGCTTAGAAGATTTGATTGATTTAACAATTGAGTATTCGGTTAAGTCTTGGATTGATGGACATAAACTAATGGAATCCCTTAATAGAAAGAAATAGAAAACCTATAACGGATGGAAAAAGCAAAAGAGATAAAAAAGGTGCTTGATAATGTGTTAGTACTATCTCAGGAATTAAACACAAGTGCATTAAATATTCTAACTTTGCTTAATAAAGCAGATGCAATACTACTCAATTGTGAGTGCGAACATTGTTTAAATAGTAGAAAATAATGACACTAAAAGACATTAAAGGCATCTTATACCTAAAAGACCTATTACAAGAGCCTAGTATACTAACATCGGTAGACTTTGAAGATAAAACAGTATCTTTCACAATAAAGACAGATGACGGACTATTACATGAGTTAGTACTAATATCAAAAGATATGTTTTTTATTGGAATTAAAGTAGTGGACATACTAGAGAGCAGAAAAATATCATATCTAAGTTATACCATTTACATAGAAAGCGAAGGAGACAGCCACGATGTAATAGAGCAACACGAATTTAAACTACAAATATTATGAGCAATGAAAATATAGCCAGTTTTGGCAAACGTCTTTTTAAATACATTGAAATAAAGACATACAATGATGGGGGAGTGGTTAAACGATTAGATGTAACGGGTAAAACAGACAGGAGTATGGATACGATAGAAGCAGGGATGAACAGAAACTTAAACCACGACCAATACTATACTTTTGGATATGATAGCGAGGTTGAATTGGACACTATTTAAAAATATGGTTGCTAACACCGGATATCATTAACAAACTAAACGACTAATGAAAATAGATATAACAGATGAACTTATTACAATCACCCTTCCAGAAGCATACAAAGGGCATCCAATAGATATTAAAAACCACAGCAATTTAACAGTAGTAATAAAGACACCTAATAAAGAGAAAGCATGACAGACAAGGATGCAAAAAAGATATTTGATAAGATGTTAAGGGAAGTACCTAAGAACATGGATTTATCTAAATACTCTTTCAATTGTTCAAGGGAACACGAGACAGACATAACAGAATACAAAGGGTATCCTGTTTACTATTACAACATCATTCCAGAAGATACTATCTACTTTATGATAAATCAAGGAATAGAGTTAACAGATAATGAAATGAAATTAATATAATGCAAGACAAGACCTTTCAAAAATATAAGTTAGTAGTAGATGAGTGGTTCATCAATGGCTTTAATGGAACGAAGGCATACCAAAAGTATTACCCAAAAGTAAACGAGAATACAGCAGGGGTTAAGTTTTCTGAATTGGTAAGAATTGGTAAGATTGAAGAGTACAAAACAAACAAGGCTAAGAAAGTAAGCGAGAAGGCAGGTATAACGCTAGAGGGGCAACTATCAGAGTTAGGTAGACTAAAGAAGTTAGCAGAGAAAGATAAGAAGTACAGCGACGCTATAAACGCTTTAAAGGAGCAGAACAAATTACTAGCACTCTACGAGGAACACAACAAGCAAAAGACAGACATAGAGATAAACTTTAAGGACTAATTGACAGTAGACATAATAAGGCCAGACTTTGCAGAATATCAAAAGAACTTTCTTTACAACCCCTCACGTTTTACAATTACCGAAGCATCTACAAAAGCAGGTAAGACATTTGCACACATATTTTGGATATACGAACGAGCGCATGAGTCATGGAACAAACCAGGATACAATCATTGGTGGGTAGCACCTGTATACTCACAGGCTCAGATAGCATTTAAGAGACTTAAAACTAAATTAGGTCAGACAGGTATCTATAGGATTAATGAAAGCAATCTAACAATCACCACACCTTTAGGGGTTATCATTCATTTCAAATCAGCAGACAAACCAGATAACTTATTCGGTGAGGACGTTTACTCCATTGTATTTGATGAAGCACCAAGGGCAAAGGTAGACGCTTTCTATGCGTTACGATCTACAATAACAGCAACCAAGGGTGTAATGAAAATGATAGGCAACTTTGGAGGGGTTGCTAATTGGATGCACCAACTAAAGGAGAAGGCCAAGACAGACAAGCAATATGCTTACTACAAGGTGACAGCATGGGACGCAGTAGACGCAGGGATACTAGAGAAGGAAGAGATAGAACAGGCTCAAAAGGATTTACCTGCTAAGATATTCAAAGCGTTATACCTAGCAGAAGAGCAGGAAAGCCCCGACCAATTAATATCGTTTGACTCCATGCGTAATATGTGGACTAACAAACACGCAAAGAGAGGGAAGAAATATATCACAGCCGATATTGCCTTACATGGGTCTGATAAGTTTGTGGTGTTGGTTTGGGATGGATGGGTGGTGATTGACTGTATCATAATAGATAAGTGTGAGGCACCCGAAGTAGAAAAGCTATTGAAGGACACAGCCGAGAAGTACGGGGTTGGTAGGTCTAACATAACTTATGATGCCGATGGACTAGGCTCATTCCTTAGAGGGTATCTATCAGGTGCGAAGCCTTTCAATAACGGATCAGCAGCAATAGGTAAGAAGGTAAACTATAAGAACCTAAAGAGCCAATGCGGTTATGAGTTTGCCAAGGTTGCTAATAGCGATTTGATATATTTTGATTGTGAAATGGATAAGACCGAGTTTCTAAAAGAAATGGAGTGCCTACAGTCTTACGACTTAGATAAGGATGGGAAGATACAGTTAATGCCAAAGGCTAAGATTAAGGAAATTATAGGACACTCACCCGATAAGCTTGATGCACTTACTATGCGAATGGTATTTGATTTGCAGCCAAACAAAGGAGAGTATTACATACACTAAAACAAAACGATATGAAAACTACGTATTATAATATTAACTCTTGTGTTAAGTGTGACACACCGATTAATAATTCACAAAGAATGCATAGCAATGGCACATGTCCGTTTTGCGGATGGACAAATAATTCTACTATTGTAGACAGCAGAAAAAAGACTATTAAGCAAACAAGGATAAATCCTTTTTGGAAGTTTTGGAAGAAACAGTTCAAAAGAGATTTTATTTAGCACTAACAAAAAAGCACCTAAAACGTTTATAAAGTAATGAAGGTAACAATACAATCACCCGATAGTTTAAACGATATACCCCTGAAGCATTACCAGGAGTTTCTATCATTGGAGGAACCTACGAACATAGATGTAATTCACATCTTTCTAAGGCTACCCATTGACGTTATAATGAAAGCCTCTAAGGTAGATGTGGACAGGATAGCAAACGAGATAATAGAAATGTTCAATGAGGACTGTAAGCTACAACCCACCTTTGAGTTAAACGGCAAGGAGTTTGGGTTTATTCCTGCTATAGATGATATTGCACTAGGTGAGTATAGAGATGCCACGGCATACATTCAGGATTGGGAAGATATGCATAAGGCAATGGCTGTATTATATCGACCTGTTACATCGAGTAAGAAGGTGAAAGGCTTTAGACAGAAGAAGTATTTAATAGAGGATTACGAGGGTAGTTCAAAGTATTGCGAGCAGTTGAAAGAGATGCCGGTTAGTATTGTAATGGGTACGATGGTTTTTTTTTACAGTTTATTGAACGACTTGTTGAGAGTTATCCCGCATTATTTACTAAAGGAACTGACGGAGGAGCAATTGGAGATGGCGGTTTCTTCAAGAAGTGGGGAGAGTATCACCAAATCTATACTATCAGTCAGGGAGACATTAGAAGGTTTGAAGAGACAACCAATAGGAGACTACATGAGTGCTTAATGTTCTTAGAGTTTGAGAAGGAAAAGGCAGAGTTTGAAATGAGTAAAATTAAAAAACGATGAACGAAAAGAAAGTAATACTAGATTATTTAGAGTGGCACTTTGATAATATTGCTATGCAAACTTTAGGAACCGACAGAGAAATTAGTGATAATATAGACCAATTTCTAGCAGAAAAAGAAACACAGGAGAAAGACCCTGAATGGTTCATGGAAACCTTTTGGACAGAAAACAGAGCATAAGAAATGACAGCTTACTACGACATAGAAACCAAACTACAGGAGTTACTTATAGCAGACATAGGTATTACTACTGTAACCCGTGGCTCAATAGATAAGGTTGCTCTACAGAAATCTAATATGTATGGGCTTGCTCATATCACTACAAACAATGCAACGGCAAACGGTAACGTGTTAGTATTTAACTTATCTGTATACATTATGGACGTTGTAGATATTTCAAAGGGAGACGTTACAGATTTATTCATAGGCAATGATAATGAAATGGACGTACTCAACACAACACTAGCTATAGGGATAAGGGTGATGCAGCAATTCAGACAGGGTGACGTATCGGAGTTAGGATTTCAATTACAAGGACAGCCGACACTAGAGCCGTTTGTAGAAAGGTTTGAGGATCACGTTGCAGGATGGGCTATTACTTTTAACGTTATGGTGCCTCACGGAATGACAACATGCTAAATAGAATACATACAGAGAAAGCATTAAACGTATTTGCAAAGGCTGTGATAGCACAAGCGAGACGTAACAAACTTTCAGGTGCAGCACAATCACTAGAGGCCGATGTATCTGTTAACCCTAATAGTATAAACCTAAACTTTGAAGGGGATGCACATATTCCTTTTTTAGACCAAGGGGTTAAGGGTAAACAATCATCAAGGAAAGCACCGAACAGCCCGTACAGATTTGGAACAGGAAACTTTAAAGGAACAGGGAAACAGTTCGAGCAAAGTATAGGTAGTTGGATTAAAAAGCGTGGGTTAAGGTTAAGAGATGAAGATGGTAAATTCAAGAAAGGAGGAGTAAAAACATTGAATTTCTTAATAAGGAGAAGCATTTACAATACAGGGTTACGGCCTACGCTCTTTTTCACCAAAGCATTTGAGCAGTACTTTCCTATGTTACCAGATGAGTTAGCAGAAGCATACGGGCTAGATGTAGAAAGTATGATAGAAACAACATTTAAAGACCAATTGAAATGACACCAAAACAGCACGCAGAAATATTATTGAGGCCTAGAGATATTAGGAATCCAGATTATGGAAAAGCCAGAAAGAATCAGGAAAGAATAATATGGATAGATATGTTGATTAGTAAAGATATGTTGATGGGTCATTCGAAGGCTTTTTGGATAGAGACTAAAAAATACTTAAAATAATGGCACTACCGAGCAATAGAATATTTTTAAGATCACCCTACTTTGTATCTAAGGAGCGTGCTAACCTGGACATCATTATAGTTGACCTATACGTATACACAGGAACCCTAACAACAGACAAACCGACAACGGCTACTTATAGGGTACAGAGTTCAGCACACGTCAACGGTACAGGTAATAAGTTTGCAGAAGTAGATATTGCAGAACTCGCTAGGGATTACGTTAGCGTTACTTATGACTTTACGGCAACAGACCCAACCAATGCCGTATGGGTAGAGTATGATTTATACTTTGCAGATAGTGGAGCCTTGGCACTCACCTTTGATAGTTCAGTAGCATTGACAGGGATTAACGGTGGGGGGTATTTCTTCGACGGTTACAATCCTAACCCAACAGATAGAGTATTTATAAGTACAGACTATGTGATAGTTCCAGAGGGTAGTAACGCATTAATACCTGTTCTACAAGATTACGTTACTCAATGGGAGTTATACGATACGGGGACAATCTCACCTTCAGGACTTATTGAAACGGTCACAGCACCCGCCACAACAGAGAACACCGCCAACGTTATCGACTATGTAAACACAGGCTCTACGTTTGGAACCCCTTCGTTTATTCGCTTTAGTTTCTCAGGTGGTAGAGCAGACCAAGATATACGGATAGTATACTTAGATGAGTGTGAGAAGGATGCAATAGAGTGTGCCTTTGTTAATATACTTGGAGCCGT
>TARA_R110000772_G_scaffold111680_6_pt1 | contig 9995 bp, 18 predicted proteins | sample TARA_R110000772 | Tara Oceans TARA_R110000772 (sample SAMEA4397948) | marine metagenome | biome: Polar Biome; feature: [SRF] surface water layer (ENVO:00010504); material: water (ENVO:00002006), including particulate matter (ENVO:01000060) such as... | depth 5 m | reverse complement strand
ACTAATCCTCCTACTTCTTTAATCTCATCAGTAATAGTTAAACCTATTTGATGTTGAGCCAATAAAGGCTTTAATGCTTCCAGTATGTCCTCTTGGTTTCTGTACTTGTACTTACCAAATGAGTTGAACTGCCCTTTTGGTGCTTTCAATTCTGATTGAATTGCTATCACCTTTTCTTGAAATGTTAATGTTTCCTTCATAATGTTATTGTTTAATCATACAAATTTAGTTAATTAATATTGATAAATAAAATTATTTTACAGTTATTTTACTCTTTTCTTCGTCTGACTGTTTGCTTAATAGTGTATAATAGTCTATTTTAAACTGTGTTAGCATCATTTTAGTCTCTTGTAATTCCATCTCTAAAGTGTTGACATAGAATTGCACTTCATTCAGCTTCTTGTAGTATTCATTCATTCCTGCCTTATCGTAAGCACTTGCTGTGTAAAGCAAGTCAAGTGCCTCTGCAAGACTCAACCAGTTATCTATATATCTAACCTTGTTGAAAGACATCTGACTGGACTACTGTTTTATATTCTTTAGGACAATCCTTATCACATAGCTCAAATATGTATGTAGTAAGTTTTTCATTCTGAAGCTCAAGCTCATTAACTCTTCTTAATAACGCTTCTATTCTTGCTTCTTTGTAATTTAATAAATCGTAACTCATAATTTTATTATTTCTTGTTTAACTGACTGCCAATACATCATTGGCTCTCTTATTCCTTGTTCATTACCAAATTTAATTATTTCATCAACCGCTATTAAAGCACCTCGTTTAACTTGTATATATTGGTTTACTAACTCAACTGCTTTTTCTTTTGGTGTCATTACTTCTTTATTTTAATTTACCCCTAAAAATTATATATACTTTGTTTTTGCGCTCATTATTAATCTTTTGCGCTTGTTTTATTTATTCTCCAAAAACTTCATCTACTTCATCTTTCCCCCATCCCATTGCTAAAGATACTTTTCTTAGTAAATCAAGATATTCTGTATATGTTATATCTGAATGGTCTACTTCTACTGAGTATTTATACTCGTATTGCTCTATTGTTATTCTATATGGTTGTTTCATTGCTTTATGTTTAAAGTAGGGTAAGCATTATAATACTTTAATTCGTCTTTGCTGGAATCTGTATGGTTTTTCCTTGTAGGTATTTTATATCCTGTTACAGGGTTTATACCTTCATCCCACCAAGCTTCTGCTAATTTGTTTTCCATTTTGTTATTGTTATTTGATTAATACACTACAAACCTACAAAACATTTTTAGATAATTAATAGCTTTAACAAAACTTTAACACTTTAAAACAGAAAACCCCTCCGTAAAGAGGGGCTATCATCAACAATAACAAGGGAAAAAGGGAAATCAAGTCCACAAGGCAAACTGTGGGGGTTTAAGGTCATCTGTATCAAAGTAAACGGTTTCTCTGTTTACTGCTATACGTTCTACTCCAAAGAGTATTAATTCTTTTATTACGTCCATTCTTTTCTTAGGACTGACAATTCTTATTCTAATTGCTTTACCAACTCTGTGGCTATCTTTAGTAGGCAAAGGCATCTTATCAGCATAAATCTTAGAAACATATCCAAGCTCTACATTTAATAACCTTTTAGTCTTATGAACCACTTGATCTAAAATCAAGACTGGTTCTCTCTCCATAAAGTTATATCCACTTCCAGGCTCTCCTGGACTATCAAACATATCCCAAGTAAGGTAATTTAAACCTTCAACATTCTTTTTTTCTGCTGGTGTTAATTCCTTAATATCCATCTTGGTCTTGCAATAGCAACTTACCTGTAGGCTCATCTAAGTCCTTAATGGCTCTGTAAATTGCTCTACTGTTTCTTTTTACTTCTTCCTTCTCAGTCTTAGTGCTATCGGATCCTAAGTTAGTATAGGAATTAGCATCCTCCTTTAAAAGCTGGTCAATTCTTTCAAGTGCAGTCTTTTGATAGTCACTTGCTATTCTTAATATCTCTTCCTTTGAAATCATATTCAAATATACGCATATATACCTTATATATATAAAATAGTTTTTAACAGATGTTAATAAATAAATATTTGAAATATAGTGATTATTAAAAATAAAACCTGTAACTTAGCCTATCTTCTTAAAAGAACCAACAAAGAAGCTGACGAGCCTAAAGCGAGGCAGCCCAACTTAAAGTACCAACTGTATAGCGGCTAACTATGCTTATAGAGGAAATAAGAACTTCCTTGCTATCCTTTGTAGAATTATTATAGCAATTATACCAACCACTAAATAGATCCAACCAGTGTCTATCTTAGTGGTTTCTTTGTTTAATACCTTTTCGTCTATGGTAATTGTGGTTCCTACTGTGTTAGTTATTGTAGCCACCTCAGACTTCTTTACGGCATTTTTAATTATACTCCTATCTGTAATACTGCTGATTGACTTCACATTAACGAAGGTCGTTATGCGACCTTCTGAATCAATTATTTTTATAGGCTGCGTTGAGTCTTGGGCTACTATGTTTAAGAGTACTATGTTTAAGAGTGTGGTTGACGAGTCTGTTACTATTTTGCTGTAATCCGTATTAGTAACTACGGTGTTAGACACCTCCGTTACTTTACTGATTTTAGATACATTTTTTTTTCTACTACCGCAAGAGGTAAGTAATAGCAACATACAAAGTATTAATCCTTTCTGTAATCCCATCTTGCCTTACCTGAGTCTCTTATATCGTAGTGAACAAAAGTGTTGTATAGTCCTAAGCCACCTTCTTTTAACTTACCTTCTTTTATTAAGTCCTCTATAATGTTATATAGACTTTTAGGGTTATGTACTTTAGATGTTATATCCGTAGCTATTCCTTGTAAGTGTTGGCTTGTTTTAACGCCTCCTACTGAAGCATTATGAGCCTTACACCTGTAAGCACTATTAATAGTAATAGATATTTTTAAATGGTCTCTAAGTACTTGTAGGTTGTCCGCAGTCTTAACTACATTGACTAATACTTTTGGCGGCATCTTACATCCGCACTTGCAATCAAACTCTGATTTCTTAAAGTTAGCGGTCAAAATTTCTTATCCTTATTTGATTTTATGATGCTTCTTAAACCATCTACAATCGTATCTGGAGCAAATAAGAAACCAATACCAACTATTAACAATATAGCAAACTGAAATACTTTACTGTCTTGAACAATAAATATATAAGCAATAGCAGAGGCTATCACTAATATTCCTAATAGGGTAGTTTTCCAACCTGCTACTATGTTTTTCATTTCTTCTTATTTTGTTCATACAACAACTTCCACTTGTAAACAGTATAGCCAATAGCTACGGCAGTTAGTATTATTTTTAGGAACATATCAAGGCTGCTAAAGTTAGCAACCATTGCTGCTGCATTAATTGAGTAAATTTTCAAATCGGTAGTCATTTTGTTTTAGTTAAGTTACATCCCAAAAAACATTTCCTGTTATATTTCCAGGACAACTTGTTGATGGAGATACATACCAATACCCAGTTACATTGTTGTTATTAGCCCAATTATTACTTGTGTTACCTACATTATTTGACGTTGTAACATTAGATACAACAGTTGGCGAATATATCCTATAATAAAATTGTGCTTCAGGTGCTAATCCAATTGTAGGAGAATTAATTTTACCAGTGAATAAATTTTTTGTGCCTCTTGCGTATTCTTGATTTGATCTTCCAGCTCCGTTAGTCATTTGAGTTGATGGATTGAATGTTTCGCTATTCCCTCCTGTAGTTGCTCCGTAATAAGAAGCATATTGCACATAAGAAGCGGTATTAGGGTTTCTGTAGTATAGATATGCTTCTACGCTAACAGCATCCCCCCCATAATCACAATTTGTTGCAGTTCCAGAACAAATGCTTGAGTTTGCACCTAAAGACCATACAGGCACATAAGCAGCTATTGTATTTGCCTGAGTTCTTGCACCAAAAGTAGTGCCTGCTGAATTAGTAGCAAAAGCCCAACAATAGTAAGTAGTACCTGCTGATAAACCTGTTCTATTCAAACTATAAGACCCTGTAGTGCCTCCTACTGTATATTTAGTGTTGTTTGTAGGAGATGCACTATTATTGCCAAAGTAAAAACCTCTTTGAGTAATTGTAGCACCTCCATCAGAAGTTATATTACCACTTAGAGTCATTGATGTCTCTGTGATGCTTGTTATAGAATTAGTAGTAGCACTTGGGGCTACCGCATTACTCCATCCGTAAAATTCAGACATCGTATCGGGAGAAACAAATCCCGCAATATCTGACATTGTACCTAAAGATATATTAGTCCCTGTTGCATTACCATATACCTCTAAGGAAATATCGCCTCTTAATCTTAATTGACCACTACTTGGTACTGCCATAATTAATCTTTTAGGAGTTCATCAAATCCTTGTATGCTATTTACTAAATCATAAGATTGCTCTATATCTGACTTATTTGTAGTGTAATCAATTTTCTGAGAAATTAAATGATTCTCATATATAAAAGAATTATAATTATCTAATCTATCTTCTTTGCTATTGTAAACTCTATAACAAATATTAACTAAGGTTTCTGTTTTTCCATTTATAGGCTGCTTCCAAGAATTTATAGAATGGACTATTGAATATACGCTATCATAAACGGTTTCTATTATATCTATTTTAGGCACTTCAATTTCCTCTTTAGTATCCGCTTTATTAATATCGGGGTGTTCTGCGCCCATTATTTCTGCTGAAGGATATTTTATAGTAACTAATTGTTTTTCCGTTTCGGAAGCAACTTGCTCTATTTTAGTCCATTTTCCTATTAACGCCATTTTATTTAGATTTTAAAGATTCAACTTCTGCTTTTAATTCTTTGATAGCTTCAATTAATGCGGGTATTAATTTTTCGTACTTTACTGCCTTAAATCCACTTTCTCTATCGGTAACAAGTTCGGGGAATACCGCTTCAACTTCTTGAGCAATAACACCTATGTCGTGTCCTTCGTAAACGTCTTGCTTGCTGTTCCAGTCAAATTCATAACCACCTAATTTACATACTTTGTTTAAAGCACCTTCAATTGGTTTTATATTGTCTTTTAATCTTTTATCAGACGAATAATAAGCTACCACATCATTTGTTGCTCTTATCAGTCCTGCGGTTGTTGGTGCAGCAGTTCCTACGCCTAAACTATTAAACTGAATATCAGAATTAGTGGCCACAGCTTGTCCTATAGAAAATTCAGTACCTGTCAATGTAATACCTGTACCTGCTGTATAAGCCGCTCCTGCTGCTCCCCAAGAGAATGTCCCATCTCCGTCAGATAGTAGTGCCTGTCCTGCAGTTCCATTACCTGTTACATCTAATTTAGAAGCACCCACAACCCCATTCGCAATAGTTAAAGCGGTTGCTCCTGTTACATCTCCTGTGTGATTTGCGTTAGGGGCAGAATTGGTTAATGTGAAACTTGGATAAGTACCACTTACCGCAATATCAACACCTGTCAACGAAACGGTTTGGTCGGGGTCTGAGTTAGTCACTACTACCGCTCCTGTGGTTTGGTTTACTGAAATACCTGTTCCTGCTGTTACTGAGTTTACATCTCCTGCATCATCAGTATAGAGTTCTGTGAAGTTAGCATTAACCTTTACAAAAGCATCTCTTAATTTATCTCCAGTACCATCATTAGCGGTACTTCCTACGTTAACTGTTTGTTTAGCCATTATTTAATATTTTGTTTGATCTGTTGTTATATATGTTACGTCTGATGATTCCATTATAGTGTCTACTTTCAGAAAACTTCCATCTGAATTAAATGGGTAAGCTATTCCCCAATTGTTTTCTTCATTTACATTTCCAAACCAAGATACTTCATTAATTTCTCCCCATCCTATTAAATTTAAAAACCATTGTATCATTATAAAAAGTAGTTAGGTTGTGATTTATTATGTATTGTTTGTTCGTTGTCATTACCTCCAAAATAACTATTGCAATAAATCTCCCCCCAATTTATGCTGTTTGCCATTGTTCTTGATTTGTTTTAAGTAAGCCTCAAGCTTTATTATATTGATTTTTTTTGGCTTATATGTTTTAATTTCCTTTTGCTCCATTATAAAACCCAAGAATGAAAGTTTACATCACGATCTGGATACATTTCTCCATTAGTAGACTCATTATACTCAGGGTAGTCCTGGCTATAAAATCCCATATAGTCAACAAATCTGCGAGTGTAAAACTCAGCAGTCTCATTTACTCTATTTAACATAGCATTTAATTCTTGAACAGATATAGTTTCAGAGTTTTCACTACGGTGTTTAAAGACACCTCCGTTACTAATCTGATACATTGCAAATGGCAAGTAAGCACTCTGAGTGTACCAAACCAACATAGGCTTAATATAAATATCAATCAGATTCTTATATTTTACATTACCGCCGTCATTAATCTCATTAGATATAACTAAAGCTTGTAATTTATTATAAAGCTTACCTCCCAAATAATTCTGTACGTGAGTATCTTGTGCTACTTCAATAAATTGTATTAACTTATCCCCATCAACATTACCGTCTATTATAGACTTTCTTTTGAGGTCGTTTATCGTTATAAAAAGTGCCTTTTCTGCCATAATTATTTAGTTTTTGGATATGCACCTCTATTCGGCATATCTGTAGGTCTTACTGGTACTTCTTTTGGGTTTGTTGGCTCATTAAAACCATCCTTTACAGCATCAGATGCTTCTACTTCCGTATCAGCACTTACTTTCTTCTTATAAACCTTTCTTTCCCAGAAATGGTGGCAATTTACACCGCCTTTAAATTTGAATAAGCTATAATTTTGCTTGTTATGACCTAATTCCTTGTTTAATCCTCTAAATGACATTTGTGATATGTCTTCCCTTCTAAATACTATTTCTTTCTTAGTTAAGGATTCTAATTGAACACAGAATTTACGGCTATCCTTAGACTCTCTAAGAGGAGCATAGCCATATCTAACCTTATACCCTGAATTGTCCTGAGAAGAGCTTGAAGATGCCTTAGAATCGCTCTCTGTAACTGCTAAAGCGGTTAAGTCAAACTCTTCGTTATCATCAGTAACAGCTTCAGAGTGTACTAACTCCCATTCAGAGCTAATCACTTCTCCCATCTCTTCTAATTGAGCATATAAGTTGTCTCCTTCTTCATCAGAGAAGTCAAGCTTATCCTGGGAAGATAGTTTCTCCCCAGTTTCTTCTTCCCTCTTAACTTTAGTAGATATATTCTCTAATTCTGTAAACTCTATTGGTTGTAGTGTTACAAAGTATAAGTTTAAGAATATGCTATTGAAATTAAGTATATCTTCCAAGCCATCTAAAATGGCTTGTTGAAATGGTCTAATAACAATGTTATCCATAAGGATAGAAGCAGTCCTAAGTTCTTCAGCGTTGTTTCCAAAGCCAGTATTGTCCTTAATACCTAATAATATAGGAGATACAATACCGTGACCAAGCATTATCTTCTCTCTACTTTCATCAGCTAAGAATTGATATTGAGCGTGAGCATCAGGCAAATGTATAGGCGTTAAATCAGCTTGAGATTCAGCAGACTCATTAAAGGTAAGGATAAACTTACCAGCGTTAGAAGATCCACCAAATTTCTCCATTATCTTTCTTTCAATTAACTCTTGAGTTTCCTCATTAGGAACACCATTATTAAAGTTAATTAGTAAAGATGGCTGTAAGCCATTCTTTATGTTGTTTATGTGATAGTTAGAAACTTCTTCTTCTAAAGAACAGTACTGAAGACATCCATTATAGTCCACAGGAGCATAGTAATAGAATCCAGAACGATAAGGCTTAAATATATAAAGCTCTATTTGGTCAGACTTACTTCCATTACCAAAAGTAGGTATTCTCTTGGGGTTATCAGAAGGCTTTATCTCAGCCCATTTAGGATGATAGAAATAAGCGTTAATCTTTCCGTCTTTAGCCTTTTCAGCCCTTAATGTTTCCATTGGCCAATGTAGCACTTTTACTATACTTGTCTTTTGCTTGTTATAGACCACTTGAATAGCAGCTTGACCAAGCATCTTATAGTCATTAGCCACTCTCTTTATCTCCCTTGATTTAAGGAGCATCTTCATTTTAGTGTACATCTCTGGCTTAATATCAGAGTCCGTGGCTTCAAGGCCACGACCATATATCATATCAATAATACCGTTAATACAACGAGCATTGGTTGGACTGCCTAAGTACTTATTGATTAGATTGTCAAAATAATCATTATTATCACCATACTGAACCCAATCCTTACCATAAACCTCCTTAACTATTGGAGTTTGGTATCCAGATAGATTTACAATCCTTGTAGATCCTTGAATTGGTTTCTTCGGTAGTATTGTTAAGTTTCTGTGTTTCATATTATAATACTATATATTCATCATCACCAGCACCAACATAATTATCGTATTTATTGGTATTTAAGGTGTGAACAATCTCATCGTCTGTTTGGCTTGATACATAAGCCTTATCTCTGTAAAATAAAGAGCTATTCTTAGTAAACTCTAAATAATATGCGTTTTCCTCAGATAATATAGAAAATGCAATATCCATATATACAAAGTTACTATTGCTATCTGGAATTGTCGCTTCAATATCTGTAATAGTCTCAGATTTATTTGTGCCATCTTCTGTTATTGTAAGACTGATATTATCAAATGCAGCATCAACAGCAGGAAATTCCCTTGGAATAACTGCAATCGTTTGAACATCTGTGTTTGGTAATAATCTTATCATACTATGATAACTGAAAAGTATGTTTTTTGTTTTAAATAGAAAAGGAGGGCATAAAGCCCTCCCTGTACTATGTTTAAGAGTGTACTATGTTTAAGAACCAGACACTACTGTAAACCCAACTGCAGTAGGAGTATCTCCTAAGAAGTTAGCAGGAACTTTTTCCATTCCTGTCAAAGTAAGTGTATATCCACTTAACTCATTCATTGCACCACCAGTAACGATAGTACCTCCAGTTACATCACATCCGTGTTGTAATCCAGCAAGGAAATAATTCCCATTATAATCCTCAACAATAACGTGAGGTCTTCCATAAGCTAATAATTTTAGCTCTTTGTGGTCAGCAGCAGATAGTTTCTTTAACGTCACTTCTAATACCTGCTCAAAAGCGGTAGTACCAGTAGCTCTATCTGACTGAATGTTTTGAGTAAATGTTGAAGATCCCTTAATGTCGTACTTATACGCACTTGGGGTTCCAGCAATAGCATCAATAACATCGGTATCGGTAACATCATAAGTGATGGCACCTAAGTCTCCAAAGTTTACAAAGTAAATAGCGTTTAAGCCACCTACCGAATCCTTGCAAGGCTCAATTCTTCCTAATGATAAATCGCAAGCCATATTTTTTTATGTTTTATAGATTAATTAAAAAAGGGTAGGCAGGCTTTACGGCTTACCTACCCCTTTGTTTTTATTTATAGTTTATTATTAAGCTACTGGAGTGTAAAGAACGATATCAGAACCGATTCCGTACTGTACTCCTGCAAGTAATCTCATTACAACTCTTACGTTTTGAGAACCGTCAATGTCAGCCATATCAATCACTTTTACTTCGTTGATGTCAGATAATAATCCAGTACCAAAGTATAAGTTAGATTTTTCAGCAGCCATCATATAGTTGCTTGTAAGTCCATTAGCAACAAAGATTTTAACACCATCAAAAGAAAGTGAACCATTGTTAAACCATTGTGTTCCTTGTGCGTTTGTTCCTGCACCACCTAAACCAGCAGCAGCAAATCCACCTAATGCTCTAACGTAAGCTCTTGCTACGTTTTGAGAAACATATAGATTAAGGTCTTCGCTTCCGTATAATGCAGCAGGAATAGCATCTACTACTAATCCTAATTGCTCAATTACGTTAGCAGCAGTAACGCCACCAGCAGCAATAGAAGCACCAACAACATCAATTACAGTACCATCAGCAGTAGCTAAAGTTACTAATCCGTCAAATTCACCAACATTAGCAGTAGCTCCAGACCAA
>TARA_R110000772_G_scaffold25949_3_pt1 | contig 10004 bp, 9 predicted proteins | sample TARA_R110000772 | Tara Oceans TARA_R110000772 (sample SAMEA4397948) | marine metagenome | biome: Polar Biome; feature: [SRF] surface water layer (ENVO:00010504); material: water (ENVO:00002006), including particulate matter (ENVO:01000060) such as... | depth 5 m | reverse complement strand
CAAAGGTGGTACTACTGCTGGATATGGATCTGATGGACCTGTATATGACGAAGCTAATAAAAATGTTTCCAGAAGAGATATTAAAAAGCAATTAAGGGAAAGTGGTAGTGTTACAGTTAAAGGAGGGAAGGTGACATCTGGAACAACATTAACTAAAACTGCAAAAGGTTCTGTTAAACGTGACACCCATAAAGCAAACCTTAAAAAGAAAAAAGAAAATTTCGCAACTAAAAAAGCTGCTAAAAACCAGAGCCTGATTACGGCTAGAGCAAACAAAAAAGCAGAACAAGAAACAAAAAGAAACGAATATAGAGCAAAGAGTGCAGCAAAAAAAGCACAAATACTAGCAGCAAGAAAAGCAGCAAAAGAAGCAAAAGCCAAAGCACAATCTAAAAAATCATAACCATGCCACACAAAGAAGGACACAAAAAACCAAAAGCTCCATCGCAAGCGGGGAGAACCAAAAAACCAAAAGCTCAAGGGCAAGATCGGGGGAGAACCAAAAAAGTAGAAAAAGCTAAAAAGGACAAAATAGTAAAACTAAAAAGAGGGGATAGACGCCCTGATGGAAGTATAGTCGGAGGAATAGTGAGAGCAAAGCCTACTAAAGCAAAAACTAATGGGAAAGCACCATCCAAAAAAGATCCTTTTAAAGCCCCTAAAAAAGTCTCTAAAAATGAAATAGACAAAACTACTGGGAAAAAGTATGACGATTCTGAAAATGGTAGAAAAGAAAGATTAAAACGTGAACAAGCTGCAGGCATGAGAGATGAAATGGGCTATCAAACAAGTAGCTATGAAAGTGGCGGTGCTGCTCCTAAAAACTTAGGCACAGTATCTGGCGGAACTGCTTTCTATAAGACAGGCCCGCTGTATGCGCATGAAGCAGGTCACACTGATCCCACTAAAGAAGCAAAAGCTAAAGCAGCTGCAGAAGCTAAAAAGAAACACGATGCATCTGGTAAGGTATATGGTAAAGCAACCAAAACTAAAAGTACTAAAGACGGTGTAACTACTTATACCATGTCAAGACCTTGGACAAAGAAAGGTACTGGTAGTAGTGGCGGTAAAAATTTAGGTCCCGGTTATAAACCTTCTGCCGCAGAAACAGCTAGAGCTAACGCGGCAAAAAACTCTTCTGGTGTTGACACTAGGTCACATACAAGCTTTAATATAAAGCCGGTAGGTATAAAGATTACCCCTATGTTACCAACGGCAAAAATAAACCCTCCAAGGATACCAACCAACACTAAAAAAGCACCACCGCCACCATCTTTAACATCATTTAAAGGTAAAAGCGGAACATACAGTTTGAAAGGTATAGACACGAGTGGACGAGGTGGAAGAACTAGCAAGAGGAGCAGTAGCTCTTGTGGTTGTAATTAGATTTACATAAATGAAAAAGATAATTCAATGGCTATCGGGTGGCGTTATTAAAGAGATTGGTAACGTCATTGATAAGCTAACCACTACCGAAGAGGAAAAGCTTGAAATAAAGAAACAAGTTCAGCAAATATTAGAAGACGCAGATACTAAAGCTCAGCAGGAGGTTTCCGCTAGATGGAAAGCAGATATGGAGTCTGATAGCTTTTTAAGTAAAAACATCAGGCCTATGGTCTTGATATACTTAACGGTTATATTTACGGTATGCGCATTTTTTGATGGTAACATCGGAGGCTTTATAATAGCTGGAGAATACATACCAATATTTCAAACATTATTAGTAACAGTATATGGTGCTTACTTTGTCGGGAGAACTTGGGAAAAAGCGAAAAGTATAGGTAATAATAAAAATAATAACTAACAATTAAATTTAATAAAATGAGTAAAATCACAGAACAAGAATTAACAAACATTCAAGAGCAGCAAACAGAGCTTAATAAAGTATTAGGAACTATAGGTTACCTAGAGGCTCAAAAGCATTCGGAATTGCATAAAGTAGCTGCAATTAATGAAAATATTAATGAACAGAAAAAATTACTTGAAGAAGCATATGGGCCTGTAAACATTAATTTAGAAGATGGTAGTTACACAGCAGTAGAAACTGATGGCAAGTAATATAAGAAAAATAAGTATAGGATCTGATTATAAAAATGACGCCATGCATTATGCTGTAGGACAGCAAGTGTATGGTGGTCATACTATTTCTAATATTATATTTGAAGATCAAGATAATTCTTACAATATTTATATAAAAAAAGAAGACGAGGTATTACCTTGGAAGAAATTTAATGCTCATATGTCCATATCGGTCGAGTATGATTTAGAATATTAATGAGAAGCTTAGAATGTTTTATAGTTAAGCCGTTAGGCGAAAGATACAATAATGATATTAATGTTGGTGAAAAAAAGTTAATAACCAACGCTAATATAGAAAGCTTTCGTCACATAAATAAAAAAGCGGTAATTGTAGAAACCCCTAAGAACTTTAAGACTCCAATAAAAAAAGGAGATGTAGTTCTTATACATCATAATATATTTAGAAGATATTATGGTATGAGTGGGAAAGAGAAAAATGGTAGTACATATTTCAAAGACGATATGTACTTTGCTTACCCGGAACAAATATATGTGTACCAAAAAAATGATAAATGGTACACAAATATAAATTATTGTTTCGTAGCACCTATTGAAGAAACAGACCATTTAAAGCCTGAAAAAGAACAAAAGCATATTGGTATATTAAAATATGGAAACAGCGAGTTAGAGGCGCTTAATATAAGCCCAGGAGATCTTGTTGGATTTAAACCATTGCGTGAGTTTGAATTTGTGTTTAATAAGCAAAGGCTTTATTGTATGAAATCAAATGATATTGTAATTAAATATGAACGTAGAGGAAACGAAAAGGAGTATAATCCAAGCTGGGCAGAAAGCAGTTGAGGAGTTAATTAAGGTAGCAAAAGAAGCTATTGTTGATTCTGATGACGATATATCTGCTGATAGACTTAAAAATGCAGCAGCTACTAAAAAGCTGGCTATATTTGACGCGTTTGAAATACTTAACCGTATTGAAGAGGAAGAGGGCTACTTAGAGACGAAAGATACTAATAGCAAACAAGCTAAATTTAAAGGCTTTGCTGAAGGAAGATCGAAATGAGTTACGAACAGCAATTAGTAAAACTATTACCCGATCATATAAAAGAAAGTGTTATTAAAAAAAATAACAAATCTAAAAAATGGGAATATGGGTATAACGAAGATTATGATGTTGTTGTAATAAGCAAGACTGGTCAAATTGAAGATATTATTGAAATTCAAAATCTTAAAATTGCTTTACCCAAAAGAGAAGAGCAAGTTAAGTCTGAATCTAAAAAATGGGAAAGAGAAGCCTACCCTAAAGAATTAAGTAGAATAAAAAATGTATCTGACTGGGAGGCAAAGCCAGAGCACTTTAGAAACAAATGGTATGACTACATTGATAAAGAATTTAAAAGGCGCGATGAAGGCTTATGGTTTTATAACAAAAATAAGTATATTTATATTACTGGTTCTCACTTTATGTACTTGCAGTGGTCCAAAATTGATGTTGGGGCAGCAGACTTTAGGGAATCAAACAGATTATTCTTTATATTCTGGGAAGCTTGCAAGGCCGACTCACGATGCTATGGAATGTCATATCTTAAAAACCGTAGGAGTGGATTTTCGTTCATGTCCTCAGCTGAAACTGTTAACCTCGCAACAATATCCTCGGATTCACGGTTTGGAATATTGTCAAAGTCTGGCTCTGATGCTAAGAAAATGTTCACAGACAAGGTTGTACCGATATCCGTCAACTACCCGTTCTTCTTTAAGCCCATCCAGGACGGTATGGACAGGCCCAAAACCGAACTTGCCTATCGTGTCCCCGCATCCAAGCTTACCCGTAAGAAACTTGAAGCCAACGAAGCGCAAAAAGACCTTGAGGGATTAGATACAACTATTGACTGGAAAAACACGGGTGATAACTCCTATGATGGAGAAAAATTAAAACTACTAGTACACGATGAGAGTGGAAAGTGGGAAAGACCAGATAACATATTAAACAATTGGCGAGTAACTAAAACAACATTAAGGCTAGGTAGTCGAATTGTTGGTAAATGCATGATGGGATCAACATCAAACTCGCTAGATAAAGGTGGTGAAAATTTTAGAAAACTTTACAATGACTCAGATGTTACGAAAAGAAACGCCAATGGACAGACTCGTTCAGGACTCTATTCTTTGTTCATACCTATGGAATGGAACTACGAAGGATACATTGACTCTTATGGCTTACCTGTATTCGATAAGCCGACCGGTACGGTATTAGGGCCACAAGGTGAGAAAATTAAAACAGGTGTTATAGAGTATTGGAACAACGAAGTTGAGGGGCTTAGAGACGACCAAGATGGTTTAAATGAATTTTACAGACAATTTCCAAGAACAACAAAACATGCGTTTAGAGACGAAGCAAAACAATCGCTTTTTAATCTAACAAAAATATACGAGCAAATTGATTATAACGAAGATTTAAGAAATACAAGCACAGTAACCCAAGGTAATTTTTATTGGGAAGGTGGCATTAAAGATTCTAAAGTTATATTTGCTCCGACTAAAGAAGGAAGATTTTTTATATCTTGGATACCTGATTTAGTATTACAAAATAATGTACTATTTAAAAATGGATTAAGGTGGCCAGGCAACGAACACATTGGTGCTTTTGGTTGTGATAGTTATGATATATCAGGGACAGTTGATGGTAAGGGTTCTAAAGGAGCCTTGCACGGCTTAACTAAGTTTAGTATGGAGAATGCCCCTATTAATACATTTTTCTTAGAGTACATATCTAGACCTCAAACGGCTGATATATTTTTTGAAGATGTACTTATGGCTTGTGTGTTTTATGGGATGCCAATACTTGCTGAAAATAACAAACCTAGATTACTGTACCATTTTAAAAGAAGAGGATACAGGGGCTACAGTATGAATAGACCAGACAAACTTAAACTGTCTGTTACTGAAAGAGAAATTGGTGGTATGCCAAATTCAAGTGAAGATATAAAGCAAGCGCACGCAGCCGCTATTGAAGCTTACATAGAAGATCACGTGGGTTTAACAGAAAATGGATATGGCACAACTTATTTCCAAAGAACACTAGAGGACTGGGCAAAGTTTAATATAAACAACAGAACTAAGCATGATGCTTCCATAAGTTCAGGATTAGCTATAATGGCTTGTAACAAAAATAAATATAGACCATCTCCTAAAAGAGAATTAAGGTCAACTCCATTAGGGATAAAAAAATATAACAATAAAGGGGCAAGCTCAAAAATAATGTAAATGATATCAACCAATTATAACAGTTCATTTCCAGACCAGGTGGTACCTGACGAGGAAAAGCAAACATTAGAATACGGTGTCAAGGTAGGCCAGGCTATTGAATTCGAATGGTTTCGTAATAATAGAAGCGGAGGAGATAGATTTTTATCTAACTACCAAAACTATCATAGACTCAAGCTTTATGCTAGAGGAGAACAATCTATACAAAAGTATAAGGATGAGTTAGCTATTAATGGTGATTTGTCTTACTTAAACTTAGATTGGAAACCGGTGCCTGTAATATCTAAATTTGTAGATATTGTTGTTAACGGTATGTCGCAAAGATCTTATGAGATTAAAGCTTTTGCGCAAGACCCTGAATCTTTAAAGAAAAGAACTAATTACGCAGAAAGAATAATGCGTGATATGGTTGCAAAAGAATTTTTAGACAATGTACAAAGCACATTAGGTGTTAATATGTATTCTACTGATCCTGAAAAATTACCTAAAGACGTCAATGAGCTATCTCTTAAGATGCAATTAGATTTTAAGGAATCCGTTGAAATAGCAGAGGAGCAAGCTATAAATACAATACTAGATAAAAGCAAATACGACGAAGCCAGGAAAAGAGTTATATACGATTTAGTTGTTTTAGGTATTGGCTGTACAAAAACAAGTTTTAATTTAACAGAAGGTATAAAAACAGAATATGTGGATCCGGCTAGTTTAGTTTATTCATATACTGAAGATCCTAATTTTGAAGATCTATATTACGTAGGTGAAGTTAAAACAGTTTCTTTGCCTGAGTTGAAAAAACAATTCCCAAGCCTAACACCAGAAGATTTAAAGCAGATAAATAAGGTTGGCAGTTCTGGTAATTATTTAAGGGGCTACAATGGTGGTCAAGGAGATGATGACCAGGTTAACGTATTATTTTTTGAATATAAAACGTACAGTGATCAGATATTTAAAATAAAGCAAACAGATCAAGGTCTTGAAAAAGCTTTAGAAAAGCCAGACACGTTTAATCCTCCCAAGAATGATAACTTTGAAAGAGTAGGTAGGAGTATAGAGGTTTTATACAGCGGAGCTAAAATACTTGGGCAGAATATGATGCTAAAGTGGGAAATGTCAGAAAACATGACCAGACCTACTGCAGATACTACTAAAGTCAAAATGAACTATTCTATTTGTGCACCTAGAATGTACAAAGGAAAAGTGCAATCATTAGTAAGCAGAGTTACTGGGTTTGCTGATATGATTCAGCTAACTCATTTAAAAATACAGCAAGTATTATCAAGAATGGTTCCTGACGGGGTTTACCTTGATGTTGATGGTTTATCGGAAGTTGATTTAGGAAATGGTACAAACTATAATCCTCAAGAAGCTCTTAATATGTATTTCCAAACAGGTAGTATTATAGGTAGATCACTTACGCAAGATGGTGATCCAAATAGAGGCAAAGTTCCTATTCAAGAATTGCAATCATCTAATGGACAAGCTAAACTGAGTGCTTTGATAAGCACGTATCAGTATTACCTGCAAATGATTCGAGATGTTACCGGGTTAAACGAAGCAAGAGATGGAAGTACACCTGATAAGAATGCTTTAGTAGGTTTACAAAAAATAGCAGCTGCAAATTCAAACACAGCTACAAGACACATACTGCAAGCTCAACTGTATTTAACATTATCTACTTGCGAAAACATTGCACTACGATTAGCAGATGCATTAGCATATCCACTAACAGCGCAATCATTAAAACAATCTATAAGTACGTATAACGTAGGAACCTTAGAGGAATTGTCTACCTTACAGTTACATGACTTTGGTATATTTTTAGAGTTAGAGCCAGATGAGGAGGAGAGAGCTAAAATGGAAAACAATATACAAACAGCATTGTCCGCAGGGTTAATTGGATTGGATGACGCTATAGACATTAGAAACATAGCAAACATTAAGACGGCTAATGAATTTTTAAAAGTACGTCAACAACAAAAAGCTAAAAGAGAACAAGAAGCTCAACAGGCAAATATGCAAGCGCAAGCGCAGGCAAACTCTCAGTTAGCACAACAAACCGCTCTAGCTGAAACACAAAAACAACAAGTTTTAACAGAACAAAAAATACAGTTAGAACAAGCTAAGATGCAATTTGATGTTCAAAAGCTACAACAAGAAGCTGCTATAAAGAAGCAATTAATGCAAACGGAGTTTGATTTTAATATGCAACTTGCTATGGCAAATTCCCAGAGCCAAACAAGTAAAGAGAACAATAAAGAAGATCGTAAAGATGATAGAGCTAAGATAGTAGCTTCACAACAGAGTGAACTAATTAATCAAAGACAAAACAACTCACCTCCAAAAAACTTTGAGTCCTCAGGAATGGATGTGTTAGGAGGATTTGGGTTAGAACAATTTGACCCTAAGTAAAGTAAATTTTTAACTATTTAATTATATTATATCATGTCAGAACCAGTAAAACAAGAAGGAGATTTTAAAATCAAAAAGAAAACTCCTAGAAAATTTTCAAATGAGCCGAGTGCTCCAGCGAAAATTGATTTAAGTCAACCAAAAGAAGCAGATGTTACTAAAGTGGTAATTGATCAGCCGATTGAGGAAACTTCAGAACCTGCGGTAGCAACACAAGAGGTGGTTGAGGAAATTCCACAAGAAACCGCACCAGCACAACTTGAAAACACTGTGCTTCAGGAAATAACAGAAGAAGAAGTTCAGCAAGAAACTAAAAAAGTAGAAGCTGAAATAAAAGAAGCAGTAAGAGACGAAAGAGTATCAGGGAAACCTTTGCCAGAAAACGTTGAAAAACTAGTTTTGTTTATGGAAGAAACCGGAGGAACCGTGCAGGATTATGTACGGCTAAATGCGGATTACACTACTATAAACGATACTGCTTTACTAAAAGAATATTATTCAAAAACAAAACCTTATTTAGAAGGTGATGATGTGAATATTTTATTAGAAGACTTTTCATATGACGAAGAGTTAGATGATGAAAAAGATATACGCAAAAGAAAAATTGCGTTTAAGGAAGAGGTTGGAAAAGCCAAACACTATTTGGAAGGACTTAAGAGTAAATATTACGACGAGATCAAGTTGAGACCGGGCGCTACTCAAGAACAACAAAAAGCTGTTGATTTTTTCAATCGATACAAAGAAGAAGAGCAAGTAAATGCGCAGTCAAGAGATGCCTTTGTTCATGGTACTAATAATTACTTTTCTAATGATTTTAAAGGTTTTAATTTCAACGTAGGAGAAAAGAAGTTTAGGTATTCTGTAAAAGACACCGACAATGTAAAAGCAAATCAATCTGATCTAAAGTCTGTAGTTGGAAAGTTTCTAAACGAAAAAGGACAAGTTAGTAATTATGCTGATTATCATAAAGCCATTTATGCTGCAAGAAATGCCGACACTTTAGCTCAGCACTTTTACGAACAAGGAAAAGCTGATGCTGTTAGAGACATAACAGCTAAGTCAAATAACATTCAAACGGATGTTAGACAATCAGCCTCTGGTAGCGTATTTGTAAATGGACTAAAAGTAAAATCAATTAGTGGAGCAGACTCTTCAAAACTAAAAATTAAAAAACGAAACTTTAAAAATTAAAAATTATGGCTTTAGCACCACAATTCGGCTCAATTAAACCGAGTCAAAAACAACAAGCTTTAGATAGCAATTATCTAAACTTTACAGACGGAACCACTACGGCTTTCGCGGAACAATACTTACCAGAAGTATACGAGCAAGAAATAGAGAGATACGGTAATCGTACTTTATCTGGATTTTTACGTATGGTAGGAGCAGAAATGCCTATGACTTCTGATCAAGTAATTTGGTCTGAACAAAATAGATTACACGTATCTTATACTGGCGTTACTAACGCAGTTATAGGAAATGTTAGTACTATTCAAATTCCTTTAAATTTAACACCTGCTGATCCTAAGGATTATGTAGCAAATGTTATTTCTAAAAATCAAACTATTGTAATAATTGACCCTGCTACTAACGCTGAATTAAAAGCATTGGTATTAGCTTCTGACATTACAACTGGAGATCTTGAAGTAGCACCTTATACTGCTGCTGATACAAGTGGACTAGGAGCTACAGGGCTTAAGATATTTGTTTATGGTTCTGAATATGCAAAAGGTTCTACCTTAGCAGCTGACGATTACCAAAGCATTACTCCATCTTTTACGCAATTCTCTAACTCCCCAATCATTATCCGAAACAAATACGTTGTATCTGGATCTGATACTGCACAAATTGGATGGGTAGAAGTTGCAACTGAAGACGGAACATCTGGATACTTATGGTATTTAAAAACTGAATCTGAAACTCGTTTACGTTTTGAAGATTACTTAGAAATGTCAATGGTAGAAGGTGAGCTTGCTGCTGCAGGATCTAAAGCATTAGCTAGTGGTAAAAAAGGAACACAAGGTTTCTTTGCTGCTATTAATGACAGAGGAAATGTAAACAGTGGCTTTGATGCTACAACTGGATTAGGACAATTTGATGAAATCTTACAAAACCTAGACACACAAGGTGCAATTGAAGAGAACATGTTATTCTTAAACCGTATTTCTAATTTGGCTTTTGACGATATGCTTTCTGGTGTTGGACAAACAAATGGCGCTGGAACCACTTATGGTGGTGGTAGTTCTTTTGGGGTATTTGAAAACTCTGAAGAAATGGCACTTAACTTAGGTTTCTCA
>TARA_R110000772_G_scaffold267190_1_pt1 | contig 10005 bp, 4 predicted proteins | sample TARA_R110000772 | Tara Oceans TARA_R110000772 (sample SAMEA4397948) | marine metagenome | biome: Polar Biome; feature: [SRF] surface water layer (ENVO:00010504); material: water (ENVO:00002006), including particulate matter (ENVO:01000060) such as... | depth 5 m | reverse complement strand
CGCGTCGCGCAACCCTTCTAAACTTTCCTCACTATCACCTGGATTCTCAGTCAGTAAAACGGACAACGGGAGTGCCGATATGGCGCCACTAGTCACGACGTAGATTCGCTTCATTTTAGGATTGTAAGCGGCTTGTTTCTCAAACACTCCCGCTATAGGTGAAATTAGCATCTCATAGAGTTTCCAAGCCGATTTACGATCAAAGGCATCAGTACCGGGCAATCCGCATTCAATCGGGTCGAGATCACATCTGAGGAGTGCCACAAGATGCTCAACTTTTTCGCGCCCACCTTCAATGCGGTGCCAAGTTTTTCCGATCGTATATCGCTTTGAGATCGCAAATATGTACACATCATCGCCAGCCGGTATGATCAACAATGTGCCCTCATCGTCGGCCAAGCGCTTTTGCACGTCCCAAAAGCTCAGCGGTTCTGGTGCGGAAAACTCATAATATTCGGGGAATCCCTGTTTGATCTCACGGTCAATTTCCGCATATCGCTGGGCCAATTTTTCAGCAGTTTGCCGATCAATGGGTTCGCCTTCGCCTCGGTTTATGTATTTCGCTTTGAACAGAGCCTCTCCGACATCGTCAAGTTCACGGGCCAGTTCGGAGAGCCGCTCAGTTGGGGCAGCAGCGCGTGCGGCAGACCGCGCCATTGTCTGGGAGTTCCGGTCAATCCGAAGCAGTTGTGCTGCATGGAATGCATCATCAAATCCGCTCAGGTCAAGATAACCGGCATATTCCTGTGGTTCTTTTTCGGCAGCTGCCAACGCAGCACGGCCATGAATGTAATTGGCTTTCAGCCGTGTTGAAAGAGAGTAGCGATACTGGAAGCCCACTCCCTGTGAGATAAACAGGCGCCGCTGACGAGACTCAATGTCGTCATCTCCCGAACTGGCTCTGCCCATTCGAAATTCCATCATGTTTTCCACAGCGTCGAGCCAACGAGCGGCCATAATCGTTTTTTTCTGGTTCGTGGTTACATCGGGCGCAGAAACTAGCATTTCTGCCCATCGATTGACCCGTTGTGCATAGTTCGCCGTCTGTTCGTTGAGGCGGGCCGCCACCCACGGATTCTCGTATTTGAATAAAATTTCGGCGACTTTTTTATGCTCGCCTCGCGCAAAATAGACCTCGGCCAATATGCGATCGAGGGCCAGAGCCGTTCGGCGGAAGGGGCCGGGTATCTCTACCTTTCCAGTAACAGAATTTGGCTGCTTTAAATTTGCCGCCAACTCCTCAAAAGGCGTTACAATTTCTGTCGGTGGGGCGCCTTCATTCCCAATCAAATATAGCAAATACCGTTCGAAGGAGACGAGACGTGCTTCAATTTGAGGGAATGCAAGATAGGGATCGACCTCAGACAAGGTGTCGGCAACGGCGTCCCACAAACGGTCGCGTGCATCATAGTTCCAATCAGCGGCGTAAATGGAATCAAGTAAAGCGCTTGCTTCGAATAATTCCAATTTCGATGGCGATGAGTTCGCTACCATATTGGGCAATGCTGCCTGCAATTGCTCGACTGCAAGATCTTTAAGGGTCTGGTTGCGATAAGCCTTTGCCAAAAGCACCCGCGTTCGGGAAATTTCAGGATGGTCAGGTTCAAGTGACGCTTGTTGAATTTCTAACGCCCTAAGCAGTTCCTGCTCAGCAGAGAAGGGCTTGCCTTGCAACAGCAGATTCCGGCCCAAATCCTGCAGCGCCTTGGCGAAATGCGGGCTCTTCGTTCCAGTATTGTGCTCTATCGCCTCGATAACTGCTCGATAAAAGGGCTCGGATTCAATCGGGAACATGTCGCCGCGTTCTTTATTGATCGCTTCGTTGCGTGTGGCTTCTAACGACAGCCTATCAGTGATCTCTGGGGGATCATCTAATATAATCTGCGAGCTATATCTCTCCTTCCCGCCCAACTGCATCCGCAGGTCTAGTGGCCCCCAAAACCCTTCAGAATCTGAGAACTTTCGGTTTTCTAGTCGTGCGACATCCAGCGCTGACAAGACCGCCAACACATGGCGAGGCTCGGGTCTGATGGACTTTTGAACATAGGGCAGAAAAATTTCAGCCGAGTATAACTTATGGGCTTTGGTCAGCGCATCTCTGGCACCGTCGAGATCTGAAACGGACTCGCGAATTCGAGCATCTGCTCTCAACAGTGAGGCGGCCAAGCGACCATTTTTCTTAGGATCCACGCTTTCCAAGGCATTCTGGGCGTCGAATAACGCCCGTGCTTCGTCCGGTCTTCCTAGTGCCAAAAGGTCATAAACGAGCGCGATCATCGAAGACTGCACGCCCATCGCCTTGCTGCCATGCTTGGTAAGTGCCGTGTCATATAACGCTCTGTCAATCTCTTCGGAAGCTAAAAACTGGCCTAATTTATAATGCGCATTGGCCAAATTGGATCGTGCTTGGGCTACTAACTCTGTCTGATCAGCATAGTCTGCGTCTATTCTCGCAAGGATTTCGCTACTTCGCTGGAACTGCTCCCTGTGCTTACCCGTCCAGTTCAATATTGCGATCTCGGAGAGTTCAAGCCAAATGAGATCGGTGTGATCTGTCCCCAAAGCTTTAGTCAGAATCCTCTTAGCTTCGCCGAAATGCACACTGGCCCGCTCATAATCGCGAAACATCAGTGCATTGGTCCCTAGCCGGTGAACGAGCCGCCCGGTGACTATATTGTTGGGCCCGTAAGTACGTTTGAGAATTTCAATAATCTCCGCATGGTCCTCAATTAAAAATTGAACATTTCCGCCAAGGTTTAGCTTTTCGATCTCACCCGCAAGTTTGCGCTGTTCTGCGCTGTCAGGTTGACGAATATCCACACCCGGGCCAACCTGAGCGTGCAAGGGAAGCGGAAGGGTTAAAATGCCGACTAAAAAGGCGAGCATCCAAATTACCTGAATCCGCCTTAAGAAATATTTTAAAAAGCTTGTTGTAATCAACCGCCTATCCCCCTTTCCCTTGATAGCCTAGCGGGCAATCGTTGCTTTATCTACCGAGGTCGTTGGAGTTTGCCCAATCTCGGTATAGGATTGGCGTTGGATGGATTGCAAATGTCCCTCAATGCCGGACGCTAAGCGCAAAACGGACACTAGAAGAAACTAACGCGAACGGCTGCAATTGGAGCGGACGCTGACATTGTAATCGCTCTGCGTTTAATGTCCGCTAGTTGGACCGGCTGCGAAGAACCGGATATTCCGCTATCGGCCGATCAATGGTCATCTGTCTCGACAGAAATAAATACCCGTTTCCCGAAAAATTCTAACATTCAGCGAAGCGCCTATTTTTTAAGAAACACATTCTGTTACCCCACAGATACCCCAACGCATTTTGCGCCTCACACATCATCCATAACCTATTGAAATAATGGTGAGCCCTGCTGGGTTCGAACCAGCGACCTACTGATTAAAAGCTTGCCTTGAGGTCTTGGCAAGTTCTTGTAAATAGGCGTATATTATCCGTAAATCGTTGATTTGGAATCTCTTCAGGATATCAAGCTGTCGTAAGCTCTTTCAAGTCCGATCATGCAAATGCAGGCATCTGATACCCCTGTGATACCCAGGAACTAATAATCTTATTGAAAGCTGAATTTCTGTAGACCGGCATGCGGCACTTGATTATGTAATGGACAGCGGAGTTTGTCTAGAATGCCCTCCGTCGATAACGATCATAATGTTGGGGCAAAGATAACTTAAGGCAACTGCTTCGAGCGATGACCGGAGTGGCGGTGAAGCGGACTTCCATTTTGAAGTTGATCATAATTTCTTGTTTTTTCTAGTAACAACAATATACAAGGCTTTACAAAAGAAGGTCGCGCTTCGTTTTATTTGAATCATGCAGGGGTTCTATTGGAAAATAATTCTCCAGATTCAGAGAGAAAACCCGCAGGCGTGCCTAGTGTTGGAGTGGATCCATCACTGGCCTGTTTCATATTGCTAGCCAAATTCCTTGGTGTTCCAGCAGATCCCAATCAAATCCATCATGACCGCGGGCAGGGCGATGAGCCCTATACGCTCGAGAATCTGGCGCGGATTGCCAAAAAACTAAGGCTGATATCTCGGTTACGAGATGCAAATCGGGAGGAGTTGAGCAAGATACCTTTGCCAGCGATCTTGCGCACCCATGATGGCGGGGCCTTTATCTTGCTCAAGATCGAAGAAGAGAGCCTCGCGCCCCGCTATTTGATCCAACGCGGGGATGCCGAGCGACCAGAGGTTTTGTCGGTTGAGCAGATGGACGAAGTTTTCGCGGGGCGCTTGCTGCTGCTGACCTCTCGAGAAAAAGTCACCGGCGATAAGCGGCCTTTCGACATCAGCTGGTTCATCCCGGCACTGGTTAAATATCGCCGCGCTCTGCGTGATGTTTTGATCGGCAGTTTCTTTTTGCAACTTATGGGGCTGGCCTCACCGATCTTCTTCCAGCTGGTGATTGATAAAGTGCTGGTGCACCAGTCGCTAACAACCTTGGAGGTGCTGGCTTTTGGTCTGGCGGTGGTGCTGACCTGGGAGACCTTCCTGTCGGCACTACGTAACTGGCTGTTCGCCCATACCACCAACCGTGTTGATGCCGAGTTGTCGTCAAACATGTTCCGCCATCTGGTCAATTTGCCAGTCAGCTATTTTGAGGCGCGGCGCGTGGGTGACAGTGTGGCCCGCGTCCGCGAACTGGAAAATATCCGTCAGTTTCTGACCAGTAATGCCGTGACCGTTGTCATCGATCTGTTTTTCACCATCGTCTTCTTTGTGGTTATGTATATTTATTCGCCGCTGCTGACGCTGATCGTGGCGCTGACCATCCCGATTTATATTGCCATTTCCCTGTTTATCACGCCGCCATTGCGAGCGCGGCTGGATGAAAAATTCCGTCAAGGTGCAGAGAACCAAGCCTTCTTGGTGGAAACGGTTACCGGTATTGGCACGCTGAAATCGATGGCGGTGGAGCCGCAGATGCGTGACAAATGGGAAAAGCTGTTTTCCGGTTATACGCAAACCGGGTTTAAGGTTGCCGTGTTATCAAACTGGGGTAGCCATCTCATTCAGATCGTATCGAAGCTAACCACCGTCGCCATTCTCTATTTTGGCGCCAAGGCTGTAATTGCAGGTACATTCACGGTCGGATCATTGGTCGCGTTTAACATGCTGGCCGGGCGTGTTGCGCAACCGATTTTGCGATTGTCTCAGCTATGGCAGGATTTTCAGCAAGTGCGTATCTCTGTGGACCGGCTGGGCGATGTACTCAACTCTCCCGCAGAGCCAGAATATAATCCCGGCCGTGCAAGCTTGCCGCCGATCAAGGGCCATGTTGAATTTGACAAGGTCCGCTTTCGCTATCGCCCCGATGCAGCGGAAGCCTTGCGCGGCGTCAGTCTGGATGTACAGGCTGGCGAGATGCTCGGCATTGTTGGACCATCGGGCTCCGGCAAGTCCACGCTCACAAAATTGGTTCAGCGGCTTTATGTACCAGAACAAGGCCGTGTTCTTGTTGACGGCGTTGATCTGGCGCTGGTTGATCCAGCGTGGCTGCGGCGGCAAATCGGGGTGGTGCTGCAAGAAAATATCTTGTTCAATCGCTCGGTACGGGACAATATCTCGCTGGCTGATCCAACCCGTCCCATGGAAGCGGTCATCGCGGCAGCGAACTTGGCCGGTGCACACGAGTTTATTCTCGAACTTCCTCATGGATATGACACTGTGATCGATGAACGCGGTAGCAATTTGTCCGGCGGGCAGCGCCAGCGCATGGCTATTGCGCGTGCTCTAATTGGTGATCCGCGCATATTAATCCTTGATGAGGCCACCAGTGCGCTAGATGCTGAGAGTGAGGAGATTATTCAAAATAATCTGGCGAAGATTGCCCATGGCCGCACGGTGCTGATTATTGCTCATCGTTTGTCCGCTGTTCGCCAATGTGATCGCATTGTGACTGTAGAAGCGGGCGATATTACCGAGACCGGCACCCATGAAGAGCTTATTAAGGCCGATGGCCGCTATGCGATGCTCTACAACAAGCAAATGGGCATCAAGGCATGAGCACGGAAGAAGCCCCCGCCCAAAGGGCCCCTGTTCAAGAAAACCCGGTCCAAGAAGGCTGGTTCGCGCACCGCTTCCCTAATCTGGCCCGGCACATCATGGTCCTGCGCGAAAGCTGGTTTGATCAGAATGTCACGGATGCCAATGCCAAACCGCAAACGGATCATGAGTTTTTGCCGGCAGCATTGGAGATTATGGAGAAGCCGCCAAGCCCCGGCCTGCGCTGGTTGATGCTGATCCTGTGCAGCCTGTTTGCCATAGCGTTGCTCTGGTCCTTTATCGGCAAGGTCGATGTGGTGGCAACAGCCACCGGCAAGGTGGTTCCATCTGCCAGCAGCAAGGTCATCCAGCCCATTGAAATTGGATCGATCAGAGCGATCCATGTGAAAAATGGTCAGCGGGTCAAGAAGGGACAATTGTTGGTCGAGCTTGATCCCACGATTAGTAATGCCGATGAAGTTCAAAGCGCCCAGCAGCTGATGTCCGCAGACATTGTCCGTGCCCGCAATGATGCGTTAATGTCGCATTTAAAGGGCCTGGACGCGCGGTTCGTGCCGCCAGCGGGAACGCCGGTGGATGTTGCGGTCACCCAAGCACAATTCGTGCGCTCTGCTATTGCCGAATATGAAGCGGAGAAATCAGGGCTCCAGCAACAGCGCGCCGAACGGCAGGCACAGCTAGTTGGCGCGCAGGCGGAAATATCGAAGCTTGAACAAACCCTGCCGCTGCTCGACAGACAGCTGGCCGCAAGGCAGGAGCTTGCCGACAAGGGCTATTTTTCCAAATTACGCCTGCTCGAATTTGAACAGCTGCGGGTCGAGCATATTCAAAACATTGCCGTGCAGCGCGCCCGCGCCGCCGAGGCTAGCGCATCGATCCGTAATCTCGAAGCGCAGATCAGACGCCTGCGCGAGGCCTTTGGACGCGGCGCGATAGCCGAAATGGCGGAAGCCGAAGGGCAATCAGCTATGGCCGGTGCAGAGTTACAAAAATCAGCACGTCGCCGCGAACTCCAACAAATCCGCTCGCCAGTAAACGGCACGGTGCAGCAGCTCACTCTCACCACCATCGGCGGTGTGGTGCAACCGGCCGAACCTATCATGGTGATCGTGCCCGATGATGCAGCGGTGCAGGTCAGCGCGCAAATCCTCAACAAGGATATCGGTTTTATCTATGAAGGTCAGCCCGTGCGGGTGAAGCTGGAGGCGTTTAACTTTACCGATTACGGTTTGATCGAAGGCGTGGTCGACAATATCAGCCGTGATGCGATCCAGGATGAAAATCTCGGGCTGGTCTATGCTGCGCGGATCAAACTCAACAAGCGTCATCTGATGGTAGGTGGCAAGCGCCAGCCCATCGGCCCTGGTCTGCAAGTACAGGCAGAGATAAAGACGGGCGAACGACGGATCATTCAATATCTCTTATCTCCGATTGCAAAGACAATGGATGAAGCGGGGCGTGAACGATAGGTTAAGTATAAGAAATGGCTCTATTCGAGTTATTCTCAATATACATCCAAAAGGGATGTATTATTTTTCAATCACATGCTTGTAAAATTCAGTAAATTCGTTAGCCTTTTGAATAGGGTCGCAGAATTACCGGCAATGATCGGAGTCGCTAATATTTCGTCTCCCTGTTTCAGGGAAGAAGGAGGATTTGTGTATCGTTCCGAAGGCTATTTAAAACATTCTCAAAGCCCAATGGGCGTGGGATTTTCACCCTTGCTCTCGAAAGCTCTCGTCATTCACTCTCTTTCTAGCAAGAGTATTGACGGATGACCAGAAAACTGGCGATATTGGCTGCGATTCTAATACTGCCAATAGCGGGCTTGGCAATTTGGCAGTTCCTTTATCCTCCTTTTGAGGTTGTTCCGCCTGCTCCCCCACCTTCAACCGATAGGGCTTATTGCACAGCAGGTATTGAACGGGTGCGTGTCGTACATTTTGTGCCGGGTAATTTGAAAAAGAAGGTGGTTATTGATGAATTGGATTCAGAGTTTATTCGTCACGCGAATGACCTTTTGGCAAGGGTTTGGGATGGTGAAGTAACCGTTGTGGCGACCCAAAATTTTGGTTCAACTCTGCCGCTCAATGACAAAGAAATAGCATTAGTCATTTTTCAACGCGAAGACGGTGTTTGGGCAAGTTTTGCTCAAGCATATAAGAAAAATACCTTTGCAAGTACTCTGAATAACACAGCTACAAATGAGGATCTTCCAAAGAAGATATCCGTTCATAATGCTCATAGACTCTTAAACTTTAAAACTCCCGCACCAGCTGTTGCATTCAATTTCGAGAAGCAAGGGAATTGGACTTTGAATTATCTGGAATACGAGCCAGAATTGTACCGACGCTCGTTGCAGGATTTAGCTAAGGGGCGATGTGATCGAATTATGTCTTCAGCTGTAAGTGGCTCGTTAGAGGCTCGCCGCGAAAATCTTGAAATAGGAGAGTTTTGATGTCCAAAGAGTTGTTAACCCATTTACTCAATGACTCGACCGCAAATACACTTTCGAATAGCATTTGGGGTATTGTCCCTATCAAGGGCCGTGTGATAAATATGTCTTTTATCACGGAGCACGTCGCTGAGCGAGAGCCATATAGAATCAAGTCTGGCGAAGGTTGGACGAACAAGGACGGTGTGCCACTTAATTTGGATTACGGTCCCGGATCACTCGATCTTAAATCAAAGATTGAGCTAGCCTTTATTCGCGCGCGAGAAGAACTCTCACGCGTGGGGGGTATTAGGTTCATATTTACACCGGATGATCAAAAGAGCGATATTAACTATTTCATAAATGAAGAAACAGGCTCTAGTTTGCCAGTAGCGCAAACGGTTGTCAGCGATAATTTTGAATCTGCAGAGGATGACTTTGCGCTGATAGGATTTAACAATTATGCCTTAATTGATGGCAGCGCCATAGCCGATCAAGGAGTTATTGATTGGCTAGTTTTGCATGAAATGCTGCATCCTTTTGGCTTTCAAGATATTCGCATAACATCAAAGGCTGGAACAGAAGACGATCTTCAAAGCGAGACTATACTTAGTTACCGGTTTGGTAATTCCGAACTATTTCACGATATACAAGAGGTTGTTCCGTTAGATATTCCCGATAATTTACAAGCGCGGACTAGTCTTTCCATAGCCGATACTTGGGCTTTGCAGCAGGTTGTCGGGGCGAACGAGGCCAGTAATGTTGGTAATAACAACTATAAACTCACTGATCTCACTTATACGACGATCTGGGATGCAGGTGGCGAGAATGATACAATTGATGCCTCTGATTTAGGTGGCGGGAACATAATTACCGATCCATTGTTCGATCAAGGTGTGACTATTGATCTTCGTCAAGGACAAACCAGCAGCTTTGAAGTGGGTGGGTATCAAGTTGGTATCGCTTTCGGAGCGGTAATTGAGAATGCGATTGGCTCAGACGATGATGACATAATAGTCGGAAATTCCGTCGGAAATACTATTTTAGCGAATGATGGAGCCGACTATATTTTTGGTTCCGCTGAGGCGTTGAGAGAATTCCAAGAGTCTCCATTTGATTATGTGTCCGCCTCGGACGCAGTTGATCTAGAATTTATAAACACACTTTTGGTCGACGCCTCAGATGAAGATTGGACCTACGACGGCTTAACAAACGGGCAACCCGACATCAACGGTGAGCGCCCAGATGCAGAGGATGACGATGACATCATTTTCGGTGGCGCAGGAGATGATCGGATTTTTGGTGGTGACGGCTTTGATACAATAATTGCGGGCGATGGTGATGATGTAGCTTTTGGTGGTGCTATAGATGACATCATTTTCGGCGGTAAAGGCGACGACGAGTTAGTCGGCGAAGAAGGTCGTGACATTCTGCTTGGCGGTGATGATAGCGATACGCTCTATGGTGATGATCGGGAGAGCGGCAATGATGTTAACACTGTAACATCGGGTGACTGGTGAGACATTCACTTCATAGCATTATAG
>TARA_R110000772_G_scaffold205498_18_pt1 | contig 10030 bp, 7 predicted proteins | sample TARA_R110000772 | Tara Oceans TARA_R110000772 (sample SAMEA4397948) | marine metagenome | biome: Polar Biome; feature: [SRF] surface water layer (ENVO:00010504); material: water (ENVO:00002006), including particulate matter (ENVO:01000060) such as... | depth 5 m | reverse complement strand
GCATCCGCCCGCCGCTTGCCGCCGTCTGCATAGGCAATCACCCAGAACGGACCGGCATCATTTTGCTGCAAGGTCAGGCTCTTGGCCGTGCGGCCCTCCAGCAGGGGCACGACCGGCCGGATCGCATCCAGCATGGGTGCTTCGCTACGCAAATGATTGCCACGGACATTTTCGATCGGCTGGGCCACCATCAGCAATCCGCTCGCGGTCCAGATGATGATCGGCACCCCGATCAGCCACCCGAGCCAAACGTGCCAGCGCATGAGTTTATGATGCTTCATGGAAGTCCAGCGAGCAAGGCTTTGCGCTCCGACAAAGCCTCACGAATATCAAAGGCAGGATCGGCGATCTTGGTGGACGCGATCACATCGATGGCAGCGTCCAGTTCCGCTATGGCCGCTTCCCGGGATTGCCTGGATTCGAAGACGAGCGCCCGAATGAGATGCGTATGAACGATGGCGACATCAGCCGCCGGATATCGTCGTCCCTCCGTCAGGGCAAAAAACCGCTGCGACTTTATGGCAAAATCCTTGCTCACCAGGCTGTCAGGATCGCGCAGACATTCTCTGGTCATGACGTTCAGACGCATCGGCTCAAAAGCGTGAAAAATCTCCAATAACGGCAAGCAACTATAGAGCGCGCGAGCCATTTCTTTCCCGCCTCGCGACTGACAGCTGTCGGATTCGGCCCGGTGAGCCGATGTTTGCGCTATCAGGCTTGCGTCGATGCGGGCCAATTTTCCGATGGCGCCCGCCCAGGCACCCGATATCTCCAGCAGATTGCTCGACAGCGTGACGGGCGGAGATGCGGCCAGCAATAGCGGCAGGGAAAGGAAGAGGGTAAGCCGATGCATCTTTTTCCCCTCCGCTCGTCGACTAGATATGGATCGGCTTGCCCTGCACCGCCATTGCCGCTTCCTTGATCGCTTCCGAATGGGTCGGATGGGCGTGGCAGGTATAGGCGATATCCTCGCTGGTCGCGCCGAATTCCATCGCCTGGGTGACCTGGGCGATCATCGTGCCGGCGAGCGACGAGATGATATGGGCGCCCAGCACGCGATCGGTTTCCGCGTCCGCAATGACCTTCACATAGCCGTCAGTATCGCGGTTGGTCTTGGCGCGGCTGTTGCCGGCGAAGGGGAATTTCCCGACCTTATATTCGGTGCCACTGTCCTTTACCTCTTCCTCGGTCTTGCCGATGCTGGCAATTTCGGGATAGGTATAGACGACACCGGGGATCAGGTCGTGATTGACGATGCCCTGCTGTCCGGCGATAAATTCGGCCGCCGCAATGCCTTCATCCTCGGCCTTGTGCGCGAGCATCGGGCCGGGAGTTACATCACCGATCGCATAGACACCGGCAACATCCGTCTGGAAATCATGGCCGACCTCGATCTGGCCGCGGTCGTTGGTTTCGACGCCGGATTTTTCGAGTGCGAGCCCGTCGATATTCGGCTTGCGGCCAATCGCCACCAGCACGACATCGGCCTCCAGCGTCTCGCTGTCGCCGCCCTTGGCCGGTTCCATGGTGAGGGTCGCCTTCTTGCCCTTGACGGTGCAGCCGGTGACCTTGGTCCCGGTCCTGATATCAAAGCCCTGTTTCTTGAAAATGCGCGCCGCATCCTTGCGGATATCGCCATCCATGCCGGGCAATATCTGGTCGAGATATTCCACCACCGTGACTTTCGCGCCAAGCCGCAGCCAGACCGAACCCAGTTCCAGCCCGATCACGCCGCCGCCGATCACGACCATATGGCCGGGAACCTTGGGCAGTTCGAGCGCGCCGGTGGAATCGACCACGACATGCTTGTCATTGTCGATCTCGACGCCCGGCAACGGGGTGACCGAAGAACCGGTGGCGATCAGGATATTCTTGGCCGTGTAGCTCTTTTCTCCGACCTTGACTGTATTGGCATTTTCAAACGCGCCGCGGCCCTTGATCCAGTCGACCTTGTTCTTCTTGAACAGGAACGCGATACCGCCGGTCAGTTCTTCAACCGCCTTCAGCTTCTCGGACAACATCTGCTTCAGGTCCAGCTTCGCGCCGGTCAGCTTGACGCCGAATTTCTCGAGCGCGCCGCTATGGGCTTCGTGATAGAGTTCGGACGCGTGCAGCATCGCCTTGGACGGGATACAGCCGACATTGAGGCAGGTGCCGCCCAGTGTCTCGCGGCTCTCGATGCAGCCGGTCTTCAAACCGAGCTGAGCCGCCCGGATAGCCGCGACATAACCGCCGGGCCCGGAGCCGATTACCAGAAGATCATAGTCAAAATTGTCGGTCATATTCTGTCTCTCATTCCGTCATCCTGAACTTGTTTCAGGACCTCCCGAGATGCTGAATCTGGTTCAGCATGACGAGCAATGGTTTGTCGTCTTACAAATCAATCAAAAGCCGCGCCGGATCCTCGATCGCTTCCTTTATCCGCACCAGGAAGGTCACCGCCTCGCGACCGTCGATCAGACGATGGTCATAGCTGAGCGCCATGTACATCATCGGACGGATAACAATCTCGCCATCCACGACCACGGCGCGATCCTCGATCCGGTGCAGGCCGAGCACCGCTGACTGCGGCGGGTTGATGATCGGCGTCGACATCAGCGAGCCGAACACACCACCGTTGGAGATGGTGAAGGTCCCGCCCTGCATGTCGGCCATCGTCAGCGATCCGTCCTTGGCGCGCTTGCCGAAATCACCGATCGTGTTCTCGACATCGGCAAAGTTCATCGCTTCGGCGTTGCGGATCACCGGAACGACCAGACCGTTGGGCGCGCTGACCGCGACCGAAATATCGGCATAATCATGATAGACGATTTCGTCGCCATCGATCTGCGCGTTGACCGAAGGCACGTCTTTCAGGGCCATGCAGGCCGCCTTGACGAAAAAGCCCATGAAGCCGAGCTTCACGCCGTGTTTCTTGGCGAACAGGTCCTTGTACTTGCTGCGGGTTTCGATCACCGCGGTCATGTCGACATCGTTGAACGTGGTCAGCAGCGCCGCCGTATCCTGCGCCTCTTTCAGCCGCCGTGCGACGGTCTGGCGCAAGCGGGTCATGCGGACACGCTCTTCGTTGCGGTTGCCGGTCGATGAGGTTTCCGGCGGGGTCTGGGCTCCCTTTGCCGTTCCCTTTTCCGCGAGCGGGGCCTGCTGACTGCTCTGGGCACCGGATTTCACATATTGTTCGACATCGGCCTTGGTCAGGCGGCCATCCTTGCCGGTCCCGCTGATCTGGCTCGGATCGACACCATGTTCGAGCACCAGACGGCGCACCGATGGTGACAGGGTGATCGATGCATCGGGCTCGCCCGCTTTTGCCTCGCTCCTGGTTTCTGCCTTGGCCGGGGCCGGAGCCGGAGCGGATTTGGCTGCGCTCGCCGCGCCGCTTCCTGCCTCGATCGTCGCGATGATCGCGCCGACTTCGACGGTATCGCCCACAGCAACCTGATGCGCGCCCATCACGCCAGCTTCCGGCGCGGGTACTTCCAGCGCGACCTTGTCGGTTTCGAGGCTGGCAATCGGTTCGTCGGCGGCAACCGCATCGCCGGGCTGCTTGAGCCATTCGCCCAAGGTTGCTTCGGTAATCGATTCGCCCAGAACCGGGACTTTTACTTCTATTGCCATAATATTCACTCTGCTTTCGTAGCTTGTCATGTTCCTGCCGAGACAGGAGAACGGCCCTTACATCTTATTGCGCTTCATGCCCCAGGGCCTCGGCGATCAGCTGCTCCTGCTGCTGCTTGTGGCGGCTTGCCAGTCCGGTTGCCGGCGAAGCCGAGGCGGCGCGTCCGGCATAGACCGGGTCGCGTGGCCCGACGTCGGCCAGGGTCAGGGCCTTTTCCAGATAACGGCGGACGAAATGCCAGCTGCCGTTATTCTTTGGCTCTTCCTGCGCCCAGACCATCGTCTCGAGATTTTTCATCCGCTTGAGACGGACCACCAGAGGTTCGCCGGGGAACGGATAAAGCTGTTCGATGCGGATGATCGCGGTATTCTTGTCGCCGGCGGCATCGCGCGCCTCGATAAGGTCATAGGCGACCTTGCCCGAGCAGAGCACCAGACGTTTCACATCCTTGTCCGCGGGTGGATTGGTATCGGACAATATCCGCATGAAATGATGATCGCCCTGGAAATCCTCCGCCTTCGACACCGCCATCTTGTGCCGCAACAGCGACTTCGGCGTCATGATGATCAAAGGCTTGCGGAAGCTACGCAGCATCTGGCGGCGCAGGACATGGAAATAATTGGCCGGCGTGGTGATATTGGCGACCTGGATATTATCCTGCGCGCAAAGCTGCAGGAACCGTTCCAGCCGCGCCGAACTATGCTCCGGCCCCTGGCCTTCATAGCCATGGGGCAGCAGCATCACCAGCCCGTTCGCGCGCAGCCATTTGGCTTCGCCGGAGGCAATGAACTGGTCGATCATGATCTGCGCGCCATTGGCGAAATCGCCAAATTGCGCTTCCCACAACACGAGTGTTTTCGGATCGGCGCCGGCATAGCCATATTCGAAACCGAGCACGCCATATTCGGAAAGCGGGCTGTCGAGCACTTCAAACCGGCCGTGACGCACGGTGCTGAGCGGCACATATTTTTCTTCGGTTTCCTGATCGACCCAGACCGCGTGGCGCTGGGAAAAGGTTCCGCGCCCGCTGTCCTGCCCGGACAGGCGGACATTATAGCCTTCCGAAACCAGCGCGCCATAAGCCAGCGCTTCGCCGGTTGCCCAGTCGAAATTCTCTCCGGTCTTGAACATCGCAGCCTTGGCTTCGAGTACGCGGCCGAGAGTCTTGTGAATCTTGTGACCTTCGGGAACCGTGGTCAGCGTCCGGCCAAGACTGTCGAACAATTTCGTGTCGATCGCGGTGTCGGCGTTGCGACGAGCGGTTTCCGGATCGGCCGGAATATGCAGCCCCTGCCAGCGACCGCCAAACCAGTCGGCCTTGTCGGCCTTGTAGGTCGCTGCCGCCTGGAATTCGGTTTCGAGATGTTCGGCAAAAGCGTTGCGGGTGCTGTCACCCCAATCGGCATCGATCACGCCTTCCTCGACCAGCCGCGCTTCGTAAAGCTTGCTGACCTTGGGGTGTTTCTTGATCGCTGCATACATGATCGGCTGGGTGAAGCTTGGCTCGTCGCCTTCATTGTGACCAAAGCGGCGATAGCACCACATGTCGATGACGATATCCCGGCCGAAACGCTGGCGGAATTCTATCGCGATCTTGCAGGCAAAGGTCACCGCTTCCGGATCGTCGCCGTTGACGTGGAAAATCGGTGCCTGCACGCCCTTGGCGACATCCGACGGATAAGGCGAGGAGCGCGCGAATTGCGGGCTGGTGGTGAAACCGATCTGGTTGTTGATCACGAAATGGATGCAACCGCCGGTATTATAGCCGCGGATGCCGGAGAAGCCGAGACATTCCCAGACAATGCCCTGTCCGGCAAAGGCGGCGTCGCCGTGGATCAGAACCGGCAGAACCTGGTCATGCTTTTCGAGATCGTCGCGCGCAACCTGCTGGGCGCGGACCTTGCCGAGCACCACCGGATCGACCGCTTCGAGATGCGACGGATTGGGCACCAGGCTCATATGGACATTGATACCGTCAAATTCGCGGTCGGAGGATGTTCCGAGATGATATTTCACATCGCCGGAGCCGCCGACATCATCGGGATTGGCCGATCCGCCGTGGAATTCGTGGAAGATGACCTTGTAAGGCTTGGCCATGACATTGGCGAGAATGTTCAGCCGGCCGCGATGGGCCATGCCGTAGACGATATCGCGCACGCCGGACTGGCCGCCATATTTGATGACATTTTCCAGCGCCGGCAGCATCGATTCGCCACCATCGAGACCGAAGCGCTTGGTGCCGACATATTTCTTGCCGAGGAAATTCTCATATTCCTCGCCCTCGATCACCTTGTTGAGGATCGCCTTCTTGCCTTCCGGTGTGAAGTGGATCTCGGCGTCCTTGCCTTCCATCCGGTCCTGCAGGAAGCGCCGTTCCTCGATATCGGCAATGTGCATATATTCCAGCCCGACCGAGCCGCAATAATTGGCGCGCAGCACCGCTTCGATTTCCCGGATGGTCGCGGTTTCAAATCCCAATACGCCGCCGAGGAAAATCGGCTTGTCCATTTCAGCAGCGGTGAAGCCGTGGAATTCGGGGGTCAGGTCAGCCGGTTCTTCCAGCTTGGACAGGCCCAGGGGATCAAGATTGGCACCGAGATGCCCGCGCACCCGATAGGTCCGGATCAGCATCATCGCCCGAATCGATTTTTCGGCTGCGAGCGCCACTTCGGCGTCGGACATCGATTTGCCGGATTTCTCGGCGGCTGCCTTGATCTCGACGCCCATTTGCGTGGGATCGAGCGCGCTGTTCAGCTCGTCGGCATCATCGAGCGGCCAATGTTTGCGCTGCCAGCTGGGGCCTGCTTCTTTTTCGGATTGGAGAAACTCTTGACCTTCAAAACCCATGATCATTTCCTTGGGGGGAGGGTGGCCCTCTGCTTGCGCAGAGGGCCCAGTAATCTAGACCAGCTCTTTCAGCATCGCATCAAGCGTCGTGCCCAATTCGCTCGGTGAAGGCGAAACGCGGATGCCCGCGGCTTCCATCGCCGCGATCTTGTCTTCCGCGCCGCCCTGGCCGCCCGAAACAATCGCGCCGGCATGGCCCATGCGGCGTCCCGGAGGTGCGGTGAGACCGGCGATAAAGCCGACCATCGGCTTGCTGCGGCCCTTCTTGGCTTCGTCAGCAATGAACTGCGCCGCTTCTTCTTCCGCGCTGCCGCCGATTTCACCGATCATGATGATCGACTTGGTTTCGTCGTCGGCCAGGAACAGTTCGAGCACGTCGATGAAGTTGGTGCCGTTGACCGGATCACCGCCAATGCCGACCGCTGTGGTCTGGCCAAGGCCAACCGCTGTGGTCTGGTGCACCGCTTCATAGGTCAAGGTACCGGAACGCGAGACCACGCCGACCGAGCCCTTCATGAAGATGCTGCCGGGCATGATGCCGATCTTGCATTCGTCGGGGGTCAGGACGCCGGGGCAATTGGGGCCGATCAGGCGCGACTTGCTGCCCTGCAGCGCGCGCTTTACGCGGACCATATCAAGCACCGGAACGCCCTCGGTAATCGCAACAATCAGCTCGATTTCGGCATCGATTGCCTCGAGGATCGAGTCCGCCGCGAACGGAGGTGGAACATAGACAACCGAAGCCGTCGCGCCGGTAGCATCCTTGGCTTCCGCCACGGTGTTATAGTTCGGCAATCCGATATGGGTCGTGCCGCCCTTGCCCGGCGTAACGCCCGCAACCATCTGCGTGCCATAAGCCAAAGCCTGTTCGGTGTGGAACGTGCCAGTGTTGCCGGTCATGCCCTGGGTGATGACCTTGGTATTCTTGTCGATCAAAATGCTCATAAAATTACTTTCTCGTCATTCCAGCGAAAGCTGGAACAATCTTCCCAGCGCGCTGCGTTGTAGCAAAAATCCCGATTTTTACCGGGATGCAATTTGCCCTTAAGCCAGTGAGCTATCCAGCCCCTTGCAGGCGACCAGCAATTCCTTCACCGCATCGACCGACACGTTGAAATTGCCCTGGGCCTCTTCGCTCAGTTCGATTTCGATGATCTTCTCGACACCGTTCTTGCCGATGATGACCGGCACGCCGACATAGAGATCGTCAACGCCATATTGGCCGGTCAGATGCGCAGCGGCTGGCAGGACACGGCGTTTGTCCTTGAGGTAGCTTTCCGCCATCATGATCGCGCTGGTTGCCGGAGCATAATAAGCCGAGCCGTTGCCGAGCAGGCCGACAATCTCGCCGCCGCCCTTGCGGGTGCGGTCGACGATCGCGTCGATTTTTTCCTGCGTGGTCCAGCCCATCTTGATGAGATCGGGGATCGGGATACCGGCGACCGTCGAGTAAGCCGGAACCGGAACCATCGTGTCGCCGTGGCCGCCGAGAACGAAGGCGGTGACGTCTTCGACGCTGACATTGAATTCGTCGGCAAGGAAGTGGCGGAAGCGGGCGCTGTCGAGCACGCCGGCCATGCCGACTACCATGTTGTGCGGCAGTCCGGAAAATTCGCGCAAGGCCCAGACCATCGCGTCGAGCGGGTTGGTGATGCAGATGACGAAAGCGTCGGGCGCATTGGCAGCAATGCCTTCGCCAACCGCCTTCATCACTTTCAGGTTGATGCCGATCAGGTCATCGCGGCTCATGCCGGGCTTGCGCGCAACACCGGCGGTCACGATGATGACATCGGCGCCGGCGATATCGGCATAGTCATTGGTGCCCTTGAGATTGCTGTCGAACCCGTCGACCGGAGCGGCCTGGCTCAGGTCGAGCGCCTTGCCCGCTGGCATGCCCTCGGCAATGTCGAACAGGACGACATCGCCCATTTCCTTGGAAGCTGCGAGGTGGGCGAGCGTGCCGCCGATCATGCCTGCGCCGATCAGCGCAATCTTGTTACGGGCCATGTGGGAAATTCTCCTGATAGAATAGAGTCGGAAAAGGATATTAACGACCGGATTAGGCCGCAATTAAGACAAATTCAACCGGAGAAAGCATCATTTTACCTGCTATCTTTGCAATTAGTTCTCAATAGCAATTGTAGTGGCTTAGCCTCGTCATCCTGAACTTGTTTCAGGACCTCCAACGGCTCTCCGTCTCCCGGGTCCTGAAACAAGTTCAGGATGACGCAGAACAGTAAACATGCTTCCAATTCTTCCAATCTTTTGCGTTGCAAAGCGAAATTGAAATGCCATGATGCAAGAAAAAGAGGATGCAACATGCTGACAAAAGGCGACGACTATCCGCTGCACCAGACGCCCGAACCAATGGCGCTATCGGGCGGAAACCGGAACTTCTACGACCGCTATTTCTTCAACGGCTATTCGCCTGACGGCAAGATATTCTTCGCTGCAGCACTCGGTGCCTACCCCCAGCTGGACATCATGGACGCCGCCTTTTGTGTCTCAATCGACGGCAAGCAGCACAATCTCCGCGCCTCGAAGAGAATGTCCAGCGAGCGGCTTGATCTGACCGTCGGCCCCATCACGATCACGATCGTCGAACCGCTCCAGCGGCTCCACCTGACAGTCGCAGGCAACGACAGCGCGATCACCGCCGACATCCGCTTCACTGCCCGCCACCAGCCGATCGAAGAACCCCGCTTCATCCGGCGCGACGGCCCGCGACTGCAGATGGACTATACCAGAATGACCCAGAACGGCGACTGGTCGGGGACGATCACCGTCGATGGTCAGGATATCGATATCGCCAGTTGCCGCGGCACCCGGGACCGCAGCTGGGGGATCAGGGCGATCGGCGCCGCGGAGTCGCAGCCGCCGCCAGCCGGAGCCTTTCCGCAATTCTGGTGGCTATGGACCCCGCTCAATTTTGACCAGCACGCCTGCTTTTTCCACAGCAACGACGACGGCGAAGGAAAGGCCTGGAACCGCCGCGGGGTGGTCGATTCGATTGGAGGAAGCGCAATCGAGTTCGAACCCGAGACGATCGATCTCGCCTATCACAGCGGCTCTCGCCGCATCAGGCAGGTGCGGCTTGAGACCGGCAACGGATCGCTCTCGATCACGCCCCGCACGGGCGATGCCGCCCGGACATTCTATATGTCGGGCCTCGGCTATCTCCACCCGGTCTGGGGCCACGGGATGGATCACGGCGATCTCGAGGTCGCCCACGATGTCATCACCCTCGACCCCGCTCCGGCGATCGACATGACCACTATCCATATCCAGGCGCTCAGCGACACCGTGCTGACGGTTGACGGCACCGAACATCGGGGCATCGGTGTGGTCGAGCAATTGTTCATCGGTCCCCACGCAACCAGCGGCCTGACCGGGCTGATGGACCCCGCAGCATGAGCCGCCGCTTCCCCGTCCGTCCCGAAGAATTCGATACCGCCTTTGTCGAGCAGGTTTTCGACGCCGCCCCGGGGTCGCTTATATCCCTGAGCCACGAACCGGTCGGCACCGGCCAGGTCTGCGACAGCTATCGGTTCACCTGCGACTGGA
>TARA_R110000772_G_scaffold3031_3_pt1 | contig 10042 bp, 23 predicted proteins | sample TARA_R110000772 | Tara Oceans TARA_R110000772 (sample SAMEA4397948) | marine metagenome | biome: Polar Biome; feature: [SRF] surface water layer (ENVO:00010504); material: water (ENVO:00002006), including particulate matter (ENVO:01000060) such as... | depth 5 m | reverse complement strand
TATTGTTAAACAGATAAAGATATGACAAGAGAAAAATTATGGCGTAACGTAAGCGGTGAGTATAACTACCAATTCAATTGGATTGATGAGAGCGGAGCCACCTGCGGATTCAATGATGTATGGGCACCTAACAAGCGTGAAGCGGTTAAGAAGGCCAAGCTTAGAGAGACCAAAGCACATTGGGCATTGTACGACGGTAAGAAGTATGTAACGGTACCTGAAGAGGTTAAAGGAGAAGGTCATTGTTTCCGTATGAAAGGTATGTACGTTAATGTTAAGTCTATGTATAAAGCAACTAGTAGTCAGGCGGATTCCATGAACCGTATTGGATGGATGTTATCTATTTAAAATAGAGTATAATGGAAGAACAAGGAACATTATTAGAAAAAGCGTCATTTACATTCTCACAGGATGCTAATTGTTTAACAAACGAAGATGAATATGAATCTTTAGAAATAGAAGCACAAAGTTCGCTAGGTATAGACAGAGATGGAGATTGTTTCTTTGTATTAAAGACAGAAAAATGGTCAGTAGATGGAGTAGAAGAATTAGAAAAATTATTTGATAGAATTAGAAAGGTAGTAATAAATTATGAGAGTAAAAAGTAAATTTGAATTTAAAGACACAAGAACCTTTAGTGAAAAGGCAAAAGAATTCGCAACAATGTTATTATATTGCGTAATATTTTGGAGAGGACGCTCTAAGGGTATAATTCACACTCGTAATATTGGATTAGATGATTTCCGATACATCTTCTTTCCCAAAGGATTTGAAAAGTATGGTTATTTAGGAACACAAATATGGAATGAAGATGGTTCTTACTTTAAAGCATTATATCCATTAGTACTTGCTTTAGACTATGAAGCTAAGCCTAAATGGTGTCCAAGATGGTTTCTAAGATTCCTTCATGTATTTGGTATGGATAAATCAATTGTTAGAGTTCGTAATCGTAGATTATCTAACCTGCTTAGTACTCTAACTAAAGGAATTGGGTTTATTGATTATAAAACTAAATGGTATGATTACGACTTACGTATTTCAATTAGTGCTCCTAAACACTTACAGGATTTGGCTAATGATATTGAGCAAGGATATTATAGTAGAGGTAGACAAGTGGAATTAGTTGAGCAAATCAAAGCGATAGACCCAGAAGCAAGTATTACATGGGGTAGTGTTAGTAGATTTGAAAAACAATTGGAAGAATTAGAAAAACAATTAGAAGATGGAAGAAGGAATTAAAAGAATAGAAAGATATGATAACAGGAAAACGACCAAATTGGAAACTCGTAAGAGAACGAGATGGATTAACAAAACACTCAGTTGATGTTATATGGATTGAATTTAAAGAGGATGGCACATTTAAATCTAAACACGATGAACCTGCTATTGGAAGAAGTTTAATGATGTCTCCTTTTACATTCTCATTTACCTGGCAAACAACTTCTATTACCAATATCTTGGAAGAGCAAGAAGATTATATTAAATTCACCACATTAAATTCAATATACGAATTATGGAAACTAAAAAACGATTAAGTCGAGAACAAAAACGCGAAAAAGCAGTAGTTGATTTAATCAATCAAATGTTTATTATTGCCGGTCACAGTGTTACCTATGATGATATTGTAGGTGTAGAGAATTGGTTTCAAAAATACACAATGACTGTTGAACAGGGTGATGAATTCAAAAAATGGGGTAAAAAATACCTTATGAAAGAATTACGTGAATCAGCTAAATCAGCAGAACGTGAAATGCAGTGGTTTAGCCTTCAATGGGGATTAACTTATAGCAATTTTAATTCATTGACTGAAGAAATAAAATCATTACCAATTCAAGAAAGAAGTTATAGTGAGGAAGATATGTTTGAATTTTCTCAATGGATTTCACATAACGATTGGGTTTATCTACCTAGTAAAAAATATTGGGTAAATGAAGAACAAGAAGAATTAGAACAAAAATTAAGTTCAAAGGAAATATTGAATTTGTGGTTTGAACAATTTAAAAAGAAATAATATGAAAAACATACACAGAATAAACGGCAACATCTACATCACTAATGATGAAGAAATTAAAGAAGGAGATGTGTATTTACATTTTGGAATAACACAAGAGGGAGAAAAATATTCAAATCTTTGTCAATGTCATAATGGAACTCGTATGCTTGAAAAAGCTTCTCATAGACCTGATGTGCTTTATACTGATGGAATGTTTTTTTCTGATTGTAGAAAAATCATCCTAACAACAGACCAAGACCTTATTGATAATGGCATTCAACAGATTGATGAATACTTAGAATTAATGAAAAAAAAGAAATGAGCAAAATAAATAAATAAAATGACAGAACAAACATTTATAGATTTAGGTTTTAAGCGTAACAAAGTCACTCCAGAGGAGTCGGGGTTAGATTACACCTTTTACTACTACACTATTGATATTGGAGACATTTGCTTAATGTCTAATTCAGATGATGAAGCAACTGATAAAGGATGGTCGTGTTGTATTTTTGATTCAATGACTATGGAAATTAAAGATGCTGGTGATTTGATTAATTTAATTAAAATTATAAAAAATAATACAATATGAAAGCAATATTAGAATTTACTTTTAACGAAGAAAATAACGACCGAACTGAATTCCAAGATGCCGTAGATGGTACAAAATGGAAGTATTCAGTGTGGGAGATGGACCAATGGTTAAGGGGTAACATTAAACACGCCCCTGACGATATAAGTGATGACACTTATAAAGCATTTGAATTATGTAGAGAACAACTACACGAATTTATAAATAATAATAATTTAGATTTAAATTTTTAATATGGGATACGTAATATTAAAACATTCCGATGACTCCAAACATATCGTCATCATAAACGATTCTGAAGGTGTTGTCAGGGAGTTTGACACCCAAGAACAAGCACAATCTATTGCGGATTTATTTAAAGCGAATACCACTCACGATTCAATATATGAGGTAAAAAAATTATCATGAAATTAAATTATTGTAAAGTATGGGGACAGGTTTACCTATTCCCCTATGTTAAACTAACACACACTCGAACTCTTAATGGTGATTTAGAACTCATCATTGGTTGGTTTAAATGGGAAGTCGTAATTGGAATTTAAAATGAAACACACCTGTATAATTTGTGACGAGCCCGCAGATAGAAAATTTTCCACATCATTTGAACAAGGAAATTTATTTACCTGTAATAAAGATGTTTGTAAAGAAATTATAGTTAATCAATTAAAGGGTATTAGAAATAACCTTAACTAATGAAAAAAGACTTACCGATATTAGACCTTCACGGTGTTTATTATGTTGAGGTTGAAAACACTCTTTCTAATTTTTTCTTTTGGGACGACCATAAAGAAGGGATTATAATAACAGGTAATTCTTATGATATGAGAAAATTAGTGACTGAATGGTTAGAAGGTTATGATTTTTTATACTATATTGAACCACATAATCAAGGTAGAATAATAGTAAAATAATGGAAAAGAATTATATTGAACAAAACCTAACATATACCGATGATGGTCGTTTGATGGATGAGAATGGGTTGGCAATTATGATGGATTGGGAGACCCCCATTATGGAACAAGCTGCTGAGGTTATTACTCGTAAAGGTGGTAGAGTTTTAAATGTTGGGTTTGGTATGGGTATTATAGATACTTTTATTGAAAATCATGATATTGAAGAACATTGGATTATTGAGGCACACTTAGATGTATACACCAAAATGTTATCTGATGGTTGGCATTTAAAACCTCACGTTAAAATCTTGTATGGTGATTGGAGATGGTACTTACAATTCTTACCAAAGTTTGATGGGATTTATATAGACACGTGGGATGAGAATTTCTTAGACTTTCACGATTATTTACCAAACATCCTAAAAGAAGACGGAATCTATTCTTTTTTTAATAACCCAAGAGAAGATTTAAAATCTTTACATATGACTGAGCCTGAGTTTGATATTTTAAATAATTTTTGTAATATTGAGTATGAGACTTTAGAGTTAGATTTTATTGACACTAAAAATAGACAAGGTCCTGACGGTTTTTATTGGAATACCGAATGGAAAACTTATTTTTGTCCTACAGTAACACTTAAATAAACACATTCACATAAAAATAAGTTTTCAAAAATATTTAGATAATTATGAAAGATAAATACAACCGCAATGACTATCAAGGTCGCACAAAAAAACAATATAAATTTAATAGTAAGGTTATATTTTGGTCTGCAATTATCAGTATCGACATTCTAATAATTTCATGGTTAATTCGAATATTTAACGATTTGTAATCATGAAGAACACCAAAATCATAAATTTATTTGGAGGTCCAGGTGCTGGAAAATCAACAACCGCATCAGGTTTATTCTACTTACTTAAACGTAAAGGAATACTTTGTGATAACCCTTATGAGTTCCCAAAGCAGGTGGCATGGGAAGACAATAGTTCTCAAATTACAGACCAACTATATATCTTAGCCAATCAACACAGGGGTTTGGTTCGAGCATATGGTAAGGTGGACTTTATTATTTTAGATTCTCCGTTATTATTATCGTTAGCATATAAAAACGGATATTCGGGTGAGTACCCATCTAAATTTTACAAAGATAGTTTTGATGTGATGGTATTAGACCTGTTTAAAAGTTATGAAAATATAAACATATTTTTAGATAGACCTGAGGATGAATTTGAAGAGACAGGAAGATTTCAAAATCACCAAGAGTCTTTAGAAATTGATAATAAAATAAAAAAGATTTTGGATACTAATAATATTCTGTACCATACAATTACTGTGGGTGAAGAATCAGTAAAAGAAATACTTGAAATAATTAAAAATGAAAAATAAATTGATGAAACAAAAGGCAATACATGCCGAGTATCGTAAAACATCTGAGACATTCCCTGAATGGCTTAAATATGAAGTAACCCTTTTAAATGAGGATGGAACCACGTCTAAAGTACCGGCATATGGTAAAGACCTACAAGATGCGTTAAGTAGGGTGGTTCACGACAGTAAAGTCCAAAAATTAGAAAAAAAGTACATTAAAAAATTACCAGTTACCGGATGGGTAATAGCGTGGTTTTTAGGATTATCCCTAATATTAACAAATATGTATTCAAGTATAGGACATAGTTATGTTGGTTTTTATATCGTTGGTGCAATTGTCACATATACCTTTATGACCCTATCAGTCGCTAATTGGTTTAGTTTACGTAATTTAGATAAAAAATAGAGTATGATTATAATTGATAATTTTATTAAAGACCTAGACTTTCTTAAAAGAATTGAAGAGAGTGAAGACTTTTGGAAAGAAGGTTATAAATGGTATGACGGATGGTGGGAAAAAGAAACAAGTAACCTACGAGAAGAGTTAATTGAAAGGGTATGGGGAGACCAGTCTCCTCATCCTGCAATAAACACATCAGGTTTTGAGCATTGGGTTGGTGATTATGATAATACCAGTACAAAAACGGTATTAAACCGTGAATGGGCATTAAAATTACATTTCGATAAAGATGAAGAATTATGGGTCGATGAAAAACGTTTTGTAACTCCATTAATTGGTACCATATTTTATCCATGTCGTGAAATTGATGAAATGGAGGGTGGTATGTTGTACCACTGGGAAAAATTTCCACCACAACGGGCAAATGCCGATACAACTATTTTTTGGCCGGAAGAAGAACCTGAAATTATTAAACCAAAATTCAATAGGTTAATTATATTTGACGCAGGATGTTTACATGGGGTTAGTAAAATTGTGTCGGGAAGAAGAAGAGCGGTGGCAATTAATTTATGGGATAAAAAACCCACTGAATTTGCAAAAAATAACTATTAACTCAATATCTCACACGATAGTATTTCGTTATACGTAAAAAGATATAAAATTACTAAAAATTAGTAGTTTATATGTCATAACATATAAAAACTAAATATAAAACAATGGAAAAATTACACGGACACACATTAGAATACTGGAAGAATAATGCAGAAGAGGATTACGCAAAAGTACCTATAAGCGTTTTAAAATACATAACTTGTTTAGATGAACTAACAAAGCAATTAACTTTAACCGATGTTGTTGAAAGTGTTGTTATTGACGAAGAAAAGGTTATAAAAACAAAACCTTTAATGATTAAAAAGCTGTTTGTTTAAAGGTAGTTATAACAATATGTTTTACAACTACTATTATAAAAACAAAAAAATAAAATGGAACAAATTAAAAAGTATTTTCAGTTCTCAGGAACTATCAGTGGGTCAACATATTTCCTACGTAATGCGGTAGCAACAGTATTAGGTTTTTTCGCCGGATATGGTATGGGATATAGTTTTGCCGTAGGTGAAATGGGGTTATTAACGGTATTCTTACTATTATTCACACCTATATTATATTTTCAATTAACCACCATATATAAAAGAATATTATCTCTATTCCCTGATAATCCTAGATTGTATACGGGAGTATTGGTATCACTACAAATCATTATGACTTCAATGCATCAAGATAATCCAGTTAGGTCAATTCTAACATTAATTCTTTTGGTGTTCGGAGGTATATTAATATTTAAGAATTCTAACATCGAACACCACGAAGGTTAAGATATTAGTTGTATATTTGTATCAAATTAAAATAGTAAATATGGATTTAGGAAAAGACTTTAGAAAGTACGCGATGAGTGATTTTAATCTCTCGTCACAAAAAATGGAATATTTGGGACAACAACTTGAATCATCACTTACCCCCTATATTTTAGAGGAGCGTGAGATGAGAGTAACTCAAATGGATATCTTCTCACGTTTGATGAGAGACCGTCTGTTATGGGTTGCAGGACCTGTTAACGACCACATGTCAACAATGGTTCAAGCTCAACTTATGTATTTGGATTCGGTAGATAATATGCCAATTACTATGCACATCGACTCACCTGGAGGTTCAGTAAAATCTGGGTTATCAATGGTAGATGTAATGCACTATATCAAATCTGATATTGCAACCGTAAATACGGGTATGGCAGCATCAATGGGTTCAATCCTATTAGGTGCTGGTACAAAAGGAAAGAGGTCATCACTTCGTTTCTCTCGTACAATGTTACACCAATCTTCAGGTGGTGCTGTTGGTAATATTCAAGATGCGGAAATAACAATGAACGAATGGAAAAAATTGAACGATATTCTTTTCGGGTTATTGGGTGAATTTTGTGGTAAAACTGCGGAACAGGTTAAGGAAGACGCTTCTCGTGACCTATGGTTGTCATCTCAAGAGGCACTTGATTATGGAATAATTGATGAAATTGTTAAGTCTAAAAAGTAATATGTGAAAAACACATAGTGACTAAACCCTACCATTTTGGTGGGGTTTTTTTATTTACAATAAATATTAAATTAACATACTATACTATATGGAAAAAACAAAAGTCTCACTAAAGAGACACATAGTTAAAACAATCACTTGGAGAATTATTGGCACTATAGATACGATGTTATTAGGATGGTTGGTTTCAGGTGACCCAATTATCGGTCTAACCATCGGTTCATTTGAAGTGGTTACTAAAATGGCGCTGTATTTTTTACACGAACGAGCTTGGTACAGGTACGATTTTGGTGTCAAAAGAAACAAAAAAATTAAGTAATATCGATTCTATAGTATATTTATAAGTTATAAAATATAATTAATGGAGTGGTTTAGAGTAATAGAGTTAATGATAACGTCTTTAACGTCAATCGTAATAGCTTTGGTTGGTGCGGGGTTCTTTAGAAGAATGACGGATAGGAAAGAAAAAAGTAAGTCTAAAGAAAATTTAATGGCACAAATTAAAAAAGATGAAATAATTCATTTAGCTATTAGAGATATTCGTCGTAGATATAATGCAGATAGGGTATATGTATGGCAATTCCATAACGGTGGGAACTATTATACAAATGCACCAATGCAAAAAGTATCGATTACTTATGAAAGATGTTCCGAAGGATTAGAAAGGAAAGCGGAGAAAAATCAAAATCTTTTAGTTTCTAATTTTACATCATACATTAAAGATGTGATGAATTTAGACATGTTTTTTACGGACATATCTAATGTTCCCGATATAGGTCTAAGAGCCATCATGCAATCAAATGGTACTAAATCTCACGTGGCAGTCCCAATCTATGATACTCAAAAAACATTGGTTGGTATATTCTCAGTCGATTGGGTTTTCTCTAAAATTCCTGAAGACTTTCTTAAACAGGATGGTGACTTTACACAAAATTTTAAACTAGAAGTGGATTCTGAAAGTGACACTTTAGAAAAGTATTTACAGTAATGAATATTAAAACACGTATTAACAAAATTAGTAAGGTAACTTTCACAATATTGTTAGTTGCTCTAATCGCGGTTATTAATACGATAAAAGGTGGTGTTATTATGACATGTGGTTACGGATATCAGTATTGGTTTATTGAAACAATATCTTTACTACTAGGATTTGGTTTATTATATTTTATATTGAAGTCTGATAGAAAATCAAACTGCACAACAGTAATAAACGAAAGAATTAAAAAATGATTACATACACCGTAAATTTTAGCAATGAAGGATTAACCACCCTAACATACCCAATGAATCAAATGTGGTATTCAACATCAACTGGTCAAGTAAACTTTTATTAATGTTATAGGATATATTAACATTTAACGAGTATTTATAAAATATATAAAAAACATTAAAATGAAAAAATTAATAAATTTCTTAAAGAATCTTTTTAAAAAAGATAGCTCATCACAGAAACCAATTGTTACCATAACAATAACCTCTCAACCTAATCCAACTTCAACGCCAATGCCACTTATCATTGCAGTACCAACGGATGATATTTCTTCGTTTTTATTGGATAATGGGTTCACATTTGTATCACAAATGTTAATTGAGAAAGCTTTACCGAATAACGTATTACTAAGTTATGATTTGAAAACGAAAGTATTAGTTAAATCCATGAGTAGTTCTAAGGTTTCGGTCAATGTTGATGATGATATATTAAGAGTTCAGAAATTCTTAAGGAATCACGGACACTAATTAAGTTAAGTTAAAATAAAAAAAGGTGGGACATTGTCTCACCTTTTTTTATTAATATGATTTTAACGTGTAACTATCACCAAAATTACTCAGTGATATATTTGGCTCTGAAGAAGACAATTTTCTAATACCCCTTAAGATTACATCATTAGTCGTTATATCTGTAATATCTAAATTATTTTCTAAGTCATTTAAGGTTTCTTCTGAATTTGTATAACCTAAATAGTAAACTTGATTTTTAAAGTCGTCTAAAATTGCATATATGGAGCTATCAGTCCTATAATTATTTTCAATTTCATTTTGAAGTTTTTTGGCTAATATTGGTGAATTAAACACCCATTTATTTTCGTCTATTGATACCATTTCCTCCTCAGATTCAACCCTACCTTCTCCATCACAATTAGAACACTCAACGTTTCCATCTCCACTACAATTAGAACACTCAACGGATTCTTTACCATTACACTCGTCACATTCTTCCTCATCACCCTCATCTGAGGTTGTAGTATTATCACATTCGGTACAATCCTCTTCTCCGTCTCCATCACACCAACTACATTCAATGGTGCCGTCTCCGTAACACTCTTCACATTCTTCCTCAGTATATTTTATATCCTCAACACTAATAAAATCAAACATATAAAGATTATTTGATTTATTTTGTGCGGTTTTAAAATCATCACCTTCACTAATGAAGTAAATTATATAAGATAACCTAAGTACGTCTACTCCCTCCATATCAATCATAATATCTCTGGCGGTACTAAAACTAATAATATTGTTTACTATATATGAAACGCTAGGTTTGTCTCCATTTGTATTTGAACTTTTAACATTCAAGTTAACCCATTTAAGTAGTGTTTGTGAAATTCTCTCTAAATCCATCTTTTAAGTCTATCATTATAAATATACGTATATTTATTAGTAAAACCATAATTATCGTGGAAGAAATAAATAGAATTAAAAATATTATG
>TARA_R110000772_G_scaffold264558_1_pt1 | contig 10052 bp, 11 predicted proteins | sample TARA_R110000772 | Tara Oceans TARA_R110000772 (sample SAMEA4397948) | marine metagenome | biome: Polar Biome; feature: [SRF] surface water layer (ENVO:00010504); material: water (ENVO:00002006), including particulate matter (ENVO:01000060) such as... | depth 5 m | reverse complement strand
GTAGAAGCCCATTGATCGACACGGAGTGGCGTCGATGGGTAGTTCACCACGGTAATGTTCAGGCTATAGAGCATCATTTAGATGAAAAATTCACTAGAGAAGATCTGGAGAGCCTGATAGAATCACCATCCAGCTCAAAAAACGAGCTTTAGGAGAGTTTATGTTTTCAAATTTAATTAAGCCAAAGCCAACGCAAAACTCTAAGCTTTCAGACTTTGTGTTAGATTCTAGCTCAAGCGAGAAGAAGCGAGTTTATAGCCAAGTTATTGAGCGAGCTATTTCTTCCCAGGTTCAAGTCGTAAATAAAGCTTCAGCTATCCAAAGATAATTAGTAAGAAGTCCCAACAAGGGACTTTTTACTGTTTAGAGATTTGTGTCATTTTAGTAGCATTAAGAAAACAGGAGTGACATATGATTCATCCCTGCGACATTACTTCGTTCTGAACACTGGGTTTTCTCGGCAGTATTCGATAAATTAATTTTTACGGTAGATCTCATGTTCAATGTCGTAAATATTAACGCTTAAACTGTCTGATGCTCTGCAATAGGTTTTTAAACACTCAAGTAGTTGCTCACTTAACATTTGTTTTTGCTCAATAGAACGCCCCGCCAAAATGTGTACCGCAATATGTATAAACCCCGACCCGCCTGCGCCAAGTAGATATTGCTGATAGGAAATAGCGCGTGTTTTTATGGTTTCTAAATCAAATAAATTACTTTGGAAAGCGGCGTTGTGAATTTTTTCTACAAGTACTTGTGGTAATACAGGGAGGTCTTCTGAGTGTTCAATAATAATGTGCGGCATTTAGGCGTTCCTATTATGAGTTACTACATGTGTGAACCTTATTATACCAAATACCAGGTTACCCGCTAACCCCTACAATGCTGAATTAGCATCTTTTTGTTTTGCACAATTAGCCATTAAGAAGTGGTATGGTGCGGCAAAGGTGAATGTATATAGCGTAATGTTTATTTTTTATAACATGTGTTTTGTAGCTGTAAATACGTTTAGTATAGAAAAATAAACCGTATCCCTCTTTAAGTATGTTGGAGAACACGATGAAGTATTTAAAAGTCAGCTTTTTACTCGCAGGTATGCTTACCTTAACAGCGTGCTCAGATGATGTTGCCTCTGTAAGCCTTGGGTTATTTACCACCAAGGATGTAATTGTAAATTCGCAACAAGACCCTTTAGTCACTGGGGTAACGTGCCATATTAGCCATATAGAAGCTAATTTAGATTTTTCAGACCCTTCTGATATGTCAATTTCGTGTCGGCAAACCGGGGTTATTACCGCAGAGCAATTGCAGCAGATTGATCGGAGTAAATCTGGAGAAGTGGTATTTAAATCATCTAAAAGTATTTTGTTTAAATCATTAAAAGTGCGTCGTATTTACGATGCTAAAGCACATACCTTATTGTATTTGTCGTACTCGACTAAAGAGTCTACGGGGAGTCATCATCATGCGTTATCTACTGTGCCATTATACAATACACAAGCATGGCAATGGGCGCTTGGGCAAGAGCGAGAGTAAGCTATGTTAGCGTTATTTAAGCCCAAACCATTACTGGCTGAGCAAGAGCAGCAATGGTTAATTGATACCTTTATATGGGCAGTTGAAAACTTTGATGTTGAGTTTTTTACCCAGCATACGCAAATCACTTTGCCCACGGTTGAGTTCTTTCCCGACTCGGTATCGAGTATTGAAGAAATGGCCACTAAGGTATTTAACCGCGTAAGCAGTTATGCGGGTATGACAGCGTGGCCTATTCAACTAGTTGCACCGCAGCAGCTCACTCCACAGGTTTTTCCACAGTTTAAATTTAGCCAACAACTACGTGGCGAAGGCGCTAAATTAATTGTACCGCCTAGCCAGGCTATTAATATTTCGTTTAATCCAAATCAAGTAAACCAGCCACAAGACTTAGTTGCCAGTTTTGCTGGAACATTAGCGACTATTTTAATTCATCATGTAGGCGTATTACCACCGGGCGGAAAAGACTACTTAGCGCAAGCTGCTGATGCACTGGCTTGCTTTTTAGGCTTTGGGGTAATGATGAGCAATACGGTATATCAGTTTAAGGGCGGCTGTGGCTCGTGTTATAACCCTTATGCAAATCGCGAAGCGTCGTTGAGCGAAACCCATACGGTATTTATGCATGCGTTAGTGAGCTACTTTAAAAATGATAAACGCTCTAAGCAGCATTTAAAGCCGCATTTGCGCGGCCAATTTAAAAAAGCGCAAAAAGAAATTAAAGCATTAGTCAATAACTCAGCTAACCCGCTGTTATTAGCGTATATGCCAAACTAAGCAGAGATATTGTGTGAATTACTTAGACGAATTTTTACTGATTGCCGTAGCGCACTTTTTTGCAGTAGCAAGCCCAGGGCCCGATTTTGCTGTGGTATTAAAGCAAAGTGTGCAGCAAGGTAGGCGCAATGCTCTTTGGACTAGTGCAGGTGTTGGTGCGGCTATTTTATTACATGTAGCTTATTGCGTGTTAGGTGTAGCACTTATTTTAATGCAGTCGCCCAAGGTGTTTATGGGGCTTAAATACTTGGCCGGTGCCTATTTAGCTTATTTGGGAGTGCAAGCACTGCGAGCAGCCAAACCGGGGGTAAATTTAAATGATGATATTGCCAACAAAATGGTGCCAGCAGAGCCCGTTTGGTTTGCCTTTCGGCGCGGTTTTTTAACCAATGCATTAAACCCTAAAGCCACCTTGTTTTTTATGTCGCTATTTACTTTAGTCATAAGCCCAACCACTCCTACAATAGTACAAGTAAGTTATGGCGTTTATATGGCACTGGCTACCTGGGCGTGGTTTTCAATGTTATCAATAGTGCTTTGTAAAACTAAGGTACGTGGCTTTTTCCAGCGCAGTGGTTATTGGTTTGATCGCTGCATTGGCGTTATTTTAATAGCTTTGGCTATTCGTGTTGTAATTTAAAACCAAGTTACATTATTTAATTTTAGGAGTAGGTATGTCGCTTTATAATTTTTCGTTTGGTTCTAACATGTCGTCTCACCGTTTACTGGCGCGCCTGCCTAATGCTAAGCGCATTGGTACAGCCGTATTACAAGGTTATGAGCTAACCTTTGATATGTATTTTAAAGATGGCTCAGGTAAGTGCAGTATTAGCCCAAGTGATGCAGAGGATGCGTTAGTTTATGGGGTTGTTTATCAAATAAGTGATGCCGAAAAAGTCATTTTAGATGGTATAGAAGGTGCAGGTTACGACTGCGTAAATATAACCGTAAAGCTTTTAAGCGGCGAAGACGTTAACGCTCATTGCTATATTGCCAATACCCACGATAGTGAAGCGCTACCCTACGACTGGTATATTAAACACGTTCATCGCGGCGCGCTTGAAGCTGGCGTTCCAAAAGCATACAGTGATGCAATATTAAACCGCGCGCAAAAAAGCGACAGTAACCTAGAACGTGCTGAAATTGAATTTGCAGTACATCAAAAATAATCATAATAAAAAAGGATAACAATGAAGTTAATTAAGTTTGCCACAATTGCTTTATTAGCAGGGGCTACGTTTAGTACCTGGGCACAAGTAGATACCAATAAAATAGAGCAGGTAATTAAAACCTCCATGGCACGTTTTGATGTGCCAGGAATGGCAGTTGCTATTGTTGAAAACGACAAAGTGATATTTGCTAAAGGTTTTGGTGTAACCCATATAAACACCGGCAATAAGGTTAATAAAGACACCTTGTTTGGCATTGCATCTAACACCAAAGCATTTACCAGTGCGGCGCTGGCTAAGTTGGTTGATGAAGGTAAGTTGAGCTGGGACGATAAAGTGATTGATCACCTGCCAGAATTTCAACTATATGACGCATACGTAACCCGCGAAATGCGTATTCGCGATCTGCTAAGCCATCGCAGTGGGTTGGGGCTTGGGCAAGGCGACTTAATGATTTGGCCAAGTACCGACAAGTCGGTTGATGATATTTTAGCCGGGTTAAAATACTTAAAACCGGCCAGCAGCTTTCGCAGCCAATATGCGTATAACAACTTAATGTTTGTTACCGCAGGGGAAGTGGTAGCACGCGTATCTGGGATGAGTTGGAACGATTACATCGAAAAAAACATGTTACAGCCGCTAAATATGACTCACTCGCGAGCGGGGTTTTCGCGCATTCCAAGCAGCAATAAAAACTGGGCAACGGGGCATATTCCGATGGATAACCAACTCCATCCATTTTTTGTTAACTACCTAGAAGATTTTAGAGGCGCTGGGGCAATAGCCTCAAGTGCCAGCGATATGAGCCAATGGCTACGTACGCAACTTGCTGGTGGCACAATGCCAAATGGCGAGCAGTTATTTAGCGAAAAACAACAAGCGCAAATGTGGCATCCACATATAACGGCTATGGCGTCTAAAAGCGCGTTTGAGGCGTATCATCAGCAATTTAGAGGTTACGGGCTAGGCTGGAGTATTGAGGACTACCACGGCTTTAAAAAACTCGGCCACAATGGCGGTATTTTAGGCATGGTGTCGCAGGTTACATTACTACCTGAAAAAAAACTCGGTATTGTTATTTTAAGTAACCAACAAGCCTTGGGGGCGTTAGCGGCAGTAACCCACGAAGTGCTTGAAGATGCGCTTGAGCTTGAAGATAAAGATTGGGTTGAAGACTTAGCTAAAAAGCATTTTGAAAGCAAAGAGAAAGCATACGCTAACGCAAAGCCTGCAGCGCCAGCTGATTATCAACCGCAACTACCTAATATTAATTACACTGGTACATTGCACGATAATTGGTACGGCGATGTAATTATTGAGCAGCTTGATGGCAAATTACATATTGATTTTACCCATACCAAGGGCTTAAAAGGCTCACTTGAGCATTACACTGGCAATACTTTTATTGTTAAGTGGGATGAAAAGCTACTTGAGGCTGATGCGTTTATTAATTTTAATATGAATACAGAAAATAGAGTGAGTAACGCTAAAATGCGTGCAGTTTCAACGCAAGTAACCGACTTTAGTTTTGACTTTAGAAATTTAAAATTAACAGCAAAATAACTGTTTTTGCTATCCCTAATTTGCTATATCTAGCGTAAAGGGTATACACCAAAGTCGCAAAGCCACCCACGGGTGGCTTTGTTATATTATGTTTAATGATACAGTTAGGAGCATTTATGCGTACCGCAATTATTTCTCACCCTCATTGTCGTAAACATAAAATGATTGATGATCACCCAGAGTGCCCAGAGCGGTTAGATGCCATTAACGATCGCTTACTAGCAAGCGGGTTAGATATTGCTATTGAGCAAAAGCAAGCGCCTAAAGCGCAACGAGAGCATTACTTACTTGCGCATGACGAATCATTAGTTAGCTCTGTTGAAAGTAAAATACCTACCCAAGGGCTTGTCGATTTAGACGGTGATACTTGGTTATGTCCCGATTCATTAAAAGCAATTGAGCGTGCAGTAGGAGCCGGTATTTTAGCGGTAGATGAAATACTAGAGGGCAACCTTGATGCTGCATTTTGCTCGGTGCGCCCGCCGGGGCATCATGCAAATCGCACTACCTCATCCGGTTTTTGTGTATTTAACAACCTTGCTATTGCGGTTAAATATGCACAAAGCAAAGGGGTTAAGCGCATTGCTATTGTTGATTTTGATGTACATCATGGTAATGGCACTCAAGATATATTTATAGATGATAAAAACGTCTTGTTTTGCTCTTTATTTCAGCATCCATTTTATCCCAATACAGTGGTTGAAAATAACACCACGTTAGTTAATTCACCTTTGCCAATTGCCAGCGACGGTAACGATTTAAAAGCGGTATTTGAGCAGCAATGGCTGCCTAAACTAAATGCTTTTAAGCCTGACATGTTATTTATTAGCGCAGGATTTGATGCTCACCTTGAAGATGATATGGCCAGTTTAAAGTTTGTAGAGGAAGATTACCGCTGGCTAACCGAGCAATTAGCCCGCTTTAGCGAGCAGCATAATTGCCGCGGTATAGTGTCGTATTTAGAAGGGGGGTATGCGCTTTCTGCATTGGGTCGCAGTGCAATTGCACATGTTAAAGCGTTAGTCGATTATGAGTAACGCAAATGCTTGCTCAGGTGTTAGCTGCTTAATTTTACTTAGGCAACACTGACCTTCTTTTAGCAAATAATCTTTCACTAAATCTGCTAATTCAATGGCACTAATGGCTGTTTTTGGCTCGCCACTTAATGTTGTATAACTATACTTACTATCTAAAATAATAATTCTGCTTTTTTGCAGCTCATCCATCGCATATACAAAATCATCTACTTCATCAGGCTGCTCAGCTAACTCAATTTCATTGTTATAAATAATAATTTTTGGATACGACATGCTTATTTATTGTCCTACATCAAAGGGGGAATATTTGCTCGATTTATACTCGCTTATTAGTGCAAATTTAGGGAGTAGAATAATGCCACACAGTAGCCGTTTTCAAAAAGTAGGTGATATTTTTACTAATAAGGTAATAACCTGTAGCAAGCATACGCCATTAATTGATGCGGTTAAACTAATGCGGGCACATAATATCAGTGCAATATTTATTGCGCAGCAACAACGCATATTAGGTGTTTGGACAGAAACTGACTGTTTAAAACTCGACTTTACCAATCCTGCAGTTACAAGCACTAGCATTAAAGATGTGATGACGAGCCCGGTTTTAAGTGTCCCTAGCCAGCAGCCTTTAAGTGATACCGCACTAACTTTTCATCAGCATGGTGTAAGGCATTTACTCGTTACCGATAACAACAACGTACCGTGTGGGGTAATTAGCATTACAGATATTGTGCGCAATCAAGGGCTTGATCATTACTTACAGTTTCGCACTATTAACGACCAGTACACTAAAAACATAACAATTGTACCTAGCTCATTAGCGGTAAATGAAGCGGTAAAACTAATGCGTGAACGCAGCGAAAAAGTTATTTTAGTTTTTAATCAACAGCAAAAAGAACATGGCATTATTACGCAGCGCGATTTATTACAACTGATCACACGCCAGAGCGAGCAGAGTGTGTGCTGGGATTTAGCAAGTCGGCCGCTTTATAAAATAACCCCACAAGATAGCCTGTTTGATGCTTACAAATTAATGTTAGATAGCCAAGTACGGCATTTAGTGGTGAGCGACAAAGATGAAATTAAAGGCGTGTTGTCACTCGAACATTTAATACATGAAATTGAAAGTGCGTATTGTTCTGAGCTAGAAAAAGTATTAGTGCAACGAGATTTAGCCCTACAGCACTCGCAGCGAAACCTATATTTAGCCAATAAAATAATAGATTCATCACTCGACGGCATAATGATCACCCATAGCAACAGCACTATTATTCAAGTAAACCCAGCATTTACCCAATTGACCGGCTATAAAGAACATGAAGTTATAGGTAAGTGCCCAAGTATATTGAGCTCTGGGCGGCATGATAAAAGCTTTTATATAAAAATGTGGGATGCAATCAACAAAACGGGCGTGTGGCAGGGAGAAATTTGTAATCGTAAAAAAAATGGCGATATTTATATAGAGTGGTTAACTATAATTGAAATTAAAGAGCCAAATAATTCAGATGCTATTTATGCGGCAATTTTTAGTGATATTACCGAGCGAAAAAATGCTGAAGATAAAATTGTGCAGTTGGCTTATTTTGATGAATTAACGGGCCTACCAAATAGACGTTTGTTTAACGACAGGCTCAAAATGGCTTTGGCTGCAGCTCACCGCGACCAGCATTTATTGGCGGTGATGTTTATCGATCTAGATCGCTTTAAAGAAGTAAACGATAGTTTAGGCCATAGCGCAGGGGATTGTTTATTAACTCTGGTTGCTGCGCGTATCGAGGCTACTTTAAACGAAGGCGATACCTTAGCGCGTTTAGGGGGAGATGAATTTGTAGTGCTGTGCGAAATAAATAAGATTGATGCAGTAGCTAGTTTAGCTGACAAAATACTAAATAACTTAAACTCTCCGTTTCAATTAGACCATGTTGAAGTAGGTGTAACAGCTTCGATTGGCGCGGCTGTTTACCCTGATGATGGCCTAGACAGCGAAACACTGCTAAAGCATGCCGATATTGCTATGTATCGCTCAAAAGATGTGGGGCGTAATTCGTTTCAATTATTTAAACCTTCTATGAATGCTCGCTCGCTAGAGCGCCTAGCCATGATGAGTCGTTTTCAGCATGCGTTAGATAATAACGAATTTGAATTGTATTTTCAGCCAAAACAATGCCTTAAAAGTGAACAGATTATGGGCGTTGAGGCATTATTGCGTTGGCACGACCCCGATTTGGGAATGATATCGCCCGCGCAATTTATTCCGCTTGCTGAAGAGCTAGGGTTGATAGTGCGGTTAGATTTATGGGTTATTAATCAGGCGGGTAAAGTACTAACGCTATGGCAAAAAGAAGGACTGGTGGCTGGGCGCTTAGCAATTAATATATCGGCATGTCATTTAAGCCAAGGCAAGCTGGCAAACAATATTAGCACTATGCTTAAACATTATAATTTACCCGGTAGTTTACTTGAAATAGAACTGACAGAAAGCAGCTTTATTGGCTCATTTACACAGGCTAAAACGCAGTTGCAGCAACTAAAAAAGCTGGGCGTGCATATAGCATTAGACGACTTTGGTACCGGGTACTCGGCATTGAGTTATTTAACTAAACTGCCTTTTGATACATTAAAAATAGACGCGAGCTTTATTGCTAAAATCCCTGAAGAATACGGCAATAGCCAAATAGTTGCAGCGCTTATTGCACTGGCAAGCAATTTAAACTTAATGGTAGTGGCAGAGGGAGTTGAGCAGCTAGCTCAAAAAAACTACCTTATTAGCTTAGGGTGTAATGTTATACAGGGATATTACTATTGCCGCCCGTTAACGCAGCGGCAATGGTTTGATTTTTATCGGTTAAACGACTTATCTGCGAGCACTCAACCAACTGGCACTTAGCCTACGGTTACTTCGTAAGAGGTGAATTTTCGAATGTTAATAACGCCTTTTTCAAAAATTAAATACTGACCTTTAATGCCTTGTAAAATACCGCTTACTACCGGGTCTTTATCAAAGTTAAACGAGCTGATTTTGGTTGGGTATTCGCTTACCGGAAAGTTTAAATCAACTACGTCTTCATCTAGCTGTTCAATAGCTGTTGCGCCAAATAGCTCGCTTAGCTCATTTAGCTTTGCACTAATTTGTGGAATAAGCTCAGCGGCTGCAGCTTTTAAATCTAGCACTTCGTTTTGGCCTTTTAGCATATTGCGCCAATTAGTTTTATCAGCAATAAATTCAGCCAATGCCACTTCTACTAAGCCTGATTGCAACCGTGTTTGCACTTTAAAAATAGGCAATGCTTGGGTAGCGCCTTGATCAACCCAGCGAGTTGGTATTTGTGTGTGGCGAGTAATACCCACTTTTAGTCCTGAGGTATTAGCGAGGTAGACGTAATGCGGGATCATGCAATTTTCTTCTCCCCACTCTGGCTCGCGGCAAGTACCTTGATCGTAATGGCAGGTTTCTGGCTTCATAATACACATATCGCAACTAGCAAGTTTGCGCATGCATACAAAGCAATGGCCTTGAGAATAGCTTTTTTTGGTTTTTTTACCACAGCTAGAGCATAAAATTGTGCCGCTAAAAGTAAGCGTTAGCTCTTTACCTATAAATGCATTTAAGTCGACTAAGTGCTCACCCACAGGTAAGTGATATTGTACCGGCTCGGTTAAGCTCGATTTTAATTTACGCAATGTGCCTTGCATCTTTACTTGGCCCCTAAAGATGTTAAAAAGGGGAGTCTAACATTTTTAAATTATATTGGCTGTTTAAGTACTGTAAATAATCGTCATACGCGAGTGGTTTGGCGTAAAGGTATCCTTGTGCGTGATCGGCGTTCATACCTTTAAGTAAGTCGTGAACCTCTTGCGTTTCTACCCCTTCAATAGTAATTGTTGACATCCTCCACCACCTCGCCAAGCGCCTGAACAAGTTCAGGAAAGGAGGGGGATTCCGATTAGTTTAAAACCATCGGGGCCTTGTGAT
>TARA_R110000772_G_scaffold54153_1_pt1 | contig 10063 bp, 1 predicted proteins | sample TARA_R110000772 | Tara Oceans TARA_R110000772 (sample SAMEA4397948) | marine metagenome | biome: Polar Biome; feature: [SRF] surface water layer (ENVO:00010504); material: water (ENVO:00002006), including particulate matter (ENVO:01000060) such as... | depth 5 m | reverse complement strand
ACGGCTGGATTAACTGCATTTAGCGAAGCTAACAAACGTTATGAAGAAGGCTTGACTGATGTATTAAATGCTAGATCTAAATTAGAACAGTCTAAAATAGCAGCATCAGCTAAAGGTAGGTTAACTAGACCGGGCGCTTTAAGTGCTATAGCTGCGTATAATAATTCTATTACTGCTATAAGAAAAGAGATGGGTAAACTTTCTGAGACAGCAGGATCACCCGGTGTTGATGAACAAATAAAACAATTACAACAACAAATAATAGGGCTTGAAACTGAAAAGTCACAGCTTTATAATGAAGCTGGTATACGACCAAGAGGAATGATAAAGACATCAAACTTACCTTCACCAACTAAAATCTAAATAAGAGTTTGTAAATGGGAATATATTCAGAGATAAGTCAATCAACAGGCCAGCTGTATGACTTTGAAATAGTTGGCCAGACCCCAACTACAGAAGAAGCAGATAAAATTGCACATTACTTATCTACTAATGGAGCAGTTGCAGGAGATGTTCCTGCAGCTGGGCCAGAAGATGAAGGCGGACTTCTTACTTTTGGCAAGTCTACTGTAGGAGGGCTTCTATCTAGTCTAGCGCAGATTCCCGGGGGTGCAGCTGGTCTTGGTGAACTTTTTGGTGGTTATGGCATAGGCTCTACTGACTTTGGTAAAGCTGCGCAAAATTGGTCTGATGAAAAAACAGAATTTTTACAAAAAACATTTGATATGAATGAAAGTGTTTCAAGTAAATCAGGTCAAGCTGCAGGTTCTTTGTTATCTTTCTTTATTCCCGGTACAATTATTGCAAAAGGTGCAGCTTTATTAGGCGCTGGTGCTAGATTAGCTGGTGCTAGTGCTTTGGGAACAATGGCAACACAAGGTGCTGCATTGCAATCTGCTGATCAATTAAATAGAATGGCAAATTTTATTGAAAATGGCGGAGAAATAGATGAGGACACTAAAAGAAAAGCCATAGCATTAAGTGGACTATTAGGAACTACAGAGGCCTTACCTTTTGCGCCTATGTTCAGAACTTTAGGTTCTGTAATGAAAATACTTAAAAAAGTTCCTGCAAATAAATCAGACGAAGCTCTAAGAACTATAGGTGGTAGATTAAAAAGATCTTTTAAATCTGGCTTAGTAGAAGGTTCTCAAGAAGCGCTTGCAGGTATAGCTCAAGATTTGATTGAAAAAAACCTATATAACGATGACCTTAAAGTAGGACAAAGCGCATATGATGACGCTGTCTATGGAGGAGGTGCTGGAGCTGCGTTAAATTTAATTATAGATAGCGTTAGAGGAAGACAGTTAAATAAAATTGATAAAAAGGCTTCTCAGTTAGACGATGATTTAAAAAAAGCTAATGCAGAAGCTTTACAAAAACAAAAAAATTATGAAAATTATGCAGCTTCTTTAAAGCCTATGCTTTTACTTGCTCCTCCAGAACAAGTTGGTAGCTCTATTCCTCAAGAGCAACTTCAAATTGAAGGCCCAAGCCAAAAAATAGAAAAAATAATTACTCCAAAAGCTATAGAAGACCTTAGAACTAGGGGACAGAAAAGTGCATCGGCAACTATGGCCGCCGCTAGAGAGACCACCCAACCATTAACGAATGTTTCATTAGAAAATTTACCTAAAGAAGAAGCATTAAGAATTGCTCAACGCAGGCAAATGCTTGGGGCTGATCCAAGTGCAGACGTTTCTATTGATGAATTAAGATCTGTTATAGGGAATGAATCAGCTGAAAGAGAAACATCTATACAAAAACCTATTCTTACAAAACAAGATAATACTGGGTATACAATATCTGGTAGAGAAATTGAAATAACAGAACAAGAGATATCCTCTTTAAATAAAGATGCCGCGATCGTTGTTGAGGACCTTGTTGTTAAAGGTAAGCTTAATAAAGCAACTCTTAAAAAAGCATTACAAAACAGTTTTTCTGGGACTAATATTAAAGTTACAAATGAAGATGTTAATTCATACTTACAAGGATTAGAAGAAGAAGGCATTATTTTAATAAATAATAAAGGTCAGTATGTAAAGGCTACTGAGCAAGCTTTAAGTGCAAAGGCAAAAGCCGAAGCAATCAAGCAAAGAGGCAAAGAAATACTTAATTTGCAGAACAAAGCAGTTAGTGAAGAAGAATTAGACAATTTAGCTCAAGAATATTTAGCATTAAAAAAAGAAGCTGATGCAATAGAAAGAGCAACAAATAAATCAACCACTGATAAAGCAGAGCAAGTTGATGCTGATAAAATAATCCCAGAATACACTGCTAAAAGATCTTCTGACCAAGCTGCTAAGTCACCTTATACAGATGCCTATAAGTTAAAATTAACTTCTGTACTAAACAATTTAAAAGCACAATTAAATGATATGGGTCTTGGAGACATAAACCTAGAAGGCAAGTCAATAATACAAAATCAAGAAGGAGTTGATGACGCTGGTATAGAAGGTTCTTTTGGCTCTACTGCTTCAGGAAAAAGAATAATAGCTTTAGCTATGGATATTTACGATCCCAATTTATCAGAAGCACAATTAACAAAAAAACTTTCTGGAATATTAAACCATGAAATAATTCATGCTCTTGTAGATATAGGCGCAATTACTGATACTGAATATCTTATCTTAGTAAAAGCTGCTATGAAAAGAAAATATGTAGCAGAAGAAAACGGTAAATTTGTAACAAAAGAATATACATATATGGAAAGAGCCACTTCTATATACAAAGACCAAGAAGGCATGACTCCTCAAGGTATAGAAGAAGAAGCTGTTGCCGAAATGTTCCGTGATTATGCAGACGGCAAGTTAAAAGTAGTAGGTAAGCCAAAAAGTTTATTTGACAGAATTATAAGAATACTTAAAGCTATCTTTACTAGTAATTATAATGCAGGCTTTACAGAGTCTAATGAAATATTTGCCAATATAAAAAGAACCAAAACTGAACAAGAAATTTACAAATCACAAAGGACTCCTAAAGCTGCTAGAAGTTTTTCAAAATATTCTATGGCTGGTGTTGTTGCCGGATATATACAGCCAAAGCTAGGTAATATAGACAGAATAAAACAATCATTTAAAGATGTTACAGCAAGAATAGAAGTCCTTGAAAAAGCGGCAAAAAGATTACAAAACAACGAAATAGATTACAAAACATATGATAAATTAGTCAATGATGTAAAGCCAATAGTGCCATATGAAACTGTGCCTGCTCCAGAAACGGTCACTGATATGCGTAATGCACTACAAAAGAATCAAGTAGAAAAATTAAACACTATATTTAAAATACCAGATGGAACACAAATACAATTACGTCTAGATATTCCAGCATATAGAGACAAAGGTGTTTGGATACCAACAATACATGGCACACTAGAAACAGATCAGTTAGGTTTAGGTAAAAGAAACCAAGCAATAGCACATGAAAGTGTTGCTATATTAAACAATGCTAATTTACTTATGTCAGAGGGATTACAAAAAACTGGGCTTAGAATTGCTTCTGGTGGCGCTAAGGGTCCTTACGCTACAATAAGTGGTAACTTAGAGCAAACAACTCCTGATGCAGCATTTATGGAAGCTCAAGCAGCATTAAACGATCCTACATTTGTGCAAATAGGCTTTGACCCTACTAGGCACTCATATTTTTATGACAGAACAACAACACAGCCAGTAATAGGTGCTGAACGTATCATACAAGTTGGCCCACTTGTAATGGCTAAGAATCCTGTGTTTGAAGGCAAGCAAGAGTTTAAGTATTCTAATATAACGGTAACTAGAAAAAGTTATCCAATGAGTAATCCTGTTACCACCGTTTCTGATGGAACAACAAATATATATTTTACAAAAAATGATGTTGATGGTTTATTTTATAGGTCAACTGTTGATGGCATGACAATTTTAAATCCTGATGGCAGTGATAATGATACATCATTTCCTTCTTTACCATATGCATTTACCAGAAAAGAGTCCATTGAAGAAGCAACTGAAACTTTAGAACTTATAAATTCTCTAAATCAACAAAATAAAAAATACTCAAAAACATCATCTAGTTTAGAAGGACTTGAGAATAGATTAATTGGATTTATTAGAGACAATCCTGATGGCTTTACAATAGATCCAGATACATTTTATATACCTAGCAGAGGGAAAGCGGTTGCCCCAGTTAAAGCTGCAGAGATTGTAACAAGACCAGAATTAATTACACCTCAATTAATAAGAGACTTTGCTAAAAACGTACAAATTATGACTAAAATAGCTGGCAATGTAAGTCTAGGCAATAAAGTTTATGCTGGTGGATGGCTAAATAAAAAGACAGCAGACAACCCTGAAGGCGATGGGTTATTTTATTTAGATGCAACTATGGTTATTGAAGACAGTAGAGATGCTTTATACACTGCAGAAGCAGGAAATCAGAAGGCAATTTTTGACTTAGGAGAATTTTATGAAACAGTCACAAAAGACGGAATCCAACAGCTCAGAGAAAATGGTACTTACAGTAGCGACAGAAGAGCAAGAATTGGAAGAAATATACGACAATATAGTCAAGAATTTGTTGAGGCAAGGCGTGAAGATACATCCGGACAAGGAATAAGATACTCTAGAACAAACTCTTCAATAGATAGAGCAAGACAAGAGAAGGATCAATACGGAAGATACCTTATAGAAAGCACTATAGTTAACGAATACGATAAAGATGGTAACATAAAGGTACAACCCGAGTATCAAACTGATCCTACTAAAGCTAATCTTGCAGTGCCAAATAGAGTTAATAAACTAGACGCTTTAGCTAATCATCAGATTAAAAGAGGAAATGTAATCTACGATATCCATGCCAAAGATATAATAGAAAGAAAAAGAAATAGAGAAAACGTATCTATTATGATGGCTGCGGAAGGTCAGAAGGCATTAGAGCAAAGTAATAACGCTATAGGATGGTATGACAGAGTATTAAAATTAGCAAAGAAAGCTGTTGCTTTAATCCATCCAGAAATATTAACAGATCCTGAAGCTAATTTTGCTTTTGATTTTGCTTTAGCTGTTACATCAAATGGCATGGGAGTTGTGTTTAACTTTAAACATGCTGAGACTCAGTACGCAGCTTGGAAAGCATCGCCAGATAAACGCTTTCCAGAAATGGGTTGGGGAGAAAGAATCCCAGCAATGACAAGTGGATTTGCTTTTTATAATTCAATGAAAAAAATAGGTGCAACGACAGAAGAATTTATAGAATTTATGGATATGCAGACAACTCCTAAAGAGTTGCGGCAAAATGAATTTGTTAAAAAAGCTAAAATAATAGTATCTAGTGATGAATCTGCTAACACTCCTGTAAGTGGTGCTTATGTTATAGGTGCTAAGATAGGGCATGGATTCTTTCAAAATTTAAGAGGCAACTATAATAACTTAACAATGGATATATGGTTTATGAGAGCCATAAACAGACTTACTGGATCTGTTTTTAAAAAACCTCCTCAACAAAAAACATTAGATAGAAATTTAGAAAGAGTTTTATTAGCACTTGATGGAAAAAAACAAGACACTAAAGATGGATTTGATCCTTCAGATAATCCATTAACTGATTTAGATATAGAGTTGATAGAAAGAGTCCAAAGTGACTTAGGAATAGATATAATTAATGAAAATAATGCTTTAATTTTTTCCAAACAGTTTGTTAAAGAATATCAATCATTTAGAAAATATTTTAAAAGTGAAGAATATCAATCAGGCAATATGCAATTTGGGAAAAAGATTCCTCCTAAATCTGAATTACAATTATCTACTGAAACTCACTACACTAATACAACAATTAGAGAGCAAGATGCTCCGAGAGGTGCAGCTGACAGACAGGCTATGAGAGAGATAGTTAACAGAGCTAGAGAAATACTTGAGTCAGATACTGGTATAAAAATTACTAATGCTGATTTTCAAGCTTTGCTTTGGTATGCAGAAAAAAGACTTTTTGCAAAACAAGGTGTAGCGAAAGGTACTGGAGATGATAACGACTACCTTGATGGAGCAATAAACTTATTAAAAGAGAAAGGATTTGATAATGGAGAAATCTCAGATACACTCCCCGAAGCAGAGCGAACTAGAGTCGATAGTAGAGTCGGTTCCTATGGAGGAGATGGACAAGTTCGCAGAGGAGATGTTGATGTTATTACGTCAGAAGAAACAGGATTCCAAGAAGAAATAGATCCTGATCCATATGAAGGATTAAGCACAGAAGAAAAAACAAGATTGGAAGAAGAGGCTATAGATTATAAGTTCTCTAGATTAACTTCTCCTTCAAGTGAAGCTAACCCTGTTAGGATACCTTTATTAGGTGTGGCTAAAAATCAAGTTGGTATTGGTGGATACAAATATAAAACTCAGTATACTTATGGAAGCCCTTATGTTTATGGGTATGCTAAATCATTAAATGAAAAATCTCATAATATATATCTTCAAGAAGGAACTCACAGCGAAATAGAAGGCAGAAAAGGTAAGTATCAAGGATTTGGATTAGCTCATATATTTGGGGAAAGATTTGATCAATCTGGTGTAAAGTTACCTACTCATGCCGACACTATAATGAAGTATCATGAAGCTAATGACGTTCAAGAATTAATGTTTAGAATGTTAGATAAGTATATTAGAAATGAGTCAAGGCAATCTGCAGGTAGAATAATAAATCCTATTAACGATTTTGGCATAACAGTTTACCCAGATGGGGGAGTTGGTAATAATGATTTGAGGATAGAATGGAGTAATGCTCCCTTAGCTAAACTTCCTCTTGATTTGCCAAACGCAGAAGGCAAATACCCTGATGGATCAACATCTACTAAAGATAAATATGGAAGGCCTTACACAAGGTCTAATCCAAAACCAGAAAAAAAGAAACCACAAGAAAGAATTTTAGTATTATCTTTAAAATATGACCCTAAAGCGTTTCAAAGAAAAATAGCACCAGAAACAAAAAGTATTGGTAATATCTTTCAATTACCTAAAACAGAATGGGTGCCTATTTATTCAGTTAGAACGTTTTTTTCTAAACCTTTAAACACTCAAGCTAGGCAAAAGCTTAGATATTCTAAAGTTAGCGGTAATCCAGCACAAACAACAAGCCCTAATTCTTCTGAAATATTACAAGATATAACAGATAGAAGACAAAAAATTCGTTATGATAATTTGTCTGGGATTATAGCAAAGGGTCTTGGATACGTTATGCCTGAAGACCAAGCTAAGGTAAAAGCACAGCGTGTATTAACTTACTTTCAAGATGCCATGCTTCCAGTAGGAGCTATGTTAGACGAGTTAAGAACTAACGGATATAAAATAACAGATGCTATGGATACATATTTACAAGAAACTGTGTATCAAGGTGTTGTAGGAGACAAAGTAACTAAAGTTCAAGAAGAGTTATTTGAGCCTATGATGAATGTTATGGATACGTTAAATATTAACGAATCTAAAATACAAGAATTAAAAAACATAAAAGGTTCTGGTGGATCAAAAGGATTCTATGAAACTGTTGTTGATGGATATATTGGTAAAAAATTAGCAATTTCAGATGCTGTATTGTATGCATTCCATGCAAAACAAAGAAATGCATATCTTAGAACGAAATCTAATGGAAAAGTTCAATCTGGTTCAGGTATGGCTGATCAACAAGCTGATGAAATAATAAGTTGGTATAACAGTTTACCTCAATCGGAAATTGCAAAATTAGAAAATATAAGAGATTTTGCTAAAAAAATAAATGAGAGCACAATAGATCAACGTATTGAATCAGGATTACTACCTGCTGATGCAAGGGACCCTAATAGAGCAGAGCCTATTATTATATACACTGATGGTTCTTATGTTCCACTTCAAGGGGATAGCGATATAGAAGTTGAGTCTCTTTTAGACAGTACATATGGACAAAAAAGAACTTTTACTAATTTTTTTGGTGCCGCTGGCAAAGAAGACATGAGAGCTACAGGACGTTCTCCAATAGATGATTATGCTCAAAATATAATTGCGTCAATGATGGCACAAAATAATAACTCCATAGATAGAGGAGAAAGAAATAAAGTTGGGCAATCTTTTAATGATTTAATGAATGGTTTAGAAGAGCAAGATGACGGAAGCACAGCTACTAACGACTCTTTAGCTAAAGAAATGAATAAAATAGCCGAAGATGTTACCGATGAAAATGTAATTCTTAGAAGACAAAGAGGGATTAAACCTGACAATGAATTTAATTTTAAAGTAAACGGAAAACAAAGAACATTACATATATTAGACCCTAGAATAGCTAAAGCTATGAACGGCTCTATGACCGCTCAACAAACAAATAGTTTAGTTAAAATGATGGGCAAACTAAATAGATTTTTATCAGCTATTAATACAACCTATAATCCGTCATTTGTTATTCCAAACTTTTTTAGAGATTTAGAAACAGCAGGAGTAAACACAGAGCAGTATGCAGAAGAAGGTTTAACAAAAGAAGTTATTAAAGGAACTCCATCAGCTGTTTATGGAATTGGTAGATTATTATTTGATAAAAATGCACAAAATGAATGGACAGATATATATAAAGAGTATGTATCTGCTGGAGGCAAAAACGCTACCAACCAAATGGGAGATGTTAAAGATCAAATTGATAACATAAAATCTATTTTAGGAGATATTTCTGATAGCGGAATTAAACACAAATTAGGTCTTAATAGAAATCAATTTATAGGCAAGAACGCTAGATCATTACTTAATATTCTTGATAACGCTAATACAGCAGTTGAGAATGGTGTGAGAGTATCTCTTTATAAATCTTTAAGAGAAAGAGGCGTGTCTAAGATACGCGCAGCAGAAGCAGCTAGAAACATAACAGTTAACTTTGCTAAAGGCGGAGAAAACAAAGTATTTATGAACTCTTTCTATTTATTTTATAATGCATCTTTACAAGGATCAATGGCCCTTGCTAACGCTGCTATTAAATCTCCCAAGGTAAGAAAAGTTTGGGCTGGATTGTTTGTTTATGGAATTATGCAAGACATGATAAACGGTTTATTTTCTGGAGATGAAGATGAAGATGGAATTAATGATTACGATGAATTGCAAAGACACATATTAGAGCATAACTTAATAATTCCTACATTTGGTTTAACTGGAGATAAGTTTGTAACTATACCTTTAGCTTACGGACTTAATATGGCGACAAACTTTGGAAGAGCTTTAAGTAGAACGGCGCGTGGCGAATACACCCCGGGCGAAGCAACAAACAGTATAGTAGGAACTATGGTTGAAAGCATTAGCCCTATAGGTGCTTACGATAATTTTCTTAATTTTGTATCCCCAACTGTTGCCGATCCATTTATTTCTTCAGCAATTAATAAGGATTATAAAAATGACCCAATTTACAAAGAGTCACCTACCTACGCATCTGTGCAAAAAACAAACAGTTCTCAATACTGGTCTAATACTAGTTCTATAGCTAAAGTAATAGCTTCATCAGTAAATAGCCTTACTGGTGGGGATGATATAGAAAAAGGTTTTCTTGATATGTCACCAGACTTGATAGAGTTTTGGTTTGGCACTATTACTGGTGGTACTGGTAGATTTGTTCAAAGAACATTTGAAGCACATGTTGATATATATGATGCATTGCAAGGAGATTTTGAGGGCAATTTAACCAACAGTATACCTCTTGTTAGGAAATTAATCAGCACTCCGTCTCCAAGAGCTGATACGGGTAACTATTTAGATAATAGGCAAGACTTATTTACAGTATTGGCAAAACTAGACTTAGCTAGAAGATCAGGGGATGTTGATGCGGTTAGGGCTATGTACGAGAACAATAAAAAAGAGTTGAGTATAGCGGGAAGAATGAAAGCAATAGATAATGCTAGAAATAGGATGCAAAGACAAATAAAAGAAATCGAAAGAAATCCTAGAATAGCTGAAAATGTTAAGAAAAATATAATAAAGATGAGAAAAGATAAGATAAATGAACTTCAGCAAAGAGGTTTGATTTTAATGAGATCAGCGGGATTTAAAAAGGCGGGCTAAAAGTTAATTTTAACTTTTGTCTATAAGTTGGCGAT
>TARA_R110000772_G_scaffold98951_1_pt1 | contig 10069 bp, 11 predicted proteins | sample TARA_R110000772 | Tara Oceans TARA_R110000772 (sample SAMEA4397948) | marine metagenome | biome: Polar Biome; feature: [SRF] surface water layer (ENVO:00010504); material: water (ENVO:00002006), including particulate matter (ENVO:01000060) such as... | depth 5 m | reverse complement strand
TAAGTTTTTGAGCCAGCCCCAGGGGTGTGCAAGAAAGTCGCCGATAATGAATTGCTAATTGCGGTATTTACGGAACCTGAAGTCATGCCACCCGCTGTAACGCGAGTGCTAGTTCCCGAAGCGTCACCAATTTGTAACAAGTTACTGCCATCACTTACTGCCAGACCTACGTTCCCATACTGGCTACTGGTCGCGGCAACACCAAAAAAAGCAGTAATAAGCAATTTGTTACTAGGGTTAGAAACCTCATGGGTAATGGATAAGCCTGTTACCGCAACGCTAGCACCAGTGGTAACGCTCGCGCTGAACGTGTCCGTCTTAGCCGTAGACACAACCTGCAAGATAGCGGGGTCTACGGGAGTCGGTAACGCTGCGATAACGTCCGAGACCGAATCCATCCCGAGGTTAAGTAGATCACTGGCTAATGCTTCGGAGTCGTCTTCTCCGTAAAGCCAGATTCCATTGGGGTCTAATCCTCCAGGTCCGAGTGGCATGCTGTTATCCCTCCAGGGCTATAATTCGCGCTTCAAGCGCGTCGATTTGTGCTTGTAAGTCTGTGATGTCAAAAGCGGGTGCTGCTCCAAGGTTTATGAGAGCCTGCGTCGCTGTAGTGGCTCCTGTGCCGCCCTTATCCACTTGGATCACTGGGAGCCTATTAACTGCGAAGACACCCGAGGTTATCTGCGCTGCAGAGCGCGTCCCCGAGGTGATGTCGCTAGCGAGATAGTCGCGTGACTTGTTGATCTCCTCATATCCGAGACGGACGTCATCGGTTGCGAGCACTAGGTCGAAGCCGAGTGCTGCTGCTGCGTCTCCAATAGCCATGTCTTATCTCCTAACTTAAGAAAGTATTCCACGATATTCCGACAGATACTTGATCCCATTCCAGGCCAGTCGAGATTAGACGTGTCTCATAAGTCCAGTCGGAGAGTGCGTCGCCGTAGATTTCGGTTAAGGTTGCGACGCTGCCGTAGCCGAGTTCAGTCCAGTCCGATACGGTGAAGGATTGTAGGCGTGGGTCTAGCCAGCTAGTGACGGGGTCTTCGGTTAGGTTGCGGCTGGTGATGCGCATCTCACCATCGGGAAGACGGAAGCTCACTGAGACGATGTAGCCGGTGAGGTCGAAGCCTGTGGGAGGTTCGATCGTGATGGATTGCCCTGGCATGGCGTTGTAGCGGGAGACTGCGTCGACGTCGACTACGCGGCCGCGTGATTGTACGCGATCGAGGAGCCCTTGGGCTGCTCCTGGTCCAGGGTAGACAGTGTCGTCTCTGCGTTCGACGTAGGCAGCGCGTGGCACTGTGACACCTGCGTAGTCGTAGGCGACTTGGCTTGCACCTAGATCGTCGTTCCAGCGGTACTCGATGACTACTGCATCCCACCAGACGCTCGGATCGTAGGTCATCGAGTCGGTGTGAGTCACCATAAGGTTGGTAGGGCTTATGCGGAGCTGTCCAGGCTGTGTCGTCTGCCTTCCGGTCAGATACCAGTCGCCCTGTTCGTCCGACCACAGTCTGAGACTCTCAGGGCGTAGCAGGGTGTCGAGGTAGTCCCAGGCTCGATGACCTGGCTGCCACAGTGTTGCGTCTAGCTCTGCGACTGTGCCAGTGGATGGGGTGCCGGAGATTGTGGCGCTGTAACGATCCAGGACGTCTTGAGCGATCGTGGCGATGTCGTCGGAGCCAGGATCGTAGCTGGTGCCTCCCACGATGGTGTCGAAGATCAGTTTCGACTCGTTCGAGGTTGCCCTAAGTTCCATCTGATTTTCTAGCTCGTTGAAAGTGCGCTCGGTGATGTAGAGGTCGAATGGTCTTACCTGGGATGCGTAGTTGATCCGGTTCCATGATCCGAATAATCGGTTCGTGATGGATGAGGGTGAGACGCCTCCGAAGTCGGTGATGACAGAGACGGAGCCGCCACCCTCTGCGGTGAGGGTTCCCAGGTTCCAGATAATGCCAAAGTCTTGCCGGATTTCGCCCGATATGCGCAGCTCTTGGTCCGTTAGGTCGATCAGTGCCATGTCGACACTCGAGGGTAGCGCTGTTACCAGCCGGAGTTCGGCGTATGGTGCGCGTGACTCGTCGAGTGTTAGCTCGGCCTCTTTGACGTTTAGGTCGATTTCTAACGGTGTGATCGTGGCGGTGATGGAATGGCGATCGCGGATTGAGGCCACTAGATGACCTCCTGGTAGTCCATTTCGATTAGCCAGCGTTTCCTGGAGACTGGGTCCAGTCCCATCTTCATGCTCGCGGTCCTGACGAAGTTCATGTCAATCTCGGGGTGATCTGTGTCTGTGAGCTCCCAGGTCTCCACTGTGCCGAGCGCATCGTAGGCCACCCATGCGTCGGTCTTGGACTCGAAGAATAGGTGAAGGGTGCCGAAGCGTAGGCCATCGAGCTCGAGGCTGACGTCGGGCTCTGCCTTGCCGATGATGTTGTGGAGTACGTTTCTGGACTCCCGCTCGGTGTTGTATTCCAGGATGAGGTCTGGCACGATGGTGGCTGCTGCGCCGAGGATTGTGGTGGTCATTTTACGGTCCTTACGGTCACGTTAGCGGTCAGATTTGGCACTTTGAGTCTGTTTAGTCTTGTCTGTAGATCGTCGACCTGTTTGAAGGCTGCGCTCATGTCGAACTTCGGTGTGGCGTCTTGGCGTGCGACCATAGCAGCTTCTTGTTTGATAAGACCTAGCTCTATCTTGTTGTCATTTAGCTCGACTCCTGCGTCCCTATATGTTTTGCGGATGTCTTCGGCGGTTCGCACTGCCTCCTGCTGCATCCGTTCAGTTTCGTCGTATCTATCCAAAAGACGTCTCTGAGACTGCTCGAGAACAGCCGCTTTAGTTATTCGAGACTCGTCGGTGTCTTCGATTCCCTTCATCGCAGATTCTTGCTCTTGGTAATAGCCTAGAATCTTGCCTTCGACTTCTTGCCGCTTATCTCCTAGACCTACTTGTCCAGCGATGAAGTCTGTCCAGGTTATGCCGATTGCGTCGAGGTCACCAGCGACCTTTTTGCGCTCTGTTTCGTCACCGACTAGCTCCTCGAATAGATTGATCTTTTGCGCTTCGGTCACCATATAGATACCAGCGTCGACCATCTCTTGCGCCATTGTCCAAGTGGCTTCGGCGTTTTCTGCTGCCTTCTCTTTAGACTTTTGAAGCTCTGCTGTGATCAGACCTAGACCTGCTGCTGCTGCTAAACCTGCTGCTGCTCCTGCTGGTCCGAATCCGCTAAACATTTCGGCGGCAGCACCTTGGAAGCCGTCGACGATAGACTCTGCCGATCCATCGAAGGATGCTGCTACTTCTTTAGCGTTGGAGAATCCGTCTTCCTTCATCTGGCCAGTGGCTTCACCGGAGTCTCGGGCCATCTTGTCGTATGAGCCACCGACTTCTTTGCCCATGTCTCGGGCTTCCTTCTTGGTCTCTTTAGCTACGTCGCTAAACGACCTTTCCATCTTTTGACCAGCGTCCTCCGCGTCGTTGGCTACGTCGTCGAGGGAGTCGGATACGTCTTCGAGAGCACCCTCGACGTCTTTGAATCCCTTCTTGATGTCGCTAGTGTCTGTAACTAGATCAAGCTTTACGCCTGCCATGTCATGCCTTCCGCTCGACGATGTCTATAAGTGTTTTTACTGAGGTCTGCACCCATAGGCTCAGAATCCTTGGGACGGAGTTTCGGGCCGCCGGATAGAATGCGTACCCTTTGTCGTTGCGTGGATCGAGCTGCGCGTGTACGTCTCTATTCTTCATGACGTAGGGCTTCCCGAGCTTTGAGGTGCTTCTAACGGTTCTTAGTCGACCTTTGGCTGCTCCGAACTCGAGCGCGTACCAGTAGGTCTTCCCATCCAGCCCGCCGGAGAGTGGTCGTCCAGTAGTAGCAGCGGTCAAGGTCACGCCTTTATTCCCGACTGTGACCTTGGCGGTGTTAGCTATTACTTTGGCTCTGGCTCGCTGAGTCTTACCTCCCGAAAGCGAGGTGGCTTCCGCTATCTCTTGACGCCATAGCGGAAGTATCACCTGCTTCGATTGGTTGTTTACTGCTTTACGAATCTCAGGCTCGGCCTGTTTCAGCGCTAGCAGCACTGCCCTAATCTCACGCGAAGCTAGCGCGGAGACGTGGAGCATTAGGGTTCGACTAGTGTGGGTACACCCTTGACTGGGAGGCTTACGGTAGCGGTCGCGAATGCGCGAGTATCGCCACCGACGGATCCAGGCACGATGTGGATGTCGACAGTGAAGGATGGGCCTGTGCCGGAGCGAGGCTTGAGCGTTGCGGCTACGGTTTCGCCTTGGTTCGTCCATAGGTAGCGAGACAGCGATGTAGCGGAGTCCCAGTCTTGTATGAAGCTCAGCTCGATGGTCCAGTCCACCGATGACTCGGGGTACATGGCATCTGGCTTGAGGCCGTAGAAGGTGGTGGTGGATACGCTTGGCGCTAGCGTCGCTGTGGAAGCGGCGGGTGCGTAGTCGTCTCCTGCGATTTCGAGTACCGCGTCTTTGAAGTAGAGCGGTGCCGGTGTGATTGTAGCCATGTTCTAGTCTCCTAGTTCTGCGGTTGCTTGGGTTGTTATTTCGTATCCCATATATCTGTCTAAGTGGACCATCTTGTTAGCGTCGGTCCAGGTTAGATTTTGGAGGGAGTTGACTGCTGTCAACGCTTCGACGATTAGGGTGTCGAGATCGTCTTCGGCTGCCCTAGCGTCGGTATGCGAGCTAAGGATCATTAGCGCCATCGTCACTGTTATTTTGGACAGTGGGGCGAAGTCTGAGGGTGTGAAGGATCGGACCGATACCAGCATGGTCGGTCGAGTGATGACGTTGAGCGCCCGCTCGTCGTCGATTACGGTCCAAGTGTTAGGCAGCGCAGCGGTGAGCTGTTCGACTGCGGTCGAGCGCATGCTCATTAGCCGGTCACCGGTACACCACGCCTTGGGCGTAGTAGCTGCTTGATTTGCCAGTCCAGCGGGAAGGGTCGAATGACGAATGAGTCGGAGCCGATGTCTCCGCTGCTCGCGTCCACGATCGAGCCGTTATAGATGTTGCGAGCCTGTGATAGCTGCGCCATGCGGTATGAGATCGGGATGGCTGCGGCTGCTGCGAGCACTGGAGCATACTCGAGTATCTGGTGCTTAGCGATCTGGAGTAGTTCGTAGAGTACGTCATCGTCGATAGCTCTTGAGTCCACCCACGACGATCGAGTAATGGCTAGGGTTGCCCATTCGATAGAGGTGTCATCTGCTACGACTCGGACTGGATCGACCTGTGTAGCAGCGACGATCTCCTGGCCATGAGCGTGATCGATGATGCAGATAACGGTGTAGATGCCCACTTGATCAAAGATGGTGGTCGCTGGGAAGGTTACCTCGATGACCTGGCCTTGGACGTCGGCTGTTAGCGACGTGATCTCGGTCCCATCGGGAGCGGTAGCGACAACCTCGATCAGGTCGTTTCCATGTAGCTCCTGTGCGACGCCATTGAGTTCAGGGAGCACAATGAGTACTTCGTGTGGAATGTCTCCGACGTAGTAGTAGCTCATGGTGCTCCCTTCACTCTATGGTTGGTTAGGCGTTGTTGATGATGCGTGACATGCCGTTGACGTCGTCGATGCGTGCTGCGACGTAGCCGAATACTGCTTCGTCGACGCCACCCTTAGCGATGTCGAGGGCGTTCACGCGGATCGGTGAGCCTGGTAGTTCGTGGACGGTGATAGCTTCGCGAGCTCCGACCAGTACGTCTCCAGCGTCCAAGGATGCGTGAGGTACGATTCGGAAGTTCTCGAGCGATCCGCCTTCGAGGTTGAGCGACATGCTCAGGAACTCGAGGGCGTTGTTGGTCTGGATAAGTGCCAGTTCCTCGTAGACGTCGGTGGCGACGATTGCCCAGGTGGGCAGCGCGTTACCGGTGTTGACTACATTCAGAGCACCGCGTACCAGCTTCACCAGTGACTCGGCAATACCGGATGGGATGGTTCCCACTGCGGTACCTGCTCCGACTGCGGTGAGTGCGGTGGTGAGCACGTAGTTGTCGGACTGCTGTGCGTAGCTGTCTACTGCGTAGCGCATCATGGACTCGAGGACGTCGGTCTGGCCGAAGTCAACGAACTCGCGTGCGATGTCCCATGCTCCTGCGAAGCGCTGGAGTGGCACAGTGTAAGACTCTGCCACTGGAGCGTTCGAGGGTACGTCTGCCTTGTTACCGGTCCAGGTTGCGACTGCGGGCTTCGTGGTGAAGCGCCATCCGGTTACGGAGGTCGAGGTCAGGGCTGCGGATGCGAGGTTAGGGATGACCTTGCGGGTGAAGCGGCGACCGCTCCAGAGTTCTCCGACGTACTGTGGGACGACGGTTGCGGTTCCTACTGCACCCTCACCAGTGATTGCCACGTCTTCCAGAGCAGCCATCATTCGACGGTCTCCAGTGGAGCGAGCGGTAGCGATCATGTTGAAGACGTCAGACTTTGAGAGTTCGGACTTCTTTGGTTCTGCGGTCACCGAGGCTTTGAGAGTCTCGGGTACGCGTGCGTTGAGTGGCTGGTCCACTGGTGGTACCTCCTGGGTTGGTTGTGGTGCGGTCTCGGTGACCATTGGGGTTAGCTCGACGTGTTCGTCGATCGTTACGACGTCGCCATCGACGACCTTCGTGCGAGTGATTACTCGCTTCCAGGTGTCTCCGTTGTCGTCGGTGTACTCGTCCTCGATGGTCTCGATGGTGCCACTGTCTGTGGTCACGTCGACCTCTTGGATGTCTTGTTCCACCTCGGCGATCGTTTGATCGTCTACGGTGTCGGCTGCCATAAGGCGTGCCGATGGGAATGCTCCCTGGTTTACGAAGGCGGCTCCGGTAAGTGCACCGGCCACCGCTTCGCCTGCTTTGATTATCACGTTCTTGACCTCCGCCGATAGGGCTTTGAGTTTGCCGGTTATCTTACCCTGCTCTATTTCTTGGAGTAGGGCGTCGCCTTCGGGGTTCTCGCCGACTTTGAAAGTGGCGACAATTCCCGCAGGAGTTTCTGTGGCTGTCAGGATGCGAGCGACTGGCTCCATCTGATCATGGTCCAAGTTTGCCTGTAGGACGGATACGTCTTTGGGGATGCTGATAATCCCAGGGCCAGGTATCTTGAACTTGCCAAGGTTAGTCCGTCCTACTTCGCCAAATGGGAGGAGTAGTCCGGTTACGATTCTGTCTGCGATGGAAGCGGTGAGGTGCCCTGCTTCGATATAAGCGATAGTCATTCTAGTCCTCTGTGTAGGGTCCGACTTGGCCGCCTGGACGGTTAGAGTTTGGGCTTAGGTCGAAGCGGATGCGTTGACCTCGGGGACAGACGTCGTCCATGCTGAGTCGTGCCTCGATGGGTTCGGTCCAATAGGGGAGCCGTTCGATGAAAGACTCCTGGCGTCCGTCTTGAGTCTCGTAGTTTAGCGAGGCTTTGGGGAGTGCTGCGTCGAGCATGGCCGTCGGTAAGTTCATGAAGTTAGCGATGTCGAGCTTGACTGCGTTACGCGCTTCGATCATGAGCTCGGTTGCCGCTTGTCCCTCGAAACGTGCGTTCAGTGCATAGGGTACGAACATGACTGTGCCATCTGGATCGCGTCGTGCTGCTGCGACTGCGGTGACATATGCGGAGGCTTCCTCCTGCGTCATGCCGTTGTCTTCCTTCTCCTCCAAGACGATCGCGGGGGATGGGGTGCGAGCACGTCCGGTCCAGGATGCCTCGAGGTCTACTGCTCCGCGAATGGTTCGTGCTGCTACGTTGAGGAGTCCCTCGAATGGTCCAGGGAAGTAGATCACAGATTTAGCTTCTGGCAGGACGCCATCGACTAGTATCTGTCCGTCTTCGTCGATCTCCCATCGGTCCCAAGGTACTCGGATGGAGTCGGTAATCTGCCCTTCGGCTCCACGCTCGACTGCCCAGAGTGACATGCCATAGAAGATTAGATCGTCGATGGTCTGTGCCATACGGTGCCAAGGTGGTAGGTCTGTGTCGGTGCGGTAGAGCCAAGTCGGTTGAGGGTCGATAAGGTCTGTTCCTCGGAGAGCCCGAAGGGGCCGCCCAGCGAGCTCTCCGAGAAGTAGACCTCTGGCGACTGCGACCGAGGGGAGGCTCATGGCCTCTTTACGGGTTACCGGAATTGTGTCGGTGCCGAAGATGTCTGACCATACGAACTGCTGGAGCTGGCCTTCTGCCCAGGGTGACACTACGCCTGCGCGCGCTACGCGGTTCGCAGGGAAGCTGGCTACGTTAGCGCCATGCGCGTAACTAGCTAGGTTGAGTTGGCTTAGGAATCCCATGACCACTATTGTCCCTCGAAGCTCTTACGTTTGAGTGCCTCGGCGTGTCCTCTGGTAGGCGATGCCATAGCCTTGGGTCTTTCCGATTGAGATGTTGTGGACGTGCCGCTCATGTTGTGAGGAGAGTCTGGCTGCTTCGTCGAGGGTGAAGGCTATCTCACCGTAGAGGTTTCCGCAGTCGGAGCAGGTTACGACGATGGTGTGGAGTGACTTGTCGAAGCGCATCATGAGCTAATCACGATGCCTGCTGGTGAGTCGTTCGTGGTCTTCGCGAAGTGTTGGTCCCAGTTGCGGAGTGCTCGGGTTGCTGCGTCGAGGCAGGTGATGTCATCGCCTGGTGAGATGGTGGTCCAGAGCCACATTCCATGATCGCCTCGAATCTCACGTTTGCCTGCTTTGACTACTGCTTCGTTTAGTCCGACCTGGTCGAAGTGTTTGACCTTGCCACGATCTAGCTCTCTGAGTAGCTGGATGCATCCTGCCGAGGTCTCGCGGTAAGTCTGCATCCTAAGCTTGACTCTTGGTTGTAGTGGTGCGCACTCGACAGCGGTGGCCTTACCTTCACCGATGTCGTCATAAGCGATGGTGCTCCCTCGGTACTTGAGAGTGAGCTCTTGCAGTCGCTTGGGGAGCCATTGGGTTCCTTGACGATGGTCGACGACTTCGAGGTAGGCGATGTTCTGCTTGTCACGCCATGCGGCGACGATGGCGGAGCTCGAGCCTCCAGGCTTGATGGCTAGACCGAAGGCCATCTTCGCTGGCTTCTGCCTCTTAGTGCTGAGACGTGCATACTCCCATTGGTCAGGCTGGATGGCTGTGGTGCCGAAAGTCTCAGGCCACATTGACAGATACTCCCGAGCCCATTGCGGCTTCGCCATCGAGCGATAGTTCTTCTGCATCTTGTCGATGCTGGTGAGCGTGCCGATACCAGGGTGACATGTTTTGAGAAGTTCGAGAGCTTGGTCCTCGTCCTCGACGACTTCCCAGTCTGTGTCCTCGGGTGCTGCGTAGTCGACGACGCCGACGGTCTTGTCCTTGCTGCGTCCCCGCTCGAGGTAGTCCCAGAAGATGCCGGTCCGAGCTTGGCCTGCTGTTCCCGAGATGATAAGCGAAGCACCTGGCTTTGTGTCTTGCAGTGGAAGAATGGCGGCTAGTAGGTCTTCGCCTTCGATCGGGTCGATCTCTTGTGCTTCGTCAATCCAGCTACAGTCGGCGGCGAGTCCTCGGTAGCTTTCGGCATCTGGACGGATCGTAATGAAGCTCGAGCCGTTGTCGAACTCGATGCGTTGGTTAGCAGCACCTCGAAGGATGCGGAAGCCTCGGTCCTCACCGAAGACTGCCTCGTCTCCGAATAGGGTCGCCTGTCTGCTTCGACTGCGAGGCCGGTTGAATGGGTCCTCGTATGCGGGAGGCGTTACGCGATCTAGCCGGTTGGCGAACTCTCTGAATAGCCGACTGGATGCGACTCCAGATTGTGCGGAGAAGGTCACCTGGTAATTGGGGCGCAGCGCGCATCGTCCAAGCAGCAGGAGGAAGATCGTGGTGGTCTTACCAGCACGCCTTGGCATCTGGACCGCGAACGCATCGAGCGGAGCATTGAGTGTGTCTGAGATTAGGAGCTGCTGCGGTTTGAGTTCGTCGGGATTGTCCAGATATCCCATAAGCTCGGCACCCTTGAGAAATTCCAGTCTTTCGTTTTCGTTTGTGTTGACTTCGGATTGGAAGGATGGCGCAATGCCTTCGGCCTTGCGAGAATCCCACTCTCTGAGAAAAAAAGTTT
>TARA_R110000772_G_scaffold162975_1_pt1 | contig 10071 bp, 9 predicted proteins | sample TARA_R110000772 | Tara Oceans TARA_R110000772 (sample SAMEA4397948) | marine metagenome | biome: Polar Biome; feature: [SRF] surface water layer (ENVO:00010504); material: water (ENVO:00002006), including particulate matter (ENVO:01000060) such as... | depth 5 m | reverse complement strand
ACAGAAGAAAATGGGTTTGGTATTTCAGAAGCAGAAAAAGAACAACTGCTAACAGAAATAAACAATTTGCAATTACCACCTAAAAACGAAGTATAAATGGGATATAAAAAAGGACTTTCTTCAAATGAAACATTATCACCTAATATATTATCAGGGGGTATAAAAGAATTTGAAGATGTTAAAGATGAATTAAAAAGCATTATTCAATATGGGAGAGTAATTGATAGTATTTTAAATGAAGACTACCCTAATATTTTAGATTATGGGGGAATAAATGCTATTGGAGGTATTTTATTTAGACCTATAAACTTTGAAACATCCGGAACAACATTTGCAAAACCTTTATTTCCAAATATAATAAGCCCACCTTTAAAAAGTGAATTAGTTATTATATTTAAATTTTTTTCAACAGAAATTACAGAAAATAATAATAAACCAAAAAATGAGTATTATTATCTTACCTCTGTTAATATATGGAATAATCCTAACTGTAACCCTTTACCAACTAACCAAGGAACCCTTTCATTACAAAAAACATACAGTGAAGTTGAAGCTGGTTCTCCTAATAATATTACTCAACAAGAAATAGATAATCTTTCTCCTTCTTTTAATAGTTCCCAAAATCCATCACAAAATACTTTTGAAGAAAAATCTAATATAAATCCATTATTACCTTTTGCAGGAGATACTATACATCAAGGTAATTTTGGAAATAGTATAAGACTAGGAAGCACTTCGTATTCTTTAAATAAGTTTAACAATTCAAGAAATAACTGGTCTGAAAAAGGAGATAATGGAAATCCCATTACTATAGTAAGAAATGGTCAAGATCCTAATATTAAAAATGGTAATTTTTTACCTATAACTGAAGATATAAATAATGACTTATCTTCTTTATATTTAACATCCAACCAGATAATACCTATAATAACATCAAATAGTAACTATAATTCCTTTTCTAATAATCCCCCAATCTCTCCAGGTTTATACGATAAATCCCAAGTAATAATCAATTCAAATAGATTAGTTTTTAACTCTAAATCTGATAGTATTTTACTTAGTTCTCAAAAATCAATATTTATAGGAGCAAATTCTTCATTCAATGTTTCAACTAAAGCAGCAGTTATAGACTCTCGAAATATTAGATTAGGAAGTAAAGAAGCTACTGAACCTATTATTTTAGGAAATTTGTTTTTATCTAACTTAGAAATTATAATGAAAGAATTATCTACTTTATGTTTAGCTATAGGGAAAATCAAAGAAGTAACAGATGTAAATATTGAAACAGGGGTACTAACCAAACTCCCAGCTGTAAATGGTCAATTAAAATCAATAGCTGATAATTTATCTAATATGATAGAAGGAGGAGGCAATGGATTTGTTGATCAAATAGAAAGTTATAAATCTAATGTCAATAAAATTATATAATAATGAGTGGAGGTTTACCTGATATAAATGGTCCTAGAAATGTAAGTGGAGAAGTTAAATTTGTTGATGATCCTACAACTCAACCTACAGGTGAAAATGTAATAATAAAATATAATTACAAAATACAATATATAAATATTGCTGTAGGTAGTAATGTCTCATTTGATAAAAAACCCGAAGAGGTTCAACAAAAACAAATAGAAAACCTTTTAAATTTAGGAATTGATATAGTAAATAAAAGAAGAGAAGTTACTACTAATGTAAAAAGAGTCCAAAGAGAAAATAATATTACTAATAATAAAGTTAATGAATCTAAAAAAATTTATATGTTTCTTTCTGATGAAGAAATAGAAAAATATTTAAATCCTTTATCTGAAAACACAAACCAATCAGGAGTAGGTATGGTAGTTATAGTAGGAAATAATGCAGGGTTACCTATATATACATTTTCAAATACATTATTTACTGTAGGAAATGAAGAACAATCTTTAAATCTAGCCAAACAAACATTTGAATTAGATCCCCCCTACATGACTATTCCCGCTTCTGATATTTACACAACAAACCCCGAAACAGGAGAAATACAAGTTGATCAAGATTGGTATGAACAACAATACCCACCTGAAGGATCTGAGGTTGAGTTTATTGGAGAATTAGAACCTATACCTTATACATTTAGTAGTATTGTAGTAGATTTAGTTACAAATGATCTTTTAAAATATGCTAAAATAGAAGATTTAAATGGTAGTTTTACTACCGCAGATTTTAATGGTAACTTTACTTTAGAAGGAGAATACATTCCAGGGGAAATACAACAAATAACAGTTTCTCATCCTGATAACTATAATATTAATACTGTAAGTATTACTACTCAAGCTGGAAGTTTAAGAAATGATATAAATTTTATTCCTTTAACCCCTACAATAATTAATACAGACTCTTCAATATTAAAAACAAAATCAACCCCAGATTCTACAAAAAATAGATTAAACCAGGAAGATTTTAAAAATTTTATAGGTACTATTATAAAAAAAGCAATGGATGAAATACAAAATCGACTTTATCCTTTTATAATAAATAAACTTTTAACAGAGCCTTTTGGTATTGGAGATCCTATACAATTAATAAAACAAGCAAAACAACAGGCTGAATATTTAAAAAAGAATAGAAAAAAGAAATTAAAAAAGACAAACCTAAATATTAAAGAATTTGAAGATGACCAAGGACAAATATCTAATGCAATCTATGAAGATCAATCAGATTTAGCTAGATTTTTAATAAGTCTTAAACCTGGAGAAAGTTTTATAGATGGAAATGGAAATATGTATACCGCAGATTCTAGAGGTAGAATTTCACCGGGTAGTATGGACACTTTAGATAGTGCTGATGATACTTTTATTTCTGATAAAGAAATGGCTTTTGGAGATGATAATCAAGCAAATTTTGATGATTTTGACAATTCAACAGTAAATGATTTTACATTTACCCCTGATGATGGTGCTGCGTTTGAGCAAGAATTTGGAGATCTAGTAGTCACTTCCTCATTTTTCCCCACTACTAAACCCCTAGTAAAAACAAAGAAAGTTAAATATAAAGTTAAATACCCAAAACCCAAAGGAACTATTTTAAGAGGTGGTAAATTTAAAAAAGGTGGAAATAAAAGAACCAAAAATAAAAAAATTAATTTTTCAGGAAGGAGAAGATGGTAAAAAATGGAAGCTGAAATTAAAATACAATTACAAAAACTAATAAAAGATAAATTAGTTTGTCCTGCTAATATAGAAGGATTAAATAGAATAATTAATTTAAAAAATAAATTAACTAAACAGTTAAATAATTTGTATTCTAAAATAGAATCTATTAATAATATTTTAAATCCCATTGAAACTATAATTCCAAAAACAGAAACAGGGATTCAAATAGCCCAAACTACAATAGATGCTGTTTCATTTATTCCATCCACAGTTGCAACTCCTATTCCAGTTGGGCCCATCTTATTTGGAATAAAAGCAATAAAAATATTAAGAAGTTTAATAGGGAAAGGAAAAGGAGTAATTGGGGAAGGTACATCTTCAATAAATTTATTATTAGATAAACTTCAAACTGTTATTGATTTACTAGAAATAGTTGATATGGCAATAAATTCATGTGCTGAAGAATTAGGGGGGGATTTAGAAGAACAAGAACAAATAAACCAGGAACTATTAAATTCTACTAATCAACAAGAGCAACAACTATCTCCTGTTATAAATAATTTTAATGGGTTTGATCTAAATGTAGTTCCTGTTGAAGGTTCTACTGTAGGAACTTTAAAAAGAAGACAAGCTATTGCTAAAAACCCACAAGGGGTAATAATGTTAAGCGGAGAACCATCTTTTTCATCTAATGATCAAATTTTAATAGATCAATTAATATTTTATATTAAACAAAATGATTTAAAAGCAGAATAATCTAATATTTATAACAAACACACACATGAAAACTGAAGCACTTAAAAGAATAATTAAAGAAGCTGTTAGAGAGGCTATACAAGAGGAGCTAAAGGAAGTTTTACTAGAAGCAGTTAAAGCACCTAAAACCGTAGTTACACAACCAATACAAGAAAGTATTACATCTACCACACCTTCACCGGTTACACAAAAACCTAAACATTCACTATTAGAACAAAGACAATCTTATTTAGATATAATAGGGGAAACAGGAATAAATATGAAAAGTGGAGATGCTCAAGGATTTGGAAATAAACCCTTTAACCCACAAGGTGGAGGCGATACAACATCTGCAAATGGTAGTTTACCTAGTGGAGAAGTTAATATGAATCAAATAATGGGATTAATGACTAAATAATGGCATTCGGACAACAACAAATATTTCCAATAGACTTTAACAAAAGTGCTGCTGTAGGAATAAATCTACCTTTTTCTATTCCTACGGCTTTTCAACCAAATTATACTACCCAAGAGGCAATAAAAAATAATTTGCTTAATTTTTTTTTAACTAACCCCGGAGAAAGACCTTTAAACCCTGGATTTGGTGGAGGGTTAAGATCTTTTATTTTTGAACAAATAACTGATGGAAATTTAGATTTTCTAAAAGTTCAAATAGACAATAAATTAAAGTTTTACTTTCCCGATATTATTATTCAAGATTTAAAAATATTAGAACAACCAGACTCTAACTTAATTAATATAAATTTAAATTATAAAGTAAGAAACACCAATATAAAAGACACATTACAAATAGATTTTACATAATGGCTAATAAAATAAATAGAGATATAAAATATTTAAATAGAGACTTCTCAGATATAAGAGCTAAGTTAGTAGAGTTTTCAAAAACATACTATCCTAACACTTATAATGATTTTTCACCCACATCACCTGGTATGATGTTTATGGAACAAGCAGCTTATGTAGGAGATGTAATGTCTTTTTATTTAGATAATCAAATTACAGAAACTTATACTCAATTTGCAAAACAAACCAATAATTTATATGAATTAGCTTATATGTTTGGATATAAGCCTAAAATTTCAAACGCATCCCAAGTTGAAGTAGAATTATATCAACAAATCCCAGCAATTTTATCAGTTGGAGAATATATTCCTGATTATAATTATTCCCTAGTAATTGAAGGGAACACTACTCTATCAACTACTATAAACCCTACACAAAATTTTATAGTACAAGATAAATGTGATTTTTCTATCAATACAAATTTAGATCCTACTGAAATATCGGTATATGAAGTTTTAGGTAATAATCCTGTAAGTTTTTTACTAAAGAAAACAAGAAAAGCAGTATCTGCAACCATATCTACACAAACCGTTTCATTTGGAAATTTTACCCCTTTTCCTACAATTAATATTGAATCTGATAATATACTAAAAATATTAGACATAACAGATGAAAATGGTAAGGTATGGAAAGAAGTAGATTATTTAGGCCAAGAAATGGTTTTTAATAGTATAAAAAATACTAATGTAAATGACCCAAATAATGTAGCCGATGTTGGAGAAGTACCATATTTGCTTCAATTAAAAAAATGCCAAAGACGTTTTGCTACAAGATTTACCTCAGCAACAATTCTACAAATTCAATTTGGTTCAGGTAACCCTGCAGATACAGATGAATTAATAACACCTAACCCCAATAATGTAGGTATAGGTTTACCATTTAAACAAGACAAACTTACAACAGCGTATTCACCTACAAACTTTTTATTTACAAATACTTATGGGATAGCACCTACAAATACAACATTAACTATAAGATATCTAACAGGTGGGGGAGTTGAATCTAATATTGCTTCTGGAGTATTAACTAATATAGATACTTCTAATACTAAATTTTCTAATTCTACTTTAAATGATATAACAGCAAATACTATATTTGCTTCTATAGCAGTTACTAATCCTGAAGCTGCTGATGGAGGTAATAGTGGAGACACAGATGAGGAAATTAGACAAAAAACAGTAATGCAAATTTCTGCTCAACAAAGAACAGTTACATTAGATGATTATATGATTAGGGCTATGAGTATGCCCCCAGATTTTGGTACAGTATCTAAGATATATATAGAAAAACCAACTTTAGATCAACAAATTTCTACGATTGAAACTTTATGTATGTATATTTTGTCTTTAAATTCTGAAGGCCAACTATCAACTCCTACAAACACTTTAAAGAAAAATTTAAGAACTTATCTATCACAATATAAGATGATAGGTGATAGCATTGAAATAAAGGATGCTTATATTATTAATATAAGTGTTGATTTTGAAATAATAGTATTGCCTAATTTTATTAATAGTCAAATAATACTATCATGCATTGAAGCTTTACAATCCTACTTTAATATAGATAATTGGCAATTAAATCAACCTATTATTTTAAAAGATTTATTTATTTTATTAGATCAAATTGAAGGAGTACAAACTGTAAAAAATATTTCAATTGCTAATAAAAAAGGCACAACGATAGGTTACTCAGAATATTCTTATGACATACCCGCAGCATTACTAGATGGAGTTATTTATCCTAGCCTAGATGCTAGTATATTTGAAATTAAATATCCTAATACTGATATTAAAGGAAGAGTAGTACCCTTATAAAATTTAAAAATGACAGATAATACTCCTAAAAAACCAACAACTTCTTTATTAATTAAATTAAATGATAAACAATCCTTATTAGATCCTATAATTAGGACTAATTCTGAAGAAATTCCAACAGGAATGTACCAAAATAATAAAATTAGCTACCCATATGCTCAAGATACTGCACCCCAGGGTGGACCTTTAGAAACAAGAGATAACAAAATAGCGAAATTTACTTTAAACCAATTTAGTGAAACTTTTAAATATGAAAGTTATGTGAATAGTATTCAAAAAATCCCATTTAAATCTAATAAAAACCAATTAAAATTAAATCTTCCAAAGCTTAATATTAAAGATACTTTAAAAAGTGCTTTTGGTTCATTTAATGGGATATAAAGTTAAAATAAATTAAACATGGCAATATATAAACTTTTTCCATATAAAGATGCTACATTATATTCATTCTACCCAGATATGAATACTGGAATAGACCCTATTACAACTATATCAAACTTAAATATAGCAGTAGATTCTAATCCTCAAGTAGCTAGATTTTTAACAGAATTTGTCCAAGATGAGATTAAAGATGTTATTAATAATAAGATTAAAGGAACACCGTGGGATGTAGATTTTAGATCTTACATAGCAACAGCACAAGGAGTAGTTGAAGCAACGGATATATCGGTACACCCTTTAGCTCAGTATTGGTATAATGGAACTGGTACCTATTTAGATGTACCCCAAACAACCGATGGTTGTAACTGGAACTCCCCTAATTTTAAAAACTCAGGAATTCTTTGGGATATAAGTGGGTCTGATTCTACTAACCATTACATTACAAGTTCATTTAATACTTCATATGCTAATGTAGGAGGCGGATCTTGGTACTACAGTGGATCTGATGGTACTTTATATGAAGTAACACAATCATTTGATACAAGGTCTACTAAAGATTTAAAAGTAAATGCTAAAAATATAGTTTCTTTATGGTATAGTAGTTCTTTAGGCGTTAATAGTTCTGCTTCACTTCCTAATTATGGTTTTATTACTAAATGGGAAAATAGTGTAGAATTTAATACTAACCCTCAAATCCAACCCGTAATGCAATTTTATAGTGTTGACACTAACACTATATACCCTCCCCAATTAGAATTTAAATGGAGAGATTACTCAAGTGTATTAACAGGGTCAGCTACAGCTAGTATAGTAGATACTACTAATTTAGTATCCTCATTAGCTGAAAACCCAGGTTACTTTACTCCTCAAAGTATTAATAGATTTAGATTTAATGTTGCAGCTAAATACCCAATTAGAACATTTTCTACTGCATCTCAATTTACAGGAACTAATTATTTACCAACAGCTTCATATTATGCTATAAAAGATTTGGATACCAACGAATACGTCGTAGATTACGATACAACATATACCCAATTAAGTTCAGATGTTAAAGGAAATTACTTTGATGTGTATATGAATGGATTAGAACCAGAAAGATATTATAAAATTTGTATTAAAACTAATATAAATGGTTCTACATTAGTATTAGATGATAATTATTATTTTAAAGTTGTAAATGCACTATAATGACTAACAGTATTAATTTTAATAAAGCAGTTTTTAACAAAACTCAGTATGAAAAAACCATTAACACTTCATTTACTGAGTTGGGGGTTCAACCCATAGAAGAACAAATAAGCACTCAACCCACGATTCAAGAATTTTTTACTATGTACAATGAACTATTTTATGAAATTCCAGAAACAGGAGAGATCAATTCTCATGAGTATTTAATTTTAACAAGTGGTGAATATATAGGTTCTGAAGAAGAATCAGAAGAAATTCAGGCTTTACAAAATGAAATTTTTACTTTAAGGGAAGAATTATTAGAAGCTCAAAATGAAATTGTTAATATCACAGTTAAGAATATTAAATAATGGCCAGTGTAAATAAAATCAACCCACAAGATTTTTTACCTCAATCTTATAACTCACAAGATACATCCCTTATATCTAATGATACAATACAAGATAAATTTAGCAATTCTAGTTATATAGAATTTTATATTTATGATTTAAACCAAAACCTTTTAACTTCAAATTTAAATTACACAAATTACACAGTTTTAAATAGTGAGGGTAATATTGAGGATAATACTCTTTCTACTATTATAACTAACCCTCAGGAAGATCTTGAAAATGCAGGGTTTAGTGGTGGGTCTTATATAGCTTATTATAATTTCCTTAATAAACAAATAGGTAGTCCTACATCAAATCTTTATATATCTGACATATCTTCTGATAGAACTGAGTTAAGATTAGACAGCACAGCACTCCCGGCTTTAGATATTTTACAACAAACTAATGAGTTTATAAATCAAAGGAATATACAAAATTATTTTGTAGATTTTTATTTAAATTTTTCAGGTAATGAATTATTTATAGCTAATAATATTATATTAGAGGGTAATAATTCAAATAATCCTACTATATTAATAAAATTATACGAACCTTTACCTTTAGAGTATGTTTTAAGAGATCAACTTTGGATTGTTACTTCAATTAATACCCCCCAAGCATTTGAAGTAAATTTTCCTGAAGAACCTATAGAAATAAATGATTTTACTCAGATAGCAGGTCCTAATTTTAACATTCCATTAAAAGGTCAAGTTAATAACTCATCACAAAATTTATCATATACTGATATTATATCTAGTGCCCCTACAAGCTCACAAAATCAAATTAATAGTTTATTAGAAGAATCTTCAATTAATATTAATGTGGATTATAATCATTTTAAAAATTTTATTCATTTTAGTTCTGCCCAAACACGTATAGAAAATTTTTATTATAAAATAGAATTAATAGAAACCTACACTAACCAATCTAATTCTTTAGTTAATATAACGGGTTCTACAATAAGTAATAATATAGTTCAAAAGAAAATATCAAATGTTATAGAAAATTTTGATAAATTTGAATATTTTATGTATTATAGTAGTGGTTCTTTAATTTCATATCCTAAATCCTCGCTAAATCCCCCTTATACCTTAATGCCCACAACTAGTTCTCAAGTATTAACTTGGTTAGGAAGTACAGTTGAAACTAATGTTAATTATGGAGGTCAATTATTATCCTCATCTAATTATGATAATGCTAATAGTAATGAACTTAAAAAATCAATCCCGGAATATTTAAGAGAAGACTCTGCAAATAAACCTTATGATTTATTTGTTGATATGGTTGCTCAATATTATGACAATGTTTGGCTATATACAAAAGATATTACACAAAAATATAATGCAGATAATAGATTAGATTTTGGTATTAGTAAAGATTTAGTCTCTGATGCTATTAAAGATTTTGGAGTTAAATTATATCAAAATAATTTTTCCAATCAAGAATTATATACTGCATTTTTAGGAATAACCCCTGGTGGTAGTTTATTCCCATTTCCAAAAATTATTTCTACAACACCAGCCCCAACAGGATTTGAATATGTAAACACATTAATATCAGCATCAAATGATGTTATATCAATGGATG
>TARA_R110000772_G_scaffold23471_1_pt1 | contig 10099 bp, 13 predicted proteins | sample TARA_R110000772 | Tara Oceans TARA_R110000772 (sample SAMEA4397948) | marine metagenome | biome: Polar Biome; feature: [SRF] surface water layer (ENVO:00010504); material: water (ENVO:00002006), including particulate matter (ENVO:01000060) such as... | depth 5 m | reverse complement strand
GCAGCATATTTAATACTGTTGTTGTTTTCCCAATGGTGAATTGCACTTGTCGTACCCGTTAAATTATCTTGCCCCAATTGAGACCAACCACCTATCTTTTCCGGAGTACCGTATCTAAAACGTACGTTATCTCCATCAAACCACTGACCCTCAGCGCCTGTTTCTGTAACTTGTTTGTTAAATCCTGGTGCAAACCCTAATTTTTGTAGCATAGTATACCATTATATATGTAGATTTGTTTAAAATCTAGTTGTAATTTCTTTGATTATATCATTGTAATCGTAACTACAAATTTCATAATCTACTTCACGTGGTTTTTCAAACAGTTTGTTTGTATCACCATAACGCCCAGATTCAATGGTATTCATCCAAATAGTTAAATCATAATCTTTTCTATATAAATCATAGGGACAAACAAAATCTACCACACAAGTTTTATTAGCGATATTACATAAATCAAGCATCCTAGTAACTTGTCTTAATCTTCCAGGTTGAGAGAAATCCCAATCTTTAAACATACCCCTTATTTCATCTGCGTTGAAATGGAGTATACCTGTATCTGTAGTTAGTTGTTTTGCAAATGTAGTTTTTCCTGATCCAGGTAAACCAAATATAAGTATTTTCATTTATTTAAATTTGCAAAAAAGTATTATGGTTAATTGCTTTTTTTATATCATCTTTTGTTTTTTGTTCATATTCTTTTATAGAAGGATGTATTTTATAAAATGACATTTCTTTATTTTTTTTAATTAAACTTAAACCATTACTTACTAAAATATGCCCTATATATGAAAAATATAAATTACCCTTTTGGCTTAATAAATGAATTAAATTAAAAGATCCATTTTGTATGTTTTCTAAAATTGGTTTTAATTTCTCAGGCATTTCTGTTTTATTTTTAAATTCTTTCCAAAATAAACTGTCTTTTCTTTTGCCCAAGTAATGTAAATATAGAAAACAAAGTATGTTATCATTATTTTCAGAAACTATTTCATTATATTTATCAATAGAAAATTTATTTAAAGTAACAACATCGCTTAAAAAATGTTTTAAAAGCTCTAGTTGAGATAGTGCTAACCATATAGAAGTAGCTTCTAAAGGTTCTGTAAACCCACTAGATAATCCTACCGCCATACAGTTTTCTACCCAAACTTTCTCATACCTTCCCGCATCAAAACTAAGTTCTCTTATAGCTTTTAAGTCTTGTTTAAAATATTTAGAGGCTTCTTCAATTGCTTGATCGGCGTTGATATAGTTTGAATCAAAAATATAACCAGAGCCCCATCTTTCTTGTAATGGTATCTTCCATACCCAACCATATTTCATAGCAATTGCTTCTGTATATGGTTTTAATTTTTTATCTTGTTTAAGCATAAAAGGAACTGCTTTTTTCATAGGTAGATGTTTTTTGTAACAAACCCATTTAGTTTTATAATGTTTGCCAATTAATAATCTTGCAAACCCAGAACAATCAAACACAAAATCGCTTTTATATTTTTTATTATTTGTTAAACATATTTCTTTAATCTTATTGTTTATTGTTTTTACATTTTTAAATTCCCCAACAACATGTTTAACCCCTCTACTAATAGCAATATTTTTTAAATAGTCAGCTATTTTATGAGCATCAAAATGTAAGGCGTAAGGACAATTTTTTGTGTCTATTAAATTTTTATAAGATATTTTATTTTCGTATACAAAATCATTTATTTTTTTATTTTTATTTAATGCTTCATGAATCAAATAACTATATTCATCACTTGTAAATGGATGAAAATATTTTTTATTATCTCCATTCCAGTTAACAAAATTAATTCCATTCTTAAATGTACCGCCTGTTTTTTGTATTAAATCTACAGGATCAATATCTAAAAATCTTAAACTGGAAATAACTTGAGGAGTAGTTCCTTCCCCCGCTCCCAATATACCTATTTTTTTACTTTCAATTAAAGTTATTTTATGGCCCTTAAAATATTTATCTGCATATAAGGCAGTAAACCAACCCGCAGCCCCACCACCTAGAATAACTATGTTCATTATATATCCATGTCCTTATATTTATTTATTATATTTTTAGGAAGTATGTGTTCTATTTTAGTACAACTATGTTTTAACTCTTTTGTTCTTATTGTATGATAATCTACATTATAAATTTTATCATTATATTGTATATCATTAACTGAAAATTGTTTGAAGTTTTTATTATATTTTATAGGTACATTTAAAAATTTACTTATTTTTTTTATTGTTTCATTTGGATAATACACTAGATCACGATAATAAATTATTTTATATTTTTCTTTACTAGCTATTATATTTTTTATACTTCTTAAATATTTTGCAACCATGCCGCTTCCAGGTCCGTAAGTACCATCATCTTGCATTAATACATGACATCTTGCCTCAATATTTTTAGGCTTCTCTATTTTTATAACAGAAGCTAAACAATCTAACACAGGTCTGTGTAATAAAATAAACTTAGGTTTTTTTATTGTTTTCTTTAAATAAAATAAATTAGCAGGTGTCCCCCATGGTCCTCTATCTATTATATAATCAACGTTCCAATCTTTATAATAATTATTAAATATATTATTTGTAATATTATTTAATGATTTATGGTCTGGAAAATTATTAAATATATCATATTCTTTAATCATATTAAGTTGATATATAACATCTGCCAACACCGTGTTAGCCGATACTTTTATATTATTATTTTCATTTATGATGCAACTTAATAAAGTGTTTCCAGCTCTCGGTAATCCTGACAAAAAAAATACTTCTTTCATTTATAAACTCATTGATATCCCTGCTCTTGGACCAAGAGGTATTACGTTATGGTATGTTTCTTTAGGGACATATATTAAATCTCCGGGATTAAGAGTGTAATTAATATTGTCAAATTGCCATTTAGTGCGTCCTTGCACTTGCCAAAAATATACATCCATACTGTCCTTATGTCTTCCAAATGTATTTGAAGTACATATATTTAAATATAAATGAGCTTCTTTTAATTTTAACTTCTTTAAAACTTTTTTAACTTCTAGTATATTTTTTGCATTGTGGGACACAAAAAAATTATTGTTATTATTTTTAATTAATTCATTGTTTAAAAAAGAGTCGTTAAAATTATTTAAGATACTTTCCCAAGAAGGTATTTTTTTATTAAAATTTTTAGTTAATTTAATCATTCTTTAAATACCCATCAAAAGAACTATTAAATGATATTATTGTTTTAGTTAAACCGCTTAGTATTTTCTCAGATTTATGCAAAGCATATGCTGGAAAAGTTAAAACATCTCCTTCTCTTGCTTTTATTTTTAAAAGTTTATTTGTAAACGGTTCTTTAATTTTTGTAGTCATGTTTTTATCAGGTAATTCTAAATAATAAACATTTGCAAAATTTGCCTCAGCATGCCTATGCCATTCATGGAAATTATTTTTTTTATATTGTTGAAACCATCCGTTATGTATTCTCCAAGTTTTTGCTTTCATTGTTAAACACATTTTATCCATGTATGGAGTAATTATTTTATAGAATAAATCTAAGTATTCTCTTTTAGTATTTTTATCAAAGTGCCAGTCTGTTCTATGAATGTTATCAAAAGAAGAAAAATTACCTTTATTTATTAATGATAATAATTTCTTTTTATTGTAAGAATGTTCTACAATTTTTGTTTTTATATACAGAGAACTTAATTTATTTATTTTCATTAATCTTTAAAAACTATATTTAATACAATTGTAATTCTTGGTTTTTTATATTTAATTTTTGACTTGGGTATTTCATGATGAAGGTAACCGGGGAATAATACAATGTCATTTTCTTTAGCAGCTATTTGAAAATTTTGATGGTAGCAAGAATTTTCTAAAACATTCCTGTTTAACTTATTATAAAATGATTTTCTAACATCTTTTAAATGCAACATTAAATAGTCACCGGGATGATAAAATATAGTATTAGAATGGTATTCTTCGAAACCAATATAATGAATACATGAAAAATCACTCCGCATGTGATTGTGTTTCCTCATAAAACTATCCTCATAACAGGCTGTATAATTAACTATTTCAAAACTAAAATCTTTTTTAGTTTTATTATTGAATTTTAAATCTCCAAATGTTTTTTCAAAAAAACATTTATACAAAGGAAGTAATGCAGAAAAATCTGGCATTTTAAATTCTTTATTATTAAAGTCGTTTAATGGATGGTGAAGATAAGACGATGTAATATTAAAATCATCCCATTTATTTCTTATCTTAGATTTTTTAAAATTATATAGTATCGTCTTTATGATTTCTTTTTTATTATATAAATTTGAATCAATGCTACTTTTATAAACAGGTGTAGCAAATAAAGGTATTTTTTTTATTTCTTTCATATAAATGTAAATACTAATACAACTCTTATTTTTCCGGGTGGACAAAAACTAGCAGCATGAAAGTAATTTCCGTTCCAGCAAACTGCTTTGCCTTGTTCTGGTTTTATTCTCTTAATAATTTTAAGCGGTTTTTTAAGTTCTTCAATTGGGATTACATATTTTTGTTTATCATTAACTTTATTATATATCAAAGTGTCCCCTTCTACGTTATTTAAATAAAGCATAAATACTTTATGGTTATATTCGTGATCCACATGAGGATCTCCAGAAGCGTATGTCCCGTGATGGTAAGATAAATTTAATGTTCCTCTAGCAATTTTATTAATTTTAATTTTATTAAATTTACAAAAACGCATTAATATTGGTTTAAAAAAAGAAACCGCGTCAGAATTTTCTACCGGATCTTTTTTTTGTACGTCATACCTCTTATACAAACCATGAGAAAAAAATGGAAATTTTTCTGTTGTAGCTGACTTTTGAAAAAACCAAGGGAAGTTATCGCCTAGCACATGTTTATTAACTATCTTTAGTTCTTTCTTTGTTAGAAAATTTTTTTGTTCTTTATAAAACATTTATTTCTTTGCATTTATAATATAATTAAACCAACCGGTTATTATCTTTTTGTTGTTATTAAAATCTACTACACCGTTATGGGTAAATGTAAAATCTGATGGCCATATTAGAGTAAGACCTTTTATAGCCGGGCAATAAAAATCTTGGTATTTAAAATATGTCCCCCCCTCTGGATTGTCTGTTAAAAAAGTCATGAACACTAACAACCTTGAATAAGTGTGGTCTTCTCTTTCAAAATGAGGGTGAAAAAAACCATCACCAGGATTGTACGATTGTATATTAACTGGTTCCACTACCCCCCATTTATTTAAATCATTTGCAACTTCAACATATTTTTTCTGATAGTTAAAAGACACCTTGACTAAATCATTAAAATATTTAGGTAATTTTTTAGAAAAATAACTGGGGTGTATACTTAGATCAATTGATTTTTTAACGTAGGGATTTACTTCACTTTTCCCTACCTTACCAACACTGCTGTGTTTTTTATTTTTATTCCAGTACCTTAATACTTCAGCAACAGAATTAAAATTAATTTTTTCTGCGTGTATGCCTAATGGAGTTTTCATATTCTTTAATTATTTCTTTTGGAAGCCATAAATCATAATCATATTTTTTAACTTCAATTTTATTTGTTCTTATCTTTGTTTGTTTACTATTAATATCAACTTGTTTTAAACCAGTAAATTTATGTTTTTTAAAAACAGGTATGTTTAAAAAATTATATAATTTATCAACTGTTTGTTGAGGGTCAGAACATAAATCATGATAGTTTATAATCATTATATTTTTTCTTTTTTCTTTTTTAAGAATGTTATTATAGGCTATTAATGACTTGCCTATTGGACCACCCTCATCCATTAAAAATTTACAAAAAGCAACTACATCGCCAGGCTTAACTGCTTTAACAAAAGAAGCCAATATTTCTTTAACTGGTCTAACTAAAAATACAAACTTAGATGGTAATAAACCAAGTTCTTTTAAAGCTTGATGGTTAAAAGGAGTTCCCCACGGCGCTCTTTCTATAATGTAGTTTTGTTTCCATTCACTATAATATCCAGTCATAATATTTTTTAAAGAATTATCAAAAGATTTTTGGTCTTTCTGTTCTTTAAAAAGCGAAGTGTCTTGTAGTTTATACATTTGATACAACATCTCAGGTACAATACTATTTGGTGTTATACAAACTTCAGGGTTTTGATTTATTATAGAAGTAAGTAAATTATTACCACATCTCATAAACCCTGATAAAAAGAAATATTTTTTATTTTTCATTTTTCCTCCTCGTTATGTTAAAATTCATCTATCTCATTAAAATTACAAGCTACTGTATATCTTTTTTGTTTTACATTACTTTTTGCAACACTGTGGTTAGCTTCTCCGCTAAAAAAAACAAACTTACCTATTTTTTCAAATACAGTTTTATTAAATTGAGGGAAATAGGTTCCAGGACCTTTTTCTGTTAAATAAAGAATTGCACTAATGTGGTTATATCTATGGTTATGTATTACTACCTGGTCTCCCTTTTCTAGTATATTTCCCCACGCTTGGACTAAGGTTAATGCTTTAAATGGAAAAGCAGAAAATATCTCACCCATATTTAATAGTATCTCATTAAATTGAGGTACACTTTTAAAAAAATCCCAATGGGTCATTTTACCTTTTACGTTAGTTTTATAACTTAATGCTCCTACATTTTTATCAATCAGTGATTTAAAATCATTTATAAAAGATAAATCTTTAATTTGATATTCTATAATAAATAAATCTTTTTTAATAGATTGTGTCGTTACTGTATATTCCATATTTATTTCTTTAATAAAAATTGTATATCTGGAAAATATAAATACTTCAAGCTAGAATTATTAAACATATCTACAGCTTGTTCAAATGTTCCAATTAGCGGCTTTCCTGACATATTTAGAGAAGTGTTTAACAAAATAGGGATCCCAGATAATTTATAAAAACTATAGATTAATTCATAAAAATTTTTGTTCTGTTCTTTTTTTAAAGTTTGAACTCTACAACTTTTATCAACATGTGTTATTCCAGCTACAGATTTTTTTACTTTAATTGCGTAAGACATATATGGTGTTTCTTTTTTTCCATTTAAATCAAACCAATCATGGGCATGCTCGTGTAAAACTGTTCCTGCAAAAGGTCTGTACCATTCTCTTTTTTTAAAAATATTTACAATTTCTTTTGCATTAGGGTTCATTGGATTAAATAAAATTGACCTATTTCCCAATGCTCTTGGACCAGCCTCTTGTCTACCTTGAAATATTCCCACAATATTATTTTCTTTTAATAATTTAGCAACTTCATCTACGGATGTATTTTGTTTAATGTTTTCAGGGTAGAGAGGTTTTACCCCTAGGTATAAATTTTTATATGGTTTTACTTTTATATTATTTTTAAAAGCAACTAATAAAGCTAAACCAAGACTAGTTCCTCCATCATGAGCAAGAGGGTCTACAAACACATTTTTATGTACACTTAATATATCATTGTTTATTTGACAGTTTTGAAAAAACCCACCCGATAAACATAAATTATATTTTTTTAATTTTTCTATTCTTTTTAAAACTATATTTTTTGATTGTTCTTGAATTGATTTTGCAAATTTAAATTTATCTATATGCCCTTCATGTATAGACCATAAAAAACTTTGGTTAACTTTAAACAAGTTGTTGTTATTATAGAATACAGGTTCGGTTAAAGTATCTGCCGTTGATTCTTTTTCATACGAGGACATCCCCATAACAGCCCCAGGTTCATTTGAACCAATACACTTAGCTGCAAATTTAAACAGTAATGCCGGACTTATGCTTTGAATTGCATGTATGTTTTTAGTGTAGGTTTTATCTTTCCCCATACATACTTTCCATTTTAATTCAATTTTTTTATTAAATTTAAAAATAGATTCTATTTCGTGACCAATTTTTTTGTTCTTATAATAAAATTCAGTTCCGCTTCCATCCATAATTAAACAATGTGCTTTATCAAAACCTGAATTAAAATAAGCACATGCGGCATGCTGTAGGTGATGGTCTAAGTTATGGGTTATTTCATCATAACTAATATTATATTTATTACATTTATCTACTATATACTTTTTATAATGAACTGCATTTATGTTATCAATTTTAGCTTGACTAAAAATAATAGTATTGAATTTACTATTTTTAATTTCATTCCATAAATAATTTATATTGTGATCTTTTTTAATACCAGAAAGCATCGCTTCTTCTTGATAAAAAACAATTTCATTATTTTCTATTATAGAAAAAGATGCATCGTGAGAAAAATTTATACCTAACACTTTCATGCCAGTATTAATATCAAAAAAATAAACTGGTGTCTAGTTAAAGAGAGGGGCTCCAAGAACTCCCGTTCCAATATCTCCATTGAGCATCGTTGTGCATTCCTTTCCACACTTGAGCAGACTCATCCCATTGTGGTAAAATTCTTTTTTCTGGAACTTGCACTTGTTCTCCTTCAGGATTGGTAATATCTATATATGACATTAATGGAGAATTAAATGGAAATCTATATGCTTCTCTTGCTGGAACAAAAGGATCGGTTCCATAATAACATTGTTCTTCTGTAGGCCCTATTGTCGGAGCTTGCCATACATCATTTTCATTTAATGTCCATGAAGGAAATGGAGATAGATTAATAAATTTTTCTTTTTCAGGATACCAAGAACCTTCATTAGCCGATGGAAAATTACCCCTGAATCCATTTGAATTTCCATCAGAAGATGTTTCAGGAGCGCCTTCAATTCTTTCATTTGCAAATGTCCAAAAAGAACATTTAATCCATTTAAATTCTTGGACTTGATCTGGAAATAGTTGGTTTAAAAAATCTATTCCTTTTTGTTCTACTTCAATGTTATTTTCATTTAATAATTCTTTATTGTCTACTACGATAATATCTACTACTAAATTAGTTTGTTTATTTACTTTTGCAAAATGTGCCATTAAGATCCCTTTACTTGATACCTAACAAAACAAACTCCAGCAGCACCAGCACCGCCGCCACCCCAAGAATATCCGCCACCGCCACCAGATCCAGTGTTAGTTGATCCTGGTTGAGCTTGCCAACCGCCACCACCACCTTGACCTCCAGTTTGTGCTCCGCCACCGCCACCAAAATAAGTATTCGATCCGTTTGCTAAAGCTGTTTGAACTCCAATCCCACCTGTTCTACCAGAACTAGCTCCTCCTGCTCCTGCTCCAGATCCACCATCTCTTGATGTATTTCCAGGATTTCCACTATATTGAGCATTGTTACCACCATTTCTTCCAGCTGTACTACCTTGACCTGCATTTCCAGCAGTTGCTGTTTGTGAGAAAGCATTAGAAGAATTTCCATTATTACCTGAATAACCTTGTTGAGCCCCATTCCCGACCCCAGTTCCACCTGATCCAATTGTAATTACATTATTCCCTACGTTACCTGTTACACTATTTGCATTTTTTTTAATTCCTGCTGCACCACCATTTCCAGCGGGTCCGTGAACTTGTCCGCCACCACCGGCTCCACCGGCACCCATTAAAAACCAATCGTATGTTGGAAATGTATTAGAAGCTTTTACTATTGCAAAAGTAGCTGTAGAATTAAAAGTATGTAAATAATAATCGCCTTGTTCAGTAATTGCTCCACCTGTTGCAATCATCCCTGGAAATGAACCTCCTGCAAAACCAAACCCTCTTGCTGATCCCCCACCTCTTGTGCTTAATAAAGGCATTTATATCTCCTTATGCGAACTGCGTTTGTGCTGCTAAAACTGTAAACGTTGCATTCGCTGTTTTTATAATTGTATATGAATAAGTATCTATTGAGTTAATATTACCCTCTGAAGGTGCTGATCCACCTTGCCATTCTGGAGTAACTGTTGACCCATCAATTTGAACAACACTGTTTCTGTATTCAGAACCAGTAATAGTTGCCAAATGAGCAAGTGTAATAGATTCACCTGTATCCATAATTGTGTTTAAAGCTGTGGAGCCGTCTCCTCGAATATTTACAGTCCAATCTCCAGTAGCAGCTTGAGTATTATATAAAACTGCTGATGTAAGTACATCAAAAGTAATAGTACCTGATGGTCCAGAGCCTGTATCTACACTTACTTTTTCTGC
>TARA_R110000772_G_scaffold268246_1_pt1 | contig 10100 bp, 14 predicted proteins | sample TARA_R110000772 | Tara Oceans TARA_R110000772 (sample SAMEA4397948) | marine metagenome | biome: Polar Biome; feature: [SRF] surface water layer (ENVO:00010504); material: water (ENVO:00002006), including particulate matter (ENVO:01000060) such as... | depth 5 m | reverse complement strand
GTTTTAGCTAGATTAAAGTCTGATTTAGTTGCTTTGTGGGGGTAGCAAAGTTCATGGCACACAGTTGCTTATTTAATGATCCATAAAATATCTTTTTTTAAAAAGATAAAAAAATTCCCAAAGCCACGATAAGGGCAATAAACAAACCAAAGATAATTAAAAAAAATTTTTGTGTGTATTTTATATGGTTTATGCTTTTTCTATTTTCCAATCAGTTTGAAATGTTACGTAATTAACTAACAAGCAGCGTCTTTCATTAACAATTTTTTTTTTTTCTAAACCATGCCAAGTATTCTCCCCACTTGAAAAAAAGAAACCATAATTATTTTTATATGGAACAGTCTTAATTTTTTCTAACTTTTCGTTATACAAATCAGTACCTAAATTTTCTGACTCATTTAATTTATTTACAAATATAAGGCATGATAATAGTTTTTCTTTGATGTCACAATGAGGTTTTAACCAAAATCCTTTTCGATCACAAATAACCTCTACTCTTACATATGAATTTGATAAATCTTTACCTATAACTTGAGAAATTTTTTCATATACTTTTTTTGATTGTAATTCTTTAATTAACTTAACTAATTCAGGAAATTCATTACTATTGTCTTTTGTTATAAAACATCTAAATTTTATTGCCTTTCCACCTGAAGCAATACCTTTAGCGTATTGTGCTGCTCCATCATCAATAGCTCTTGTTCCATCATAAATTAAATTGTGTTCTGTAACGTCAGTTGTAATTATTTCCTGAATTGCTTCATTTGACAAGGGTTCATTCAAAACCCAATGCTTAAATGGTTTTAGGTGTTTTTTTGAATTAGTTAGTACTGAATTAAGAAAAGTCACACTTTTAAAACTGTGCGATTAACATCTTAGCTATTTTTTTTGACTTCCCAAAAAATTTAATTTTGTTAATTGAATCTAAATTTAATTTATCATTACCAACAATTATAAAACCTATCATTCCAAGAGCTTTATGAGGTGTACACCAATAAGCATAAATTCCAGAAGTTTCAAATTTATACTTAGTATCTTCACTTAATTTAGATTTAAATTTCTCAACCCCTTCTGGCGTGCCATTTTTAATAAATTCTACATTGTGACCTTTATCCGTTGCTTTCCAAAAAACTGTGTCACCAGCATTTACATTTACAATCTTTTCAGAAAATATCATACGCTCTTTACCAAGTTTATTAAGCATTTCTATCGTTACATCATCACTTAAGACTTGGGTGAAAAAAAATAAACCGCTTAAAATTATAAAAATGTACTTCATGTTAAAATGTTCCTTTATTTTGAAAATGCTTTACTTCCTTATTTAGTAAATGTTCAATTTCACCATTCAATATGTGGTTATCTTTTTTAATATTTTCTATTTCTTTATTTAAAACTTTAATTGTATTTCTTAATTTACCTGTCTCTTCTTTTATTTCGTCTTTTAAATATCTATTTTCATTTCTTAATTTTGAAATTATTTCTAAATCATTGCAATTATATATCATATTTTTATTCATCAATTGTTGTCGGCTTCATTATTTGCTTCATTAAATCATTGTTCCATTTACCTTTTACTTTCACTTCAGCTTTTGCTCCTAAAATAAAAGATTCTATTAAGTTGTGATTTAAGTAAACATATGTACCTGGTTGTCTAAATTTATAAATCATTGCAGCTGCTGTTCCACCTGGAACAAACCAAGTTTCAAGATTAGTTCTTGGAGGATCATTAAATGATCCATTAGGCCATACATAATCTCCGTGACCACCAATTAAATGAGGACGTGTATCCCTATTAGCTTGAGCATGAATAAACATTACCGTTTCACCCACTTTTGCTGTTAGAGCATTTTCTCCCTCTAACGCACCTTCTGAACCATTGAAGACAACGTGCGTTGGTGTTAATGTTTTCATTACTTCTAAAACATCACTAAATCCATCACCTGGTTCTAAATATTCTTTGTAATTACCATTAGAATCTTTAGGAACGTAAAAATCTTGCTCGCCAATATAATATGCCTTATCATAATTTATTTGATTGCCATTTCTATCTTTAAGTCCATCTCTAGGCAAAACCATAACAGCGCCATTCATTCCTTTTACAACGTGCCAAGGCACCATAGATCCGCCTGGTGCACAGTGATAAACAAATACTCCAGGTTTAATTGCTTTCCATCTAATAATTACTTCCTCACCAGGAAGAACGTGTGTTAACCCCCCTCCTCCTAATGCACCTGTCGCTGCATGGAAATCAATATTATGTTCAAAATTATTTTCCTTAGCGTTAACTAAAGTAAGCTCTATATAATCCCCCACATGAGCCACAATAATAGGTCCTGGCACACTGTCGTTAAATGCAAACACTCTAAATTTTGTACCTTGTTTATCAATAGTTATAACTTTTTCCGTTATACTCATTTTTACCTTAATCACCTTTGGTCCACCCTTTGCAATAATATTGTGAACAGGAACTAGTGGTGATTTAACTAATTCCTGCACAACTATAGGGAGCTTGTCTGCTTCAGTACTTTTTACCTGTAGTGAACTTGAAATTAATATTAACGAAATAAAGATAAAAATATAATTTTTGATTTTCATAAAGGTAAATTTACAAATAAAAAAATAAAATTAATTGATCTCAATCAAGTTTTAAAAGAATTGATCTAAATCAATCGTAATTTAAATCTGAAGTTTTCCCTCTAAAAACCCTGTATACAAAGAAAGTATAACCAAACAAAATTGGCAATACAATTAATACACCGATAAATATAATAAACAGAGATGAATAAGCAGCAGACGCTTGAACAATCAACATTTCATTAGGAATAATAAAAGGGAAAAAACTATAAACTAGACCGATAAAGCATAATATTGCAATAATTATAGTTAACACAAATGGCAACCAACAATACCTATCGTCACCATAAGGCAATTTATTTAATAATAGATACATCCATACTACAAAAAAAATAGTCAGCATTGGTATTAATGATAAGTAATAAAAATTTGGAAACAAAAACCATTTATTAAAGATAGTTGGATTTGCAATAGGCGTGCCAAGAGACACTAAAGCTATGCATGTAATCGCACCCATTAAAGATAACTTGGCCCATTTAATTGATTTTTTTTGCAATTTTCCGTTTGTTTTCATAATCAACCAGTTAGCTCCTATCAAGCAATATCCAACTGCTAATGATATACTAACTGTAATAACAAATAATTTTGCATACAAGGTATCAAGTTTAAAACCAATAATATATGAGCCCAACATATACCCTTGAGCAATCGCTGTAGTTAAAGAGCCTGCAAAAAAAGCATAATACCAATCTTTCTTATGAGTATTGTCGGATTTTGACATAAAATCAAAGGCAACCCCTCTAAAGATAAGACCCATTAACATTACAAAAACTGGAATATACAAGTTTGATAAAATTATCCCATGTGCTTTTGGAAAAGCAACTAAAAGAATTCCAACACCTAAAACTAACCAAGTTTCATTTGCATCCCAAAAAGGTCCTATAGAGGATACCATTTGATCTGATTCTTTTTTATTTTTAGCATAGTAACTTAACATACCCACTCCAAGATCATAACCATCCAGAAGCCCGTAGATCAACATTGAAAAACCCATTAAAAATGCAAACACATAAGCCAACCATTGTCCTGAATGAATTATAGTATCTATCACGTTGAAATTTTTACTGCTGCAGATCTTCTATCTCCAAGATCAATTTCTTTATGCTTGTTAGAAAGTTTATCGCTAGCTCCTCTTGCTAAATAAAATATTGTGGAGATAAAAGCATAAAATAATACAGCATAAACAATTAAGTAAATTGTAAGCGTGATCCCCACATAAGAACTTGGTACAGTGGTGGTTACTGCATCTGCAGTCTTTAAAATTCCTTGAACTAAATAAGGTTGTCTGCCAATTTCTGTTACATACCAACCCGCTATAGTTGGTATCCATCCTGAAAAAGTCATAAAAAACAGTATCTTTAGGTAATATTTAGGAAACTCTCTATTTTTTATTATATAAAAAACTCCTAACCAAGAAAAGATCAACATTAAAATTCCGAATAAAACCATAATTCTAAATGAATAAAATACTTTTCCAACAGGAGGATGTTTATCCTCAAATTGATCTAATCCTTTTACCTCCCCATTAAAATCATGAGTTAAAATATAACTACCCATTTTTGGTATTTCTAATGACATAAGGTTTTTTTTTTGTTTTTCGTCTGGTATTCCAAATAAAACAAATGGAGCCCCTTTTTGAGTTTGCCAAAGACCTTCGATGGCAGCAACTTTTTGAGGTTGATGTTTATACGTATTTAAGCCATGCAGATCACCAATAAAAATTTGAGTTGGCGTTACTATGGCCGCAACTATAATTGCTGCTTGCATAGTGGATCTTAAAATTTTTGTATTTCCATTTTTTAAAACTCTATAAGCAGATAATCCAATAATTAAAAATGATGCAGTTAATACAGATGCTAACAATGTATGGATTAACCTGTATGGCATAGAAGGATTAAAAATTACTTCAAACCAACTTGTAACAATTGCTTCCCCTCCAATCATGACAATGCCTTGGGGTGTTTGCATCCAACTATTAAGAACTAATATCCAGAAAGCTGAAAGTAGTGTTCCAAAAGCGACTAAAAATGTTGCCAATGTATGAACCCAAGGTTTAACTCTCTTGTATCCAAATAACATTACTCCTAGGAATGACGCCTCTAAAAAAAATGCTGTTAAAACTTCATAACCCAATAAAGGACCTGCGACATTGCCTACTGTATTCATGAATCCTGGCCAATTTGTGCCAAATTGAAAAGACATAGTAATCCCCGTGACAACTCCAATAGCAAAACAAAGTGCAAAAACCTTAGTCCAAAAAAAGTAAATATCCATCCATTTTACATCTTTAGTAAAATTAAATCTTAATTTAAAAAAAAGTAAAAACCATCCAAGGGCAATTGTTATGCTTGGAAATAAAAAATGAAAAGTAATATTTGCTGCAAACTGTATTCTTGATAATTCTAAAACATCCATAAAGTTAATTCATCGATCTGAGGGTGATATAGGGAATTAATAAAAATAAAATGATTGCCGTTTTGTAAAGCACAATTCCTTGATAATGAATTTTATTAAAATCTTTTTTATTAATTCTAAAAATTTTATTATGGATATTAAAAATAAAATTTTTTAAATTAGTAACAAATACTAAAACCCAAAACAGTAATACAATTAAATTACCAGTTAACATCCATGCGAAAAATTTTAATTCCTCCATCTATCCCACAATTGTTCATAGGTATATTTTCTATCTACAAAAACTTTTGTGTTAGGAAGTGTTGCTACCAGATGTATTCTTTCTTCTTCCCCACCGTTAAAAAAGTTGTGATATTTTTCTGCATTTACTACCCAAACACTACCATCAGCTGGTAGATGAAAAGATCTATCTTCAATTACAAATCTACATCCGGGATTTGTAATTATTGGAATATGAAGTCTTGGTTCGGGATCTTTATGCCAACTTAAAGTTGATCTAGGACCTTTTCTTAGAATACGGGTTCTTCCCAATACATACCTACGAGAAATAAGATCATATGCATATTTAAAATAAGTATTTTCAAATTCGGGTAAAAATTCTGTAAACTTATCTTCATTAATAAAATCTGCTCTGGCAACTTCACGGCCTGAACTATCTGGTTTTGTCCAATAAAGCCCCCAAGAATACTTTCCCTTGGTGCTGTTTTTTATTCCGGGGATCTTATTTAAAGCAATGCTATCGATATGCGCCACGGATCCATTGCCATTGTCAAATTTCTTTTTTTTTATGATCTCTTTATAAGATTCTTTTAGTCTATTTATATCAAGCGATATTCCTGGAACTTTATAAACTAGATTTTTAACTGACATGATGTTTGTTTAAATGAATTTAAAAATTGAAAATTGATCTATATCAAAGATAATAAGTTTATTTTATTTAAAAAAGAGCATGGTCTCATCATGCTTTATACCCTTAATATTTAATAATATTTTCTCCACAATTATAAATGGTGAGACCTATTCTAAAAAAGGTAAGGTGAAATCAAAACTGCAATATATGCAGTTAAAGAACTTATCACAATTGCCAATATTAAAGTTTTAACAAGATTATTTATTTTCATAAATATAAATTTAATTTTTTTTAAAATTTGGTATTGATTTAAATCAATTTTAAGTTGGGGTCCGGACCCATCTATGTTTCACATCATGGTATTAAATTATAATCTAAACCATTACCACCTACTCCTGTCTTAAGATTGGAAGTAAATTCAGGCACATAAACAGCAACCAACATTGCAACAAATGCTATCAAGATCATTGCGATTGTAGTATTTTCTATTTTGTGAAAAGATTTATTTGTTATCTTGTAGTTCATAGATACTCCTTTCTCTTCAAATATATTTAAATTTTAAATGCATGTATTGATCGTAATCAAAAAATCTAAGTTTTGATTAAAATCAAAAATTACTCATTTTGATTCATGTCAAATATTTTTTTTAATTTTGAGTTAAGTTTAATTTATAGAAAGGAGTAAACATGAAATCATTATCCATTATAGACTCGTTAAGACCTTTTTCAGTAGGTTTTGACAATATGTTTAAACATTTTGAAGATCTTCATAGCAATGATCTCGATGCTTTTGAAACTAATAGAGTGAACTACAATATTACTAAAGTAGGTAAACAAAACTATAATATTGAAGTTGCATTACCTGGCATTGATCAAAAAGATGTCAATGTTAGTGTTGAAGATAATGTTCTTAAAATAAAATCTTTTTCAAAGAATAAAGTTGAGAAAGATGACAAAGAATATCTTTACAAAGGAGTTGAAAAAGAAAATGTCTGTACCAGTTTTATTATTGGCAAAGATATTAAAGTCGAAGAAGCAGTTATGGAAAAAGGATTATTGTCAATTAAGTTAAAAGAGGAAAATCCTTTACCTAAAAATGTAAAAGAAATTCCTATTACAAAAAGACAATAATCAAAATGAATAGCCTCAGTATAACACTGAGGCTATTTAATCTATTTTGAAAGTTTAGATAATTTTTCAAAATCATTAATAAATATTTGTTTAGAAGATATTATTTTTATTATATTAGAGGTTTTTAATTTTGAGATTTCTCTACTTACAGTTTCAATTGTTAAACCTAAATAATCACCAATATCTTGCCTCGTCATTGGAAGGCTAATTGGATTATTTTGCCATCCTATTCTTTTTCTTTGTTCAGAAATATTTATTATAAATTTTGAAAGTCTTTCAGTAGCATCAAATTTTCCAAGTACACTAATTCTATCTTGCGCTAAAGTTAATTCATGTGATGTTTGATTTAAAAGTTCTTTTGCTAATGACGCATTTTTTTCAATATAATGATCTAATTTTTTTTGTTCAAAAACACAAGCGCTAACATCTCCAATTGCCTCCGCACAATAATTATATTTACCTTTTTTAAAAGATCCAAAAAAATCTCCAGGGTAAAGAAATCCAATAATTTGAATTCTCCCATCATCCATTAATTGATAGATTTTTACATTACCCTCAGTAATATTGTATAAATTTTTTGCTTCATCTTGTTGTAAAAAAATGTTTACTTTGTTTTTAAATTTTCTATTAGTTGAAATTTCAGAAAATTCTTTTAATTGCTCATCCTTAAGACATCTGCAAAAAGAATATGATCTAATTTGACACTCGGAACATCTACTTTTATCTGTTAATTCTTTAACTAATTGTGCTGACTGCATAATAAAATATATATCTTACTTTAGATTTGTTTTTGATTTAGATCAATTAATTCTTGTTAAATTAAGTTTAATACTGATTTATGTTAGCTCAAAATTACAACAAACACATTCCAGGCTTAGTTATTTCAAAATATGCTCCCAGTGATTTAAGTCTACTTTTACCTCTACTGGCTGAAGAGTTTCCTAATTGGAATTTTGATAAATTAAAGTCTTATATTAACTTAGTCTTAAAAAAAAAATCTAACGGAATACTAGTTGTTAAAAATAACGCTTTATACAATTTAGGTTTGTTGATTTATTCAATACAAGACATTTCAGCTAAAAATCTATGCAAAAATAAAAAAGAAGAATTTACCAAATGCTTAATAGTTGAAAACTTAATTGTATCAAGTCCCGTTTTAGAGAGAAAAATTTTTCTTCTACTAGTTGAAAAAGCTATAGATATTGCAGAAAATAATTCTTGTGAATTTATTGAACTCCCAAGATTTAATCAATCATTTGATTTAATAAAAGACAAATATAAGGAAAATATTATTAATTTAAATGGCTGGCGAACATTTATTAAAATAGAAAAAATATTAACTGCCAATAAAGAGCTTTAATATATTCTTAAACCTACAACACCTACAAAAATTAATGTAATTGAAATTATTTTAGCTAAACTAATTTTCTCATTTAAGAAAAAAAACCCAATGAATATAGCAAATACAATACTACTTTCTCTTAAGGCACTAACCATTGGTATGGGTGCTTTAGTAAATCCCCAAACAACAACGCCATAGACTAAATAAGATAAAGATCCACCAATCCAAAAAATAGTCTTACCCTCATTAATAACATTTTTAAAAATATTATCGTATTTTTTAATTTTTAAGAGTATTGGAAAAAGGATTGCATTTAGTAAGAATACCCAACTTAAATAGCTTATTGCAGATAAGCTAACTCTTGCACCATAACCATCTATTATTGAATATAGACCTATAAACACACCAGTTATTAAAGAGTACTTAACAATCTTTAAATTATTTATGACTTTATAACCGAAAAGACCGATGGTTATAATTCCAGCGCAAACAAGGCCTATTGAAATTACAGAAGCTTTACTTATGACCAATCCTAAAAAAAAGATTGATATTAATGTTGCAACAATAGGACCTGCGCCTCTAGCAATTGGATAAACTTTCGTTAAATCACCTAAACTATAAGATGTTAATAAAAACCAATTGTAACCTTGGTGAACAAACGCACTAATAATTATATAAGGTAAAGACTCAAAAGATGGCATGGGTAGAAAATTTACTGCTATGATTGATATGGGAACATGCCCAAGAATAACAGCTGAAAGGGCTGTAACTTTATTTGAATGTTTTTTAACCATTCCATTCCATGTAGCGTGAAAAAATGAGGCTAAAATAACAGCGGTAAAAACAATAGGATCCATATCAATCAAAAATTATATTTATAATATATGATCATAGTTAAAATAATTGCAAAATAATGATTATAATAAAAGTCAAGATACATGACAGTTTACCCTTCTTGTGTTGTATTAAATATTTTTTTTAATCTCGTATGTTATGTTTTTAATGTTTCTTAATGTGTTCAGAGTGTGGATTGTCACCTGATGCCATAGCCCAATGATGGGGTTGATGGTGATTGCCGTAAGCCATAATTCCGATATAGCCTAGTCCTCTTATCTTATCAACATCCTGTAATTGATTGGTGGTAACTGTTATTGTAAAAATACCATTATTGTTGGTGACCACCATGTCCCAACCAGTCTCCTCCTTCATTTGGCTTGGATGAACTGATAATACTCTACTCATAGATTGCAAAGCTCGATTAGTTGTAGGTGTGATAACTGCTTTAAAACCTAATTTGATAGGTTCTTGTTCAACAGTGACATTGAGCGTCATATCTTGCATCTCTACTAAGTGTAATCTTAAGGCTTCAATATTTACCATCGACCAATTAGTATCGGGATTTGCCTCAAGCAATGTGATTGCCTCCTGTATGACAGCAAAAGGATCTGTCCCTGCTTCAGTTAATACGGTAGTGGGCTTTCGATCAATTGTATGTTTGTATATTTTTTTATCATGATCATGATCACTAGAATGCTCCATATTAGCATGATGTATTTTTTTGTGCCCAGGTAACAAGATAACTGTAACAACTGTTATTACAGCAACAGCTATTAGTGAATAAATAATTTTTTTATTTTTTTTCATTGAGTATCTCTATTATTAATAAACTTTGATAGCAAACAAGGGTTATAGGTTAATATAAAATTGAAATAAAAGTCCACAAAGTATT
>TARA_R110000772_G_scaffold155395_1_pt1 | contig 10137 bp, 5 predicted proteins | sample TARA_R110000772 | Tara Oceans TARA_R110000772 (sample SAMEA4397948) | marine metagenome | biome: Polar Biome; feature: [SRF] surface water layer (ENVO:00010504); material: water (ENVO:00002006), including particulate matter (ENVO:01000060) such as... | depth 5 m | reverse complement strand
AAACGGTGACGTTCACCAGCGAGGCGGCTGGCAGTGGCGCACCGACCGACACCGATTTTGGCTTCCGGCCAAACGAAAGCAACAATACAACCGCTGACAATATATTCACGCGCATTAATGCTCATGCAGATTTCACAGTGGCGAACCCTGCCGCCGCTGTCGTTACAGTCGAAGAAACACTACGCAAAGGGGCCGCGCCGCTTACGGTCGAATCAAGCGACACGGCGAGGCTAACTACAACAAACCAAGAGATTTCAATAGTTGAGAGCTTGTCCGTCATACCATCGTCAAATAATGGCGAGGAAGAATTGTGGATGATTGTGCAACGAACCATCGATGGCGTTACCCGGCGATACATTGAATTTATGGAAGCGACTTTTGATACGCGGGAAAGTTCAACCAAGAAAAATGCTTTTTTCATCGATAGCGGCCTCAGTTACAATTCAACAGCGACAGCAACAATTTCTGGCCTAGATCATCTTGAAGGACAAACAGTCAGCATACTTGGTGACGGCAGTGTTTATGCCGCGCAAAGCGTGACATCCGGCGGCATATCAAGTCTAGCTCCGGCAGTTTCTGAAGTTCAAATTGGGTTAAGCTACGAAAGCATTGTTAAAACCTTGCGGCCAGAAGCCGGGGCCGACGATGGAACCGCACAGGGCAAGACCAAGCGTGTCTTTGATTTGACGGCGCGGTTTATCCAAACGCTTGGGGCCAAGGTTTCCGAAGACGGCATTAATTATGATGAGATCCAATTTCGGGCGGGTTCCAGTTCAATGGACGGGTCGCCCCCTCTGTTTAGCGGCGACAAACAAATACAATTTCGGGGCGGTTGGGAAACAGAAGGCCAAGTTTACATTAAACAAGACCAGCCACTTCCTATTCACATCACCGCGATATTAACGCGCTTAGTAACAAACGATGGATAATTAAATGTGTGAACCGATTATGTTGGGCACGGCGGCGACGGCGGCTTCATCGACGGCAGGGCTGACAGCGGCGACATCTGGCTTGTTTGGATCGGCGGGAGCTTTTGGTTTAGGGCAAACGCTGACAACCTTGGGCTCGGCCAGCGGGATATTTGGTAGTATTTACTCAAGCCAAACACAACAGGCCAATTACGATTATCAAGCCCACATGGCAAATTACAACGCCGCTATTGCTGACAATAATGCGGTCATGGCCGAGCAAGCCGCTGAATTTGAAGCCGACCTATTTGACGACAGATTAAAACGATTGATGTCTACCCAAACAACGAAATATGCAAAGTCTGGCGTCGTCATAAATCAAGATACCCCGCTAAATGTTGCGGCTGATACCAGTTCTGAGGGCGCGTTGGAGCGCCTCGCCATTTTGTACCGAGGCCAGAACGAAGCCGATGCCAGCCGAGCGTCGTCAGTCGGTCAACGTTTCGCGTCGGTAAATGCGAAACAAAATGCGTCGAGAGCGCAATATGGCGGTTACATTAACGCGGCGGGAACGGCTGCAACGGGCGCGAACAGGTTAGGGCTTTTAACATAATGGCTGTCATACCAACATTCCAAAGGCAACAAGGGCTTCCCCGCTCAACAGGGATGACCGGGCTTCCTGCCGTCAAGATTGATGACCACATTGGTAATGCTTTAGGTAATTTTGGGCAATCGATATCCGCTGTCGGGAACACTCTTGTTATGGCTCAAGCTGAAGCGGAAGTCTCAACGGCGACGACGACGGCCCAAATTAAATTTGCACAATTAGAAGCAAGTTCCAAAAGAGAAGACGGTCTTGTCGCTAATCAGAAGTTTAAAGAGCGCGCACAAATTATATTTAAAGAAGCGTCTTCCATTATCGCGACCCCGCAAGGTAAAAAAGCGTTTGAATCTAAATTTAATGTTTTGTCGGCATCGTCACAAGTTAAAGTAAGCGCGGATGGAACTGCAAGAAAGTTCTCTCAACTTGAAGCAGATATGATTACTAACCTTGATACTAACGTTAATTTAATTAATCAAAATATGAAGCCCGGCGATAGGCAAATTAATGAGACTATTGGCATTAACAGTATCGACAAGATGGTAAAGCTTGGAGTTATTAAAGCTGACGCTGGGGCAAAATTAAAAATTAAATTTAAACAGGACTCAGCTAAAAATGGGATTTTATCATGGGTCAATTCACAGGCGAAAGATAGCCTTGTAGACGTTTATGACCAAATGGCAGGGGGCGTGTTTCAAGGTAACAATGCGAAACAAAATGCCGCCGATTGGGGCAATCTTAATGAGAAAGAACGCAACACTTTGCGTAACGGGGTAGCAACTGAGCTAAGAAGTTTGCAGGCACAAAAAAATGCAACGGACCGAGTAGAAGAAAAAGAGACCAAGAGATTACAAGATGAGGCAGCGGCATCAATAGCGAATAGGATTCAAATTGGAGCAATAGGGGGGACGCTTCCTAATGGGGCAAGATTACCCCAATTGGTGCCAACATTAAAAGAAATTGACACATTAAGAATAAACCGCACGATTACTGGGCCTCAAGCAACTTCACTTGGCAAAATGTTAGTTGCTATGGAAAACGCAAAAACTGATGAGCCTGTATTACTTAGATTGCAGAACGAAATCCGTGCCATAGCCGATTTATCGCCAGAAGAACAAAAAGTAGAAATAGCCGATATAAAAAATGAAATGATGAGGCTGTCGGAAGATGGCCGACTTGAGGCGAGCCACGGCACTTCTCTTAGTGGATTAATAGATAAAGTTCTGACTGCCGGATATAAACACTCGCCAGAATCACGGGCGAGAAAATCACTTGGGCGATTGTTAGGAAAGCAAGACCAAGAATTTAACGTTCCGGGCATAGATTCTGACCCCAGCGCGGCAAAAAGAATACAAAACGCACTTAATGAGTATGACGCCCGTATGGATACAGGCGAAGAAAAAGCTTGGGACGTTCACTCCGATTTACTTAAACGTGCAAGAATAGAGCTTCCGGGTTTGAACTCATTTGTTAAGCCACAATTTGGGTCGGCAAAAGATTTAGATGAATGGACAAGTATGGATGTAACAGAAACATCTTTAAAATTAGCGACGGCTTTAAAAGAAAAAAAGATTACGTTTGCCGCTTTCAACGCAAGCGCACAGGCGCTTTCTCAAATCGGGGCTATAATTGCAAACAACAAAAGACTAGATGCTGAAGAAAAGAAAAGAAGTAAAGAAACAGAAACAGAAGTAGATAGAAGGAAGAAATAATGGCCGAAGTTGTCGTTGGCGACCTTATTAATAGCCCAAACCTTCCTAAAATTAATCTGCCTACTCTTGACGCCCCTATGGCAATGCCAGAAAGAGAGCCTCTTAGAATAACCATTGGAGCCCCTTTAGAACAGGACGACGATGTTGAAGCGAGTTACTTAGCCGCTAGAAAAGATGCTAACGCGCCATCAAGTTTTGCATGGGGATTGGCGGCTGAAGCTGGCGTGGACCCCGGCGAAGCTGTCCTTAATAAGCCTGTCTTTGATTACATTGAAACGCGAACTGACGGCGGCCAACAATTCAAAGTAGGGATTGACCGAGATAACCCAGATAAATCGGTAATACTTGAAACCTTAGATTTTGCTGAAGATGTCGGAGCCGGGCTTGGCAAGGGCGCGGTCAAAGGCTTGCAAGATGCCGGGACTGAACTTGGCGACTTTATGACTAATGGATTTTGGTCATCGACGATAACTCCTTGGATGCAAGAAAACGTTCCATATCTTGATGAAGCAAATAAAGCGGCGGCTGAAGCGTTAAAGCCCGAAGGCGCAGTCCAAGAGGTAACGGCGGCTTTTACGGCCCCTATGGCACAGGTTGTCGCCCCCGGCTCAATTTTCACCCGGACATTTAGAGCCGCTGGAATTTCTACTCGTATTTTAGCTGAAACGCTTGGCTATTCTGCCGCTGAAATAGCCGCTGTTGACCCAAAAGATGCAACGCTTATGGAGCTTGGCCTTCAGCTTATTGATGATGATCCAGAAATCAAAAACATAGTTGAACAAGCATTTGCCGCTCAAGAGTCCGAAAGCGACTTTATGCAACGAGTCAAAAATATGCCTCGCAAAATTGTTGAGGGTGGAGTAACGGGCGTTATCGCCGAAAGGACATTTGATGCTATTGGCATGGCTTACCGTGCCATGAAAAACAGCCGTGTTGTAAAAGAGGCGGCACAAAGATCGGTTGAAGGCAAATCGCCTATCCCTGTTGGCATGAGTATCGAAGACGTTGGCAAAGGCGATTCCGCGCTACAAACTGTTGACGATCCAACTTTGGCTCCATCGGGCGAACCACAAGCACCTCAAGTTATTAACGCGATTGAATCTGAATCAGACAATCCGAATAGCCTTGTCAATATGCTATACAACAATCCAGAACGTCAGGCCGTCCTATCGGACCCCGCCGGAGCAGGCGTAGTTAGGCATAAAGATGGGAAGCCTTGGAACAAAGCGCGTTTAGCAGAGCATATGGATAAAGCCGCAAAAGCAGCGGGAAGGACAATTAAAGAATGGGACGACAAATCTAGGAACATTTTGTCGGATACTATTGCAAATGAAGCGATTGCGGCTCTTCAAAAACAAGGCAATGCCAGTGATTGGTATAACACTAAACTAATAGAAATGAATACTACTCTACAAAAAATCCATCCAGAAATGCTTCCGGGGACGGCAGAGGAAGGTGTGTTTAAGCTTGGCCTATCGCTTACTAGCAACGGGGCGACAGTAGATTACAATTTAAGAGCGGCTGACCACATTTACAGCATATTTAAACAAACAGGAAAGTTCCCAGAAGACCTTAAAAGTTTAACAGCGGCAGTTGGCGGGTTCGGGAGAGAAGGGCCGACGTTAATTAAACAAATGAAAACAGCAAACAGATTAATTTCAAAATTAAAACCACAAGGGTTTGCTGACTTTTTAAATAGTAAGGTTACGGTTCGGGAGCTAGAAACCGCTGGATTCAAATTAAGCGGAGAAGGTAAAGATTACGAGACATACGGTTCGGCAATATTTGGCCCAAAAATTGGCGGCGGGTTTTATCAAAATTTAAGAGGCAATTTCGAGCCTGTTACGTTTGACCGCTGGTGGATGGGGTCTTGGGGGCGGTGGACCGGAAACGCCATGCAAGTGACGCCAAAAGCAACACAAATAAAACAACTCGACCGATTTAAAGCGGCAATGGCTGACACTGGCGGCAAGCAAATGTCAACCAAAGAAGCAAATTTAAAAGCGGCGAAGAAAATGTTTACTAAGTATGTTAGAGACGGTTTCCAACCGAGAACAGAGCTAAACATTGCAGCTCAAAGACTTGTTGAAGGCGCGAAGAAAACTATGCGGGAGCAACCGGGCGGTCCGACAGAACGTAAATTTATGCGTGAAGTGGCTTACGAAACAGTAGCAAAAATGAAAGAAATGGGTTATGATGTAACCCCGGCTGATTTACAAGCGACAGTGTGGTATCCTGAGAAGGATTTGCACGGAAGTTATAAAATTGGCAGTGGGTCTAGCGCACCAGATGATTACGCCGCCGCCGCGAAAAGATTACTGGAGAACAGATAATGGCTGATGAATTTAAAGTTGGAAACGAACAGTACAACACGCAAGACGTTGACCAATCTAGCATTATCGATATGACAGACCAAGAGGTTGACGCATTTGCTGACGCGATATCCACCCTTATGGAAAACAAAAAAAAGGCGGCAGATGCGTCTAAAGCACTGCCAATAGAAGTTTTGAACCAAGATGGCGAAGAAACAGTAAGCACTTGGTTAGATACGAGGCGAATAGGACTTAATAACAAAATGGTTGGTCTTGCAAAAGACAACGAAGAAACATTCCTTGGCGAAGTCGCTAACCAAGCGATGCTTGGTGCTAGAACTATTGAGAAAGGTCTAGAATTTATTTCGGGATCGTCGTCTAGGGACAGCCCTAATCGTGGCTTAAAAAAAGCGATTAATATAGGGATACAACAGGCTCTTGATGAGGAAAAAGAATAATGGCAGTTGACCCACTAGCCCCAGTATCTGACCCAAATCCAGCCCCGGCATTACAACCGGGGTTTTTTGATGGGCAAATGGCATTAGAAAATGATCTTGTTCCGCAAGAACTAGCGCCCGGCGCTGGGCCTACCCTAGAGCAAGACTACCAAGTTGCTGGCTGGGGCAAAGCTATTAAGGGCATTAAAGACGCTCAAAAGATTTTAAAAGAGCATGAACTAACCAAAGAGAACCCAGACGATGCGTTTGACCTTGGACGACCCCGTAAGCAAGGAAGCAACCCAAGGCTTATTGACGACACGCCACCTGTAGAGGCTCCAACAGAACCACCTTTAATTAACGCTGATGAAGTCACTGTCGTTGAGACACCCGGAAAGCAAACGGCGGCGCGTGTCCCCGTGGACCAAGGCAAAGTTGAAGAGGTTACAGAGGTCTACCAAAGGTTTATTAAAGACACGCCTTTTGTCGCGCTAAAAGATTTTAACGTCAACAACCTAACGCAAGAGCAAGACGTTTTAGCTGTTATTGCGGCACAGTCCGAAGTCTATGCAAAGCAGATTGACAATAAGACAGGCGGCAAAATTGCTCATCAAGTCACAGAGCAAATGGCTGACTTGGTTGGGTCGTCTCAAGGGCGGTTAATGAAAAAATTGCTAGGGGGTGAAATCCTTTACGGCAAACAACCCGGCGAAGTCGCGGCAAATATGTTAGCGGCCCGTGATTTGTTGTTGGCGTCGTCACAAGAAGCCGACCGTTTAGCAAAAATAGTTATAACTGGTGACGCGCAAGGCCTATTAAATGCTGGTTTTAAAAATGCAGACGAAGCCGAATTGGCAATGGAGCGCCAATTCGCTTTAAATGCGGCTATCCACGCGCAAGTAAAAGGCGCCCAGACTGAAATAGCAAGAACACTATCATCATTTAACGTCGGGGCTAGAGGGGATGGCTTGCGTCAACAGGCCATTTCAGACGTTTTGAAAAAAGCTGGGTCGGAAATTGGCACAAGAGAACGGGCTAAATTGTATTTAGCTATCGAAGACCCAACGGCACGGGCTTATTATTTGCGGAATGGAGCGTCGGCAAAAACCTTTGATGCTTTATACGAAGTTTGGATCAACGCTTTACTGTCAAGCCCTGTCACTCACACGGTCAATTTATTAGGCAACCTTTTGTTTGCTGGAGGACAAATCCCGACACGGACTGTCGCCGGAATGATGGGGCATATGCGACGTCAGCGTACTGGAGCAACGGACGGGGTTCAGCTAGGTGAAGACGCTGCAATGGCTCTTGGGTTCTATTACTCCGCTATTGATGCTGTTAAAATAGCTGGCAAGGTCTGGATGGACCCAACAAGCGAAATCGTTACAAAAATGGAGCCGGGTAAGAAATTTAGAGTAAATGCCGCATCTGCCGAAGCCTTTCAAAAAAGTGGCATTGTAGGGCAAGCAATTGATTTTGCCGGGCACGTAGCAACATTGGGAAGGTTCTCTACTCGCACTCTTGCCGCTGGGGATGTGTTATTTAAAGTTGGGGCACAACGAGCCTCTATTTATGCAGACGCACTCCGCCGGGCAGAACGTGGCGGCGAGACTGACCCCACGTTATTTGCCGAGGATGTCGCTGACGGAATTGCAAACCCTTTAATTAAAGACCAAGAACGATCCCAAGATTTTGGCCGCTTTATTACATTCCAATCAAACTTAGGAGAAAGTGGCAGACAATTGCAAGGTCTTGCCGCTCACCCTCTTATTCGTTGGTTCATCCCATTTTTAAAAACGCCAGTAAATATTATAAACCGTGCATGGGAACACACGCCTTTCAAAATGAGGAGTGATGATTACAAACGCGCTATCGCCGAAGGTGGTGAAGCCGCTGACCTTGCAAAGGCAAGAGTAGCTTTAGGGACAACTACTATGGTTGCCGTCGCCGGGTTAGCTCATGCGGGTTATATTACTGGTGGTGGCCCATCTAATCCAAAGCTTAGAAGAAATTTAGAGCGGCAAGGATGGCAACCATACTCAATTCGAGTGGGGGGCACTTACATTTCATTTAAAAGGGTTGAGCCCTTTGCAACCGTTATAGGGTTAGCCGCTGACTTAACTGAAATTGGTGGCAACGCCAAAGATCAAAAAAGTGTTCAAACTGCGCTTGCCGCATTAGGCATGGCGTTTTCTAAAAACGTTACATCAAAAACGTGGATGACGGGCATGGCAAACTTGTTAGAGGCTGTCGAGAACCCCGATAGGTATGGGCCAAAAGCTGTAGAAGGGTTCATTCGATCTATGGTCCCGCGTATTGTGGCTCAAGCAGAAAAAGGCTTTGACCCAGAAAAACGCTATGTGCGCGGACTTGTCGATGCGCTCAAACAAGATGTTCCCGGCTGGAGTTCATCAATGCCAGCCGACCTTAATATTTGGGGTGAGCCAATAGTCTACCAATCTGGCGGCGCTATTACTGGCATGATCAACCCATTTTATACAAAAGAATGGAAGCCTAACGATCTTGATGGGGAGCTTGACCGTTTGAAAATAGGCTTTGATCGCCCACCTGAGACGATCCCGAACACAGGCGGCAAACTTTTATTCGATCCTTGGGAGTATCACGACTACGCGGAGTATGCGGGGCAAACGGCAAAAGCGAGTCTGGAAGATTTAATTAAAACGTCGCTTTATAAAAAAAGTAACGACGTCGTCCAACAGATGCGTATTGAGCAAATATACAGTCAAGCCAAAGCCAGAGCATGGAATTATATGCTTACTGAATCCAAATATGGGGAAACTCTAAAGGATGTCGTTACTCAAGTTAATATGGAAAAGCTAAAGGAACTTAGAAAATGACCGTTTCATCCACCACGACATCAGTCAGCTTCACTGGCAACGGAAGCACGACAAGCTTTGCGGTTACGTTCCCGTTCCAAGGAACTGGCACATCGTCAGAGTTAACCGTTGTACAAAGAACGATTGCTACGGGCGCTGAAACAACCTTGAGCTATACCACGCACTACACGGTTACAGGCGGCAGCGGATCGACAGGAACTGTTGTCGCGGCATCGGCTCCGGCAGACACCGTCCAATGGCACATCCGTCGTAACACAACGACGACGCAAACGGTTGATTATGTCACAAACGATCCTTTCCCGGCAGACACGCATGAACTGGCCTTAGATCGGCTGGCAATGGCCGGGCAAGAACGCGACGGCGATATTGCTCAAGCGTTTCAATATCCCGACACGTACACCGGGTCGGCTTCGACGACAGTCCCAGAGCCGAGCGCAAGCAAAGTTTTGGCTTGGAACAGCGATGCCGACGCTTTAGAAAACGGCCCAACGACTGGGGATATTAGTGACGCTGCGACTAACGCGGCGACAGCCACGACTAAAGCAAACGAAGCTTCAGCTTCAGCCACTTTGGCGGCTAACTACGCTGTAAAAATTGACGGTGTTGCTGCTTCCTCAGACCACTCAAGTAAGGCTTGGGCCGTGGGTGGAACTGGGATTACGGACACTGCTTCAAAAGGTGCGGCAAAAGAATGGGCGACGGAGACATCTGGAACGGTTGACGGCACATCATTTTCGGCTAAAGAATATGCGGCTGGGACGCAAGCTTCAACAGGCGGCTCCGCCAAAGACTGGGCGCAAGACACCAACCAAGTAAACGGCGCAGGAACAAATGACCGGAGTGCTAAAAATTGGGCGCAAGGGTCATCGATGACGGGTTCCACACTTGGTGGCGCATCAAAAGATTGGGCAAGCCTGACAAGTAGTACAGTTGACGGGACTTTATTTTCTTCAAAAGAATACGCTCTTGGTGTGCAAGGCTCAAACGGTGGATCAGCAAAGCAATGGGCGCTAGGTGGAGGGTCATCTTATACAGAAGGAACGGCGGTCGCTGGTGGCGTTTTCAGTGCTAAAAAGTATGCAGCTAATGCAGCGGCTAGTGCATCTGTTGCAGCAAGTGGTCAGATATATTCCACTGTCGTAAATCAAACAGGTGCTGCTATTTCTCCAGCTATAAGTGCTGATGGTACATATTATTTGTGCGATACATCAAGCAACGACATAACTGTGACATTACCAGCCATTGGGTCAGACGAAGGTGTAAAGTATGCGTTTCAGAAAACGTCTGCGTCTAACAGTTTAATATTTGC
>TARA_R110000772_G_scaffold64913_2_pt1 | contig 10139 bp, 5 predicted proteins | sample TARA_R110000772 | Tara Oceans TARA_R110000772 (sample SAMEA4397948) | marine metagenome | biome: Polar Biome; feature: [SRF] surface water layer (ENVO:00010504); material: water (ENVO:00002006), including particulate matter (ENVO:01000060) such as... | depth 5 m | reverse complement strand
TTCATTTTCTACAACAGAGAATGGGTCACCATATGCTTTTTCAATGGTTTGCTTTTCTTTAAGAAGCTCTTGGACTTCTTTCATTGTCTTGTCCTTACCTTCTTGAGATTGCATTTTAGCGTGAAGGTCAATCTTAGCACGAATCTTTTGATTCAATGATAGCAAATCCATTTGATCTTGCTCATTCATTGATGCATAGAATTTTTCTTCTCTATTCACCAATTCTTTTAGCTCAAGATTTGAACGCTCTAACTCTAACTCTAATTCTTTACGTTCAGCCTTGGATAAGTCTGGATTAGCGGCTAGGTCTTTATATTTCTTTATGTCGTTGATTATCTTGACACGGTCTTTTAATAGAGGTGACGAACCTACCGCGGAGAAACCTGCGGCTAGTACAGAAGGTACAGTAGCAGTACCACCCCCCGCTGCAAATCCTATTAGAAATGAATCAGAAATCTCATAAGCATTAAACTCATCTCCAGCAATAGCAAAGGCTGCTACTTGGTTTGTGATTGACACACCGAGTTCTTCAATACCTTCTGCAGTCGCTGAACCTAACGCTCCTCCTACACGACTATTAACAAAAGCTCCTGCTACCTTATGGTTTTCTGTAAGCCAATCTTTAGCACGTAGTAATCGGGTTGACTTAGGTAATTCATCTATAAGACCTAATGCTTTACGGGCTTTGTTTATCTCACCCATACCGACTCTCTCAAAAGCGTATTCTGCTGCCCCTGAAATAATCGCTAGGCTTACTTTTTGTGCTTTATTTAAATCTGCTCTATTACGAACATCAACCCATGTAGTAGCCCCTGATGCCGCTCCCATTATAGGCAAAGCAACCTCTGGCGCCATGATAGTAAAGACAATTTGAGGTATAGTTTGAGCAACACCTAGACCTAGTTTTTTAAAACCAGTACCTACATTAAACTCACCCTCTTCGCCTAGGCCAAATAAATCTTCTGTGATTGATGTCTGTTGTAAATCCTCTTCAATACCTACTTTATACAAGTTAGCTATCTGATCTATTTGTTGGTCGTATCTTAAATTTTTAAAATCTGTATCTAATTTAGTCCCACCTGCACCTTGTAAATCCTGAAGAGTGTAAAACAAAGCACTGCTTTGATTAACTATAGACTGTGTCATTGCGCTTATATAAGCAGGCGTACTAGACTCATCCGCTTGCTCTTTAGCTTTATCTAATACATCTTCATAAACCTCGTAAGATACACGTTGAAATTCCTGACCTAAATTTTGTTTTGATTTTTCTTCAAGACTACCGTTCTCATCTATGAGCTGGGTTTTGTCACCTGTTAAGTCAGTGTATTTACTGTTTACTTCATTCATTCTAGCACCAATTGCTAGTTTTTGACCAGGTGTGACAGCGCTTTCTAAATCCTTATACAAGCCACCTAATTGATCTTTTCTCTCTCTAACGTGGTCAATAGTTATATCAGCATCATTAGACACCTCTCTAACGTATTTTTCTTTATCTAGAGTAGAAGAAGAATTGTAATAATCCCAATTAAAGTCAGGTACTTGAGCGAGTTGATTAACACGAGCATTGCTAAGAGATTCATCTACCCCTTGCCCTTGCCTAAACATTATAGGATTATCCCCTAGGTATGTGTCTCCCAAAGGCGCAGCCAATGAAGAACCTGTGCCCACGGAAGACGAGGTAGAGTCCATAGAACCCTCCGCTCCTTGCGATCCGGATGATGTATTGCCTTTTTTTTTTAAGTTATATAGCTCAGAAGCTGATAAGATTTCATCCTCAGAGTACTTAAATTTACCTAGAAGTTCTTGAAATTGTTCAATACTATACCCTGCGTCTAGTGCTGTGTTTACAACTTTTTCGTACTGGTCGTTCATTTTGAGGATTTTGCTTGTTCACAAAGATAATCAAAACTAACTACTTCAATATCAGATAAGTATTTTGTTATTTACCTGCGTTTATCGCATCTATAACCGCTTGTTGGCGCTCTTCTGGAGTGCGTTCTGTAGACGGTTCTGGAACATCACGTAATACTTTTTGAGCTTTATCTACAAAACGATTATATCCATTAATTTGCTTAGGAGCTTTTATCTCAATTCTGTTTCTAACCAACTGTTTGGTTTCATCAGTCAATGTGTCACCTGAATAAGAAACTTCATTATAAGTAGACACACCTGATATTGGGTCTTTGACCGTTACTATGACTTTCACGAACTCAACATTTCCATTATCATCAATACCAACAGCGGCAACACGCTCGTTACCTCTAATCTTAAAGGATACACCTTCAACATCCATGTAATACATCGCTAGATTTTGACCTCCAACTTGCTCTACCACAGGATCAATAGAGAGAATACCTTGGCTAGCTTGCTTCTCTGCCGATTCTTTATCAGACTTATCTACTGCTTGCTCTCTAGTTTCATATGCATTAACCAAGAAGTCAGAGTAGTCTTTAATATACATATCCTTAGCTTCCTCTAGTCTCTTAGGGTCGCTAGATATTTCTTGAATCAACTTTACCTCAGCTTCAGTTGGATTGTTAACGTCTTCAATTAGTTTGTTTCTAACTACATATAGTACCGCTAAGTCATCATTAGAGACTTTCCCGTTTTCAATATCAATATTAGCAAACTCAACTCCTTTAGATTGAGCAGAAGACGATGAAGGTTCTGATATGATTTCACTAGAATGTCTAGCCGCATTTTTTTCAGCTACAAACCCACCACCAAAATCTACAGCATCAACAACCATAAACGGATTGTCTTTCATGTTGTTTACAAACTCACCTATAGCAACCTCTGTTCCGTCTATAGATAGGTTTTTAGGATACCCACGCTCGTCTAAGTTATAACCGAGAGGCGCTTCATATCTATTTTTAAATCCAGCAGTAATTTCTTCTCTGCTATTTGATAAATCTTGATACTGCTTTTCTTCAGCACGTCTAACGCTACCACGACCTATTGAATAGTCTTGTTGCATAGTTGTGATGTAAGAAGTTAAAGAACGTCCTTGCTGCTTTGCTTGACGTATTAAGTCTTGATTGTTTGTGCGATACCCTTCAACAAGGTTTTCACGCACTGCGTCTCCCCAAGCTTGAGCTAGCTGAACTTGATTATTAGGAAGACCTGTATAATCAACATCCAAGGCATCATAAGTAGCTTCAGCAGTCTTTCTCTTTTGAGCGAAGTCTGATTTAACTGCACGCAATGGAGCAGTTACGCTTTCTGCTATAGATTTACCGCCAGTTGTTATTGCTTGGAATGGTGTTGACATTACTTTTCAAATTTTTTGATTAGAGACTTCATGTAGTTGTGGAGTTTCTTTTTGTCTCCACTTGCTACAGCACTCTTAATATCTTTAGCTTGTGTTGGGTTTAGGATGTATTCTCCACCCGTCATCTCTCCAATCTTGTCACCATCTTTCACGATGTTAATTGGGTTAGATTTATGACTAAATTTTCCTGGAGTTTTTTTAACCTTGGCTTTGCCGCCTTCAGAAAAGAATCCTGCTTGATTTAAACCATAAACAGATCCAGCAATACTACCCGCACCGCTTGCTATCCCCCCGATACCTGTACCTATCGCTTGACGAGCCGAAGCTAAGTTTTGCCCTTCACGTTCAATATCTCCTTGACTGCGTCTCTCCTTTAGCATAGTAGATTGCTGTTCAGCTTGACCTCTTTGTATAGTAGCCTTCATCTGAGTATCAGCCTGAGCCTGAGTTGCTTGTTGCACTCCAATTGCTGATTGACGTTGCATTCCGCTTAAAGAAGCAGCTAGAGCACGAGGGTCAGCACTCGCAGCATTAATACCCGAAGCTAAATTACGTTGAAGTGATTGACGTTGCATATTCAACATCTTTTTTGAGTATGCGTTTCTCTCAGCATCAGCAAAAGCAGTACTAGGGCTTAGGTCTGGACGATTACCCATAGCAAGAGCAAGGTCTTCTTTGGCTTGTTTAGCCGCCCTACTTCCTTGTACGATATTATATATACCTAATCCAATATCACCAAGACCTCCAGCACCCTGTCCTATTAGGTCTGCGTTTTTCAAAAATTTATTATCCTCTCCCATGTTACAAAAATACGATTTAGTTTACTAAGTCATTATGCAATCTTGATCTGTCAAAAACAACACCAACTCCATACAATTCTATAGGGCTAGAAGTAGACTTCTCAAGTTTAATTTTAATATATCTATCTCTAAGCTGATCTCCTTCAAGGTCGCTATTTTTCTTTACACTAACAACATCACCTACTGATAATACACTGCTGTCACTCATTACAAATTTATTTCTAGCGGTTAATGTTGTCATCACCTCGCTAGTATCTACACCATCAGCATACACCGCATCTCCATTATTAAATGGAATCTTGTTTATAGGGTTTCCTATAACCACATCATCATTGGAGTCAATGCTAGTCACTTCTCCTAAAGTCATAAACTGACTTGTGCTAATAGAAGACGTGTCTCTAGGAATGTGAGAGTAGAACATTCTTTCCTTCTGTGTTAGCGTTGTAATTTGAGACGCTGTCTGATCTGATGTATAAGCTGTGAAACTCCATGAAGTATCGCTCTCAATGTTGAGCGCTTCCCATGCTTTAACCATTGAAGGGTTTTGGTTTGAAACAATTTCAATTTTTGAAGTATAAGTAGTACCATAAAAGGAGTTGCGATTACTATTAGTATTATGAGAATAAGCTTTACCATCTTTAAAGGAATAAAGAACATTATTGAGTTCCGCATATCCTTCACCTACGAAAGAGTAGAAAGAAGACCATAAGTCTTTACGGAAGTTGTATGATACTGTGAAGTCATTAGTAAACGTGACTCCAGTAGATTTAACACCTGAAACTATAAGCTCTTTGTTCTCTCTATCAAAACCAAGTTTTATAAATACTTTAGTATTAGTTCCTTCGTGAGTTTTAAATTCTGAAAACTTAGAGTTAAAGTATGAAGACATACCGTTAGAGCTAATCTCAGCGACACTCTGGCTAGTTACTTTCCACACCTTTCCTCTATATATATCAGCCAAGAAGACTGCTCCTTCAAAAGAAATAAACGCATCACGTTGAGTGTTAATACCAAATACACCTTGATACTCAATAGGGCGGGCCAGTACATTAGTAGAAATTGTAGGAATATTATCACCACTTGCTGAATCTAAAATATTAGCACCTACTGGAATCTTCATAACTGAATCTTCTTGTAAGCCCATGATGTAGTTCTTCATGTCCACTAAACCATATATACCACCTTTACTTACGTCAAAGTCGTAGAACGGAATATTAGCTGGAGTGAAGTTTGATAAAGTCAATCGCTTAGAGGATTGGTTGTAAGGGTCGCTATAGGTCACAGAAGCCTTTCTAGTGACTTCTTTCTCATTATCTATGATAGCGTATGGCTTGCCATAAGAGAACACGTCAGAAGAGAAATAATCACTTATGCAATCAGCCTCTACATATGCGCTCTCAAAAACTTTATTATCAAAAGTTTGAGCTACATACCCTACTGTTCTACTATGATATCTTAATTCTCTAGGTACTAAATATGCATCTCCATTTTTTAATATAGTTCTAGAGACCGAAGCAGTCCAATACACTGTTGATTGGTTCGCTGGTAAATTAGCTATAAAAGTAAATGTTGCAGAATTAGCTTGGTACTCAATATTAGCAACCTGATACGTTGTTCCATCTTCACCTGAAGTAAAGCGTATATACTCACCAGGAACTATTGACAATAAGCTTCCCGTGGAAACTGTTAATGTGTTCGTTGTTTGATTTGTAACAGTTAGCGATACTACATCTCCAACAGTAACCTCTCCACCCACGTGTTTTCTACTAGAGTTTACAGGGAAGTTGTATCCCATTTCATAGTACAACTTTGTTTCGGTAGACTTTAATGGAGTATAAACCTCAATTGTTACCGCTGAATGCCATCTTTCACTAGCAACAGGCGCTGTTTCTACATTTGTTAAATCAGAAAATGCAAAACCTTCGTATGCTTCGTTTCTTAATACTAAAAAGTCACCTGTAACTCTATACTCTCTTTTCTTATGGTCATCAGAAGTGCCACCTGTTAAATGAGTAAAAGGTGTGTTATCTAAGTTGTAAGTTTTAATACCTACTACTTCAAATTCATGATTCTGAGGATATATATATGTGCCAATCGCTCTATCATAATACCGTACAATACGAACCTTATCTCCAGCAGCTGCCTGTAGTTTAAATCCAGAAGCTTTAGATGAGCTATATGAATCTTCTTTACCTTGAGACGATGCTAAGGATAGGTATATATTGTCACTTCCAACAGTTGCACCTACTTCAGAACTTTCCTTGTTATCAGCCTTGAGAGCTTCCATAACAGAGTACTGCTGATAGTTTAAGTATCTATTGTTCTTAGCATATACAATAGAATATGAAGAAGCAGTTGATGGTGCGTCAGTAGGTATATCTACTACAACTCTAGCTGAACCGTTTTTATTAATACGTTCAGGATTGCCCCATGGCGATATATTAACTGAGCCAATATCTCTAACACCACTAGCTCTACCTCTATCATCGTAATATACTAAACCAAAACTATGGTCAGCGTTTGATTTAAATGTAGAGGTTGTACTTACATCAATTGGAGTAGAAACAAAACTTAAAGAAGGTATAATACCAGCGCCGCCTAATCCGTTTAAATTAGAGCTAAAAGAGTTTTCAAAAAGTTCTGACGAGTCTAATCCAAAAGTAGTGTCATCAATTTTTACTGCTCTAAGAGCATGAGATTTAACACCTAACTCTACATTAATTTTCTTTGTACTCGTGTCATAAGAACTACTAAAGAATCCAAAAGTTAAAGTTCCTTCAAGGTCTAAATAATCAACGGTAGTGAGGCTTGTAAAATATGTAGATCTATCATTGTTTGTAGAATCATTATATCCTGCACTTACAGTTACATTAGAAAGATTAGATATAGTAGTTGCTACTAATTGACCAAATTGATTTCTTGTGTAGGTATCGTTTGTAAGTTCAATTTCAGTAAAAAACTCTACCGCCCCTGGATTTACCCTGACACTAGTAACATTATAATCTTTAGTGCTTGTTCCATCAACTACAGTTATTGTACCTACACCACTAGCATTGCTATAAAAAAATGAATTATAATCGTATAGTAATTTGATAAACACAGAACGCTTACCATTTATGACATTAGGCATACCCGATAAGTCAATATCAATATCCTCATCCGTCTCTTTAGTTATAGTCGCATTAACAGCTATAGGAGTCTCTAAATAATGAGCGCTTAAAGAAACATTAGCAGGGGTATAGTGGTCAAACCCTTCTGTATAATTGCCCATAAATAATCTGTTATTACTTATAGTCATAGCTTGTGCGTTTTTCGGCACAGCATCATAAGTCTTATCAGATTCATTAGTGGCTATCAATGGGTATAATCCATCATTGTAAAAATCAAATACCTCAGCAGTACCTGGTGTTGTTACATCTATATCCTTCACTAAGGCAAACGTGTCTATATTGTTTGCACGAACTAACAAGCGTACTTTCTCTACAGCCGCTGTAGAAGTATTCATTGTTAGTCTAATAAAGTTGTCAGCTGTGGTATATGGGGGTTTTATATTAGCTCTATTTGCCATCCATGGACTATAAGCCATGGTACTATAAGGAGATAATGCACTAATCTCGCCATCACGATATATGTATTGATAGGCAAACTGAAAAGTCTGCTCATACACACTATTAGAATTAATGGTGTTATCCGTTCTATACTCGTGTGTTATAACGGTGCTTGGGGGTTGCTTTGCTATAGTTAATTCTATAAGCTTTTCTGTATCAGTTGATCCTGCGGGGTAAGTTACTCCTGAGTCTAAACACTTAGATATATTTACCTTCTTAGTCTCGTTTACTCCGTCTGTCCAATATAGCAGTATGTCTTTATTAGCGTCCTCAATAGCGTTAGAGTGTATAATAGATGTAGCTGAAAACTGTAAGAAAGAACCCGTAAGAGCTTTTAATGCAGTACTGCTAGTGTCTATTTGATATATACAATGATTGTTGTTTGAGTTCCAAACAAAATAAAATATTAAATCTTTTTGGTTAAAAGAACAAGTACCTATAATACGGTTAGTTCCCGTAGGCAAAGCGTTAGCTCCGCTAATAGAAATTTCCGTATTACCTTTTATGTTTTTAAGTACACCTCTGTTCCCGTCCGCATCTTCAGTTGTTCTAACATTAAGAGCGTCTACCATCTCAGTTGATTTTACCAAGAGATAGTCCTCATCTTTATTGAGTTGACGTGGAGTGATTTTGTCTATAGCCATGCGTTAGTGCTTAGGAGATAGCTTAAAGTTTTTTCTAATAGTCTTGAGAGCCTCATCTTTAGTGAATGATTTTAAGCGTGCGTTAGCGAGCCTACGCTCATTATAGTATTCCGACCTTGCTCTCATCTTTTCATTGTAAGGAACACTACTCTTACGCTCTATAACACGGTAATAAATATAAGACCTTAACGCATTCTCCGCATAAACATGTATAGCTGGGTTAGAAGAACGTGCCTCATCAGCAACGTACTCTACAACTACTTCTGTGTAATTAGCTGAAGAAGCTATCTCTAATCTATTTTGCTCATAGTTCATTCGGTATTCACCCGAATAGTGACCACCACCAACTCCATACAAAGCATTGTATCCATATAAAGAACCATAGCTGTTTTGATTTAGGTAGTTTTGAAACACTACTGTTGGAGCGTTCTTATCATTTACCCTGTCAAATACATCGTCAGAGTTAGAGTCTATGTTGTTACCCGCGGCATCAGTTTTATATTTCTGGCTATAGTTGATGTTTTTGTTTTGCCCGAAGACATATACAAGACCATCTGAACCAATGATACCAACCTTAACTAAATCAACGAAGTCATCTGGAAGCTCAACTGTGCCTAACGTTTGGTTAACTGATAACTTTAAACTTTTTACCACCTGCAAGGTATCAAAACCCATCTCACGTAAACCACGTAGAGCATAGTTATGCACTAATGTGTTGCTTACATCATTAGAGTAGTCATCTTCTGTTACACTAAGTATAAAGTCGTTTACAACGTCTGATATAGGTACTAGGTTTCTTGCCATTATTCAGTAATTTTTCTTTGCTGCTCAGTCGTAGCATAGTTGTATACATCAGAGTCACGTAAATTGACACCAATTAATTTTGCCATCTCAGTTATTAGTTCAGCCTCGTAGTGAGCTGGTAGTTCAAAGTCAACACTATTTGCAGCACTATAAGACTCCACACCATTACTAACTGTATAAGCAAACCTAGGAGTAGAAGCAGTACGTGCTCCTGTAGTAGCTAACTTTCCTTCTGGGTACTTATAATATCTAAGCTTTACTTTCTTAATGCTTGTAGGAAAAACCTCAACGTCATCACCTAGTACCGCTACGGGACGTGATTCTGTAGGAACAGAAAGAGTGCTATTTAATATGTAATATAACTTCTCTTCATCATACACTATGTCTATGTTAGTAGAGTTGCTCTGACCGAACATGAACTTACCATTAGTGCGTAATGATATAATGCGTGCTAAATCATCGGGCTTGGAGAATACACCATCCGATTGACTTAATACAGCTTCCTTGCTAAAGAAAGATAAATCTTCCTTAATTTGTTTCTTCGTTCCTAGTGATCTTGCTCCTTCAATGTTTCTAAGCCTTGCAACCTTATCCTTACGAGCGTCTACGAATAGACTGTTGAAGATGTTTAGTTGCGCTACTTGTGAAAAGCGATTGAAGGTAGACGGTGTGATAAAACCACGTTGATCTTTATTAGCTAAGTCCTTTAAAGCAAAATATACCGATTCTACACTTGCCATGGTAATTATTTATTTTATACAAATATACCAAAAAAGAAGGGGTCACAAATTGCGACCCCCTCATAATCAAATAGTTAGAAACTTAGTCTATCTTCTGTAGACGATTTACAATTTCATCATAAGCCGAAAGACCTTTCTCTGTCATACAAAACCTAGTAGTAACTGTAATAGTGTCTTGTCCTACTGGAGTCGTAACGATTAACCTACCGCTATCCATCCAATACATTCCGTCTTCTTTGCTTTTAAGAATATTGTAATCAACAGCTTGCTTG
>TARA_R110000772_G_scaffold63111_1_pt1 | contig 10140 bp, 6 predicted proteins | sample TARA_R110000772 | Tara Oceans TARA_R110000772 (sample SAMEA4397948) | marine metagenome | biome: Polar Biome; feature: [SRF] surface water layer (ENVO:00010504); material: water (ENVO:00002006), including particulate matter (ENVO:01000060) such as... | depth 5 m | reverse complement strand
AGCTCTAAAGAGTTTCCAGCAATTCACCCAGTTTAAATAGGACTTTTACTTAATTTACTTACTCATTAATTAATTTATATTTTAGTTATATTAAACACTTAAAGAAGGGTAGGTACATGCTACGCTACTTGTTAATAAATAGTCTCCTATTATATCCTCAAAAAACTGTTTTGACCTTACTGGTATACCTCTATACATGGTAACTATATTTGTACTGCTAGGATTAATTGCATTTGCAGGTGGATTATAGTTTCCGAAGTCATATGCATAACTAACTACTCCTGATGGAGTCACAAGCTTACTTACTTTTATGTCTACATAGCATTGATTCTTATTTGTGTTGCGCATATCTTGTAACTCCAACTTAAAGTACCCATTACCAACTGTAGAGGAATATTCTCTCGGTATTACTATACTAGCAGGGAATGTTCCTTGAGCATCGTAAGGAAACTTTCTTCTATACAGCATATAAGACCCGTTGTCGGTGAGTCTTCTTTTATTTTTAGATCTTGGTTTTCTGAAGCTTCTTCCTACACTCTCTCCTGTTTCGTATATTGCATTCATTACTACAAAGTTATATACACACTCTACTACTGGGGTGTTATCTGGCTCTTCTACTTCTGGTATAACATCTACTGTATAGCCTTCTGGTAACCTACTAGCACCAAAGTTCATATCAAACTTAGTAATTATTACCGTATCTGTTTCTGCTGATTTCGGAAGCGGCTGTCCCGTTTTACCAACAGCTATTAGCTCATTACTGTCATTATAAAGCCCTACAGTTGTAATATATGGATTGAAAGCTGAGCCTGATATGTTATCGGCTATTTTACCGTCTAGGCTGTCTTGTCCAGTTTTATTTAAAGTGTGGTTAAATTCTCCACTTTTTAACCTGCAGTGGTAATTATGAGTGAATATCGGGAGTGTTGATTTCCATTTTAATACAGCATCAAAGTAGTGGTTATAGTATGTTGCAACCAGTACGTCTGTAATTATTAACTGTCCGTGTGGGTATATAACGTTTCCGACATAGTACCTAGGAAAAGAGTATTTAAAGTATAACCTACCTTCTCCGTCATCAACTATTTCATTACAGTCTCTTTGGGTTCGTTCTCCGTTGTCTAAGTACTCTCCTCCAGCAGGAATTGATTCATCCACATACCCTGGTTCATTTACAAGATAATCCTCTGTAGGAAGTATACAGGCTACTCCTGTTGAACTAAATATAAATTCTGTATTATCTATGTAGAGGTTATCTTCTGTCTGTATTGAGTTAATACCTCCAACCGTACTATAGTTGTTAATAACGTAATTATCATAACTACCTTCTGACGCTGAACCTGATTTACTAAAGTCTGGTATTATTGATATAGATAGTGGATCTATATGTGTACCGTACATTTCCTTGGGTAGCGAAAAAATAGAAACTCTATTGCTTAGGTGCCTTGAACCACTTACTTCGTAAGATGACTGTAGGTAATTTTCGTAGGATGATGAAGTAGGTATTACTGACCCGCTAAAGCTACTGTAATAGAGGTGTAGATTACTTTCGTAAACTAGCCTCTTATTGTAAGATGTACTTCCTGAATTAGCTACATTACCTCCGTATGCTAGGTCCGAGTCTTTTGGAATATACACTCCAGAGCCGGATAACCCTACGATATTTTGTATACCTAAGCCCCTGTATTGACTACCACTTGCTATCCACGATTTGCGGGCTGTATGGGTAGTTATATACGCATCTTGTTGATTTAGTTTCTTGTAAGCACTCATTCATTAATAATCAAGTTTAATTCTAATAAGGGCTTCTTTTGTAAAATCTTTAAGAAGTGGTCTTGAAAGTTTTGCTACTCCTAGTAGGTCATTATTATCATTATACATTCCTACTGTTGTAATATATGCCTGTGGGGAATTAATCATAATATTATGTCTTAATTCTCCTGAGCTAGTAATGTTCGATGGGTTGGTGGTGTAGTTAAATTCACTATTACGTACCCTAACAAACACGTAGTTTGAAGATATAGTTTCTTCTGATTGTAGAGACCCACTGGCACCTTCTTCTATTACATTGTAGAAGTGTGATAGGTTAGATATACCGGTTGTTTGAGTAGCATTCACTGTAAGTCCAAAACCTGATTGTTGCAAAGCTAATCCGTTTAGAACTATAATTCCTACGTCTGGTAGGAACTTTCCAAAAGTCCCATAATTTGATGAGTATGTTTGAGAAACACTTGCACTTCCGTCTTGTCCTTCTACAATATCGTAAACCCTTCCTGCATCTACATAAGATAGAGTAGTTAAGTCATTACTGTTATCGGTTAGGTTTAAAATATTTCCTCCGTTTGGGATCTGTAATTTTAAATTAAAAGATCCTGGTAGAAGCTTTTCTTTATACCTTGCTCTATCTAAACTTATTACATATATGTCAGGAGATGATGCATTTCCGAATATAAAATCTACTTCTTCGTCTCCGAAAATTAAATTTCTATACTGTCCATATATAGTAGATGTTGGTGATTTACCTGTAACCTGTACGCCTGCTGTTGCGTACGGGGCAGAGCCTAAACCTGTCTTATGTCCGTATGCTATTGAAAACTGTACGTTTGATGGTGTTGCTCCTGCAGGATCGTTTTCATATACTTCGTAGAAGTATTTTCCTGTATTAGACGCTACTTGTGCTGAAGCTGTATGGAATGATGTTAGATACTTAGTATCTGTTGACCATAATGGCGCTACTACGGATTCTGCACTTATAGAAATATCTTCTGGATCTAATCTTTTAAATGACATATCTTATTAGTTGTTTACTTTTACAATTGTTAATGGTACTGTTACTCTAGCTCCTGAATCTCTTCCAATTACTGTTAGTGTTGTTTGAAGTGAAACTTGACCTGCAAATAAAGTGTTAATTGTAGTTCCTGTTACGTTTATCGATGTACCTATCACTGTTTTAGATACATTTGTACCTAGTGTGGTAGTTGAGTTAAGCCTTTCTGCTTCTGGTGTGTTTATTCCTACACCGTTATAAGTCTGTAAAACCCTAGCATCTGCAATTACTGCTACATACCCTCCAGCTTCAAAGGTTTGGGATGAACCTAAGTAGTTTAGTGTTTGTGGGGTAATTGCTAAAGAGGCTCCTTGTTTTAGTCTTATTGCTGTATATCCTATGTCTAGTATCGGTAGCTTAGCTGTTCCTCTTGGAAGCGTAGTAAGCTTATATTTCATTATCTGAGTTTCATCAGGAAATGCTTCTAATAACGGTAAGTTTTCTATTGCTTGGCCGTAATAAGCTGATCCTAGTGGATGATTTGGATTATAAAGTGTATAATCAATCTCATCATCGGATAAGGCGAATTGTGTTATCTTAAAAGACCCGTCTCCTCTCGCTAGAAGCTCTCTTCCTTTTTTTGTCAATATAGCATCGACAGTTACTATTGAATTATCTAAATATCCCATGTTCTATTTGTTGTATATAATATAAATATCTAATATTAATGTTTTATTGGTTTACTAATTTTTTATCTTTATGGATTGTCTACGTAGTTTATAAATACTGGGCAAAAACTAGAGGAAGTTAATACACCTGCTTTATTTGTTTCTATTATAGAGTTATTACCTTCTACGTATATTCTTGATTCACCTACACTATTTAATCTAGATTGTCCTGCATTATCTATACTGAAGATATTATAATTCTGAACCCTATATAGCTTGTTACTGTTATAGTACACTTGATATACCCCATTAAAGGGTATTCTTGACCTGTATATATCCCTCTCTACTATAATTACTCCGTTGGTGTTTTGGGCGGGTACTTCAAGTACTCTCATAAACTCTATTCCGGATGTAGCAAATGGGTTTGGTGTTATAATATCTCCGGGAAATAGAAAGGTGTCTGCGATGGTAAATATTACTGGGATTGATGTTTCTCCGGCTGCAGTGGCTTCGTTCTGCTGGGATGCATTTCCTCCAGATATTTCATTTTGACCCTGTAAATTAATTTTGCAGATGGAGACGGGTTGAGGAGGGGTTCCCGGGTCTGATCCAGCTGGTACTACAGGAGGTCCTGTACTAATAGAGAATTTTGGTAACTGTGTCCTGCCGTCGTGAAAAAACTCCTGCTGAAGTCTGTTATCTGATTGACATATGTAATCTGTTGTAGCATCTCCTGAAAAGCTTTCTCCTTTAAAGCTTCGTCCTGATAATGCAGGCTCTATACCGGCATTGTCATTAGGGGTTGTTTTTGAACCTTTATATCTTGCTCTAGACCATCCTGTATCGTAGTAGAGGGAGTCTTGAACGTTTGCTTTATCGGCAGTACCTGAGAGTATTGCATCAATATTGGAGGGTAGGGTTGTTGAATCGAACCTATCAGATTCCATTACTATTCTAGACTCTCTCTGTTCGGATGCATTACTAAATAGTGGATTTGAATCACTAAATCCGAAATCTATATCAGCTAAAAATGGTGTGAATGTTATATCTTCTAGTACTGCTGCTGGGCTATCAACTCCTACGATAGATGCATCATATATATCATCTATGTAGATTGGGTCTATACTAAAATAAAAGAACGGAAAAGTTGCAGCATAGTAGGCGGCTGTATTAATGTCTAATGTATAATCGCTAACTGTATTTGAAGTTCCTCCATACCTGAACTGAATAGTCTCTACCTGTTCCAACACAGTTTGGATTGAAGTATCTCCGTTTTGACTAGTGACTCCATCTATAGAATGTGCATCTACGTGTACGATTGCGCTTGTAATTATGCCTTGATTTGAGTTATCACTTACAGCGTTTACGTTTAAGTGTAGTCTGCCTGTTATGTTTAGCGCTGCTGCGCCTGATTGTACATGTAGTGCTAGGAATGCGGATTCTGTCATTGAATTAGTTTTTTGTTAATTACACTGAGTTGAGTTGTATGCTGTACATTGTTGTATACTGCCCCAATACCCTCCATACGAGTTTTGCATGTTAAACCAATGACAATATTTCGACATTCCGTCATAGTACCACCCAGATGCGGCTAAAACTCCATCGTCTCCCAGTGATGGCGCGGCTATATATGGAAGTACTTGTGGTGAGTTGTTGGTGCCGGGATCACCAAAAAGACTTACTAAGGATTGGTACCCGTCTAGGTACAGGGTAGTAGAGTCGGTAGCACAACATGCACCGGGAGGGCCGTAGTCTCCATAGCTGTTTTGTTCGAAGAATGCACCTACTTCGTAGTATGTTGAAGTATCACCGGGTAGTGTTGTGTTGTCTAGTATGTATAGGTTATCGGATATTAAGGTGCAGCTAGACTCTCCTGTTGCAGCAGTTGCTTTAAACTCTAGTCTAAATGCATGGTGTGCCAAATATATATTAGTCTGTATAAAAGTTTCTATCTCAGTAAAGGTAGAGAGATTTTGTGTAGCCGAACTACCTAAGTTACTCTGTATTATATTAGCAGCTGGATATGCGTTTTGTTCTACTACGTCTGTTAATGTTCCAGCTGGTACTGGTGAACCAATGTCCATCCATTGGCCAAATACATCTGCTTCAAATGCACCTAAGCTGTATAACGTTGAAAAACTATCCCATATAATTCTAAATTGAAAAGTTGTTCCTTGATTGGTACCTAAAAAGGTATATGGAGCATTTACCCTTGGTGGCAATCCTACTACACTATGCTGCATTATATTACTTGATAATATACAGTTACTAAACGTAAAATTCTGTGTTACTACACACCCTAGAGGATTGTTTAAGTCTCTTACTACTAACGTGATCGTATCCCCGTTGTTGTAGTCAGTATAGTCAATAGTATGAGAGGTACTGTTAATCACTTCTCCGTTTAGAAGGTATTCTATTTCTGTGTTCTCTCCGGTATTTATAGCATCTGAAAAACTATATATAATGTCAGGCACTAAAGTAGGTGGTAGTACATTACTGATATAGTATAAATCACATTTGACTATTTTAACAATTCTAGAATTAGTACACGTAACATCTGTAGGATGATTTGCTTCTACTATTATTTCTTCGTACTGCTGTATCCCGTCTGCTATAAAATTATAATGTACATTATTCCCTATAACCTGTGTTATTATATTATTTTGCGTAACAATATAATCTATAACAGCTGTTGCTGTGCTGCCGAACAAATTCTCTAAGTTAAAGTTTGAGGCTATATTTTGATTATAGTTATTAGTAGCTTCTGGATTAAGTGGGTATATTTCTAGTGGCTGTGTGTTTAGTATACATACATTATCTGGTGGATCTTTATGAATAACTACTCCGTATTTAACTGTAGAGTACTTTAAGTTCTTAAATGGGTTTTTTTCGTTTAATTCTCCGTTTGAAACCCTAATTATCGCTTTATTAAGCTCTCCGTTAAATTTAGGTTCTTCGTGTGTTTTCTCAAAACTAAGTGTCTTCCCTAAAGGTGTTTGATCTAAGAATGCTTTTTTAGTTGATGATTCTCTATTAAACTTAGTACCTACAGAACCTACTCCAATATTCTTATACGCTCCTGCATTAGACCCGGATATAAAAGCTGTATCTATGGAACCGCTATACTCTGGTCTGGTCCATGTCATTACTGGAGATTTAGCATGGTATCTTTCTAAGAGGTGTGGTTTAATTATAATTCCTGTATCAGCAACTGCTCTAGCAGGCACAAAATCCTTAACCATTCTAAATACAACATTATCAAAGAACTTTATTAACCTAACAAAGTCTTTTAGGTTGTATGAATCTGCATTTTCGAATACAATCTTTGAATACTTAACTAAGTCTGGGTATATGTTGCTAGTATATCCTCTAGGATCTCCTATGTAGTCGTCGATGTTAAAAGCATCATTTGTAAAGAGTACTGCTGATTGAGAGACAATATAAGAGTCCATATTATCGGAAGGAGAAAAACCTACCTCTATCCTATGTAAATCCTGTGTATATTTACTGTCTCCTCTAGTTATTCCTGTATAGTATGATAATGTACTACCCTCTACTAAACTCCCTGTGTTATCCAGTCTTACCTTATCTATTGAACCAGTCCAAGCCTGCTCTCCTCCGTAAAACGGTAGGTTAGTTGTTGACTGTCCGCCGTATATTTTAATTTTTAAAATATCAGATGGTATCCCGAAACAGTTTATTAATGCTCTTAATCCTCTCTCTGTACCTTTACTCTTTAGTATTATAGGGAGGTTATGGTAAATTCTTTTATGAATCTCTTTTTGATAATCATTTTGGGATAGTGGCTGTTCACCTGAAGTTACAATACCTCCTGGAAGGTATTCATCCGGGGCATCGTAAGAATTCACAATAAAGTACCTAAATAAATCTTCTGCTGATTTATTACTTGTGTATAACTTAACTCCAAAATTCTTAAGTAACTCCTCTACTAAGTCTTTCGAGACTCCTCTGTTAAGTCTATTATCAGCATCGTACTTTTTTGATACAGCATCCGTATATACCCATAAGTTATCGAAGTGTTGACCTATCATATCTATGAATAGATTATACGGCTCATTACTTGAATCTTCCTTAAGGTATGAAGGGATAGTGTTTGTTAGTATATTTGGATTCTGAGCATCATATAGTATGGCTTGTTGTAATTTGCCGGTATACCATGTGGTAGCTTCTGTATCAGTTCCAATTAAATTTACATATGGTTTTGCGCTATTACCTTTAGGCCAGGAGTTTGAACCGCTTTCATAGTATAAATTTCTTTCATAATGGTCAAAATTGTTTACAACTCCATCTAGTAAGTTTTCATAATAAGCTCTACTTCCTGTAATCCCTGTATTAGTATAAGAGGTACCTGTTGTATTTATTATATCTAAACTTCCTTGGTATGAGTTAAGAAGGTCTACCTTATACTTAAAGTTACGTAACCTCTCCTCTATTGATGAGAAGTTAATAAAGTTGTTAAATTCTGAGTAGTCTATTCCTAATTCAGCTCCTTTTTCATTAAATAGTGAATTTAACTCTCTATTACTGTTGTTTGTAGGAAAACTAAATAATTCATTATAGTTAAAATACTCTGTTGGTTCTGTAGATTGCTCTTCTACCCCTGTATTAAAGTTTGCTCCTCTAAGTGTAGGAATGCTCTGTGTTTCTTCGAGTATAACTGTGTTTATTTCAAATGCAATTGAGTTTGAAATTTTTTCGACTATAGAGAATAAACTGTATACTTTTATTTTTTGTGGTAGGGGTTCTGATAGTTTAACTACTAGTGCTGTAGTTCCTCTAAAGTTTCTATACCCTATGTTTATAAGTGGGTAGAAATTATTCTCACTATCGTATAGGTGGAGGTCTAAGTTAAAGGTAGAGTTATTTAACCTCTCTTCTACCTTATTAGCTAATTGAGCAACCTGAGTTGCTTGTAAACTTACCGGAACTAACCTAATCTCTTTTCTATCCGGAGATATACTTTCTATTGAAAAATTTGAATTAGTATCTTGAACCCTGAATGGGTTTCTTAAAAAGTGGTAGAGAGATTTTACCTCTGAATTATCATTATAGTATAGTTTATAGTCCTGTAAGGGATCAATTGATAATTCTGCATTTCCAGGGATGCTTGTTTTTGAATCTCCAGATAGTACTGAGTATTTCGTATGATTATTAACTGTCGATAATCTTGTATCATCTAAAGTATAAAAAGATAGTGCTATAAAGTCTTCATTAGGTACAAATGTACCCGGTATTGAAGTTTCTTCTAAGTAACTTTTTAAATTCTTATCTGAAATGATATCTAACCTTAATAGGTTATCTGGATCTATTTCGAATATGTTATATTTTATCTCTACCATAGTTTACAATTGGTTCTGTAAATCAAAAATCTGTTGATTAGCGTCTAGAAGCTGTTCTCTAAGTTGTGTTATTTCATCAAGAAGAGGCTGTATCTCCTCTGTACTCTTATCGAAGTCGGCTAGTTCTGAGCTTCTCTCTAAAATGTACGTATGAGATCTGTTTTCGCCGTCTACCGGGATAGAGTAAAATAGTTTATCATATAATCTAAATAACTCCTCTACTGTATCCGTATCTTGCTGTTCGACTACTTCCTTAAATACATTGAATTCAGTATCTAGAGATGTACGTATTTGCTCCCTCTTATATGACTGTCTCTGTATCCTTACTCTTTCCTTAGCCATTACGAACTATTTTAAATATGTTTCGATTATCCACTACTACATTACTCCCATTTAACTCTGTCTTAACTAATATACGATAAAATCTCTCAGGTTGCAACCCATCCATGTATATATCGAAAAAGGATCCTTCAGGGTCGCAGCTTATCTTGGTAAAATCTGTGCTAAAATCAACTACCATTTCTTCTGTATTTTCATCTCTTAATCCCCAATATGAGGCAGATGGTAATACGTGATTTGTTAGGTATACAGATGAAGTAGTAAAGGTTCTAACTGGGTATTGAGGTTTAGCGGTTAATCTAAATCGTTGTTTTCCTTCATCAGCATATACTCCTTTATTGTTTTTTACATCAATTACTGACATATCTGTATCTAGTAGGGATAAGGCTCCTTGATCGTAAACCCTATCGTCCCATCCGAATTCTAACACCGGTGGGTATATTGTATTGGTATCTTTACCGAAGTACTTTAGTTTTATAGATGAACTAGGATAAAATTCAAAGTCTTTTTGTAATTTAATTATAAACCCTTTATTCGCTAAAGTAGAACTATACATCTGCTTTACTGCAGAAGTTACATTAATGTCTAAATCGTGTGTTGAGGACATGCTATGTGATTGGTAGAACTCCATTGATTCTCCTGCAGATGCTGTATACCAGTTACCTCCTCCTTCTTTTCCTGCAATGTAAGAAGCAGTAGTAAATTGGGTGTAATTAGATAGGTTCCAACTAGCTTGTAAGTTAGCTTTTCTATATGTCCAGCTTGCTCCTGTGGTATTAATTGGAATGTCTCCGAATTTACCTGTTCCATTATCCCAATCTGAAGATCCGTTAGTGTGTATAGGGTAGGCATAAAGTGTATATTCTACAGGTAATTCAGTAGCACTAGCTAAATACATCTTAATACTCGAACTCATAGAGTTAAGTGCTCCGGGGGTTACTTTATTTAAAATTACATCCTGTATTTCTTCGTCTGAGAATTTTGTTAAGATCCGATTTGTTTGACC
>TARA_R110000772_G_scaffold52404_1_pt1 | contig 10140 bp, 12 predicted proteins | sample TARA_R110000772 | Tara Oceans TARA_R110000772 (sample SAMEA4397948) | marine metagenome | biome: Polar Biome; feature: [SRF] surface water layer (ENVO:00010504); material: water (ENVO:00002006), including particulate matter (ENVO:01000060) such as... | depth 5 m | reverse complement strand
TTCTGTCTGATCTAACAAACCTAGATAAATCACTGGTATCATAAACCAATGGATCATACTGTTGTGCAGTTATTGAATAGGTGATAGCACCATCTTCAACTCTGTTCAGTGTAATAATTCTAAACAGTTTGCTATTCCAACCATAGGCACTGTTGGTAATACCAACTACATCGCCAGGTTCAATATCACTTGCAGTCCAATCAACTGTGAAGTCCACAATCATATCAGCTCTGTTTTGTTTAAGCTCTTGTAGGGCAATTATCTCAGCTTGCACTGGTTCATTACACTGTGACAACTGTATGGTTAGTTCATTGTCAGGTTCATTTGGATTTCTGTCTGCTGCGGCCAATGCCACTCTCACAAAGTCAGTTTCATCAGCAGTGTCTCTAAGAGGAAACTCCACCATAACACTATTGTACATTTCATCAAGTCCGCTACCATTGATTTGTATTCCACCAATGATGTCTGAGTCTGTGAATGTTCTTGTGGTTGATTCTGTTTTCAGTATCACCACATTCCATTTGCCTGTGGTTGCATCAAAGCTGACCAAACTGCCTGCAGTGGTTGCAAGTGTTTCCATGTTGGCCAATACTGAATTTGCTGTATCAACCAATCCGTTGATTTGATATCTATTTGGTAGTGTTGTGGTTGTCATCTATTCATCCTTTTTCTTATACCCACGGAAATGTGCTTAGTGTTATATATTCTTTATGAGGATCAGTCCAAGTGGCATTTTGCGTTGGAATTGACCTAGTTACTGGATTTGCCTGTGTGATGCTTAATTTAACAACAGTAGGATATCCTGTATTTCGGAAGGGCATTAATAGTCTAAAGTAATCAGGCTTGGGGGTGTGGCCAGGAATAAACCCATCAGGCGTTGTATTATATTGGGCTATATAATTATAGAAAATACTATTACTACTAATATTTGGCAACGGCATAATATAATCACCTTGATATGTTTGATTGGAATTGAGAGAAAATATACCAACAGTGTTAAACGAATCTGACAAGTTATCAATTACAGTGCCAAATTGGTTATATTGACTTTGCCATCTATAGGCGAAGGAGCTACCGGCTATTAGTGATTTTTGGAAGTATATATAATTTGTGGGGTATCTAGTGAGTATTGCATCAAAACTTGTGTTGCTATTCCAACCATTGGCCCTGGTCCAGGTATAGGTTGAAGGGTTTGGTGCCGCTCCAGCTTGCATTGTTATTTCTTCAACTTCAACTACTATTTCAGCATAGTTTCTATAGTGACTGTGAATATAGTCTACAGTAAATTCAATCTGATTCCAATAACCACTGTAACCGTAAAATGGATTGGCGACGAGCGTATTGCTAGTAATCGTAGCAGAACCAGGAACAACATTATCATATTCCCATTCGGTGTTTTCTATTGAATATGGTGGTAAAAGAACTTGGCCATTATAGGTGTTTATTGTTGACGGAGCTTGAAAGGACATATCACTGTATGGCTGTGGAGCCCATGCACTTGCACTGTTGGCCACACTGCCTATCAATGGAAATTGCGTAATAGCATTTCCAGTGCCTATTCTGTCAAATTCTATTGTCGTGCTGAGGCTACTGCCTACATCTATAACAAGCTCTGAAGTATCAATGTCAATGTAATCTTCAGTGGTGTCTTGATTTGTGTACGCTTGTATTGCTTGTATACTAATAGCAGGAGTTGAAACATTTCCTAATAACAGTGAATCATTTACATGAATAAATTCACGGAATGTTGCAGGAGTAACCACTTGCGGGGTTAATGATCCTGTCATTGGTCCCAACAACATTGTGATTCCAATTTCAGGACGACAGTCTTGTGAAATTGTAGTAACAAAACCTGTGTCTGGATTTGTTAATGTGTAAATTAAATACATTTGTTGTTGAGTATCAGATATATGTTGTATTGTGAGGTTTCTGAGAAACTGATTAATATTGTTTTTTGTTCCAATTAAGGTGCGTGTTCCACCAGTGGCGTCGCCAGTCCATGTATTACTAGTTAACACTGGAGAGCTACTACTTGAAATAATAAGATTATTATAACTGCTTGATGGATAAGTTAGTGGCACAAAGATTGTTAATGTATAATCCCCAGTCTTATCATCAACAATTTGTGGATACTGTCCAAGCCTAAAGGCAGTTGTGGCATTATAGTTATAAATTATTCGAGCAAGATTTGTTGGAATCAATTCAGGACTGTCAACTACATCAATGGTTGTGTTGATAATATATTCTACGGCAGTTTGAGTATTTGTTATTGTGCTGACACAGGTTAAAGAAAAGTCATTATAAATGTCATCAGGTAATACAATACCAACACTGCCTGCAAGATAATCTTCAGCAGTAATAATATTGGTAATAGTAATAGTTGTGGTATTTGTTGCTATCACAATATTAGAACTTGTAGCTGATACATTATCTAATGTCATAATGGCACCAATATCCGTTATACCACCAGGACTACCAGTAAGGTCAAATACAGTTGCTATAGTTACTGTGCCCGTATTCAATGGGCCCAAAGTTTTAGCCAAATCAAAAGTAATAAGTGGTATAGTTAATATACTACCTTCTTGAACAGTCAAATTTAAGTTACTGGTAAACTGAACACTGTTTTGAGAATAACTGTTTAATTCAGCAAGAGTACTCATATACAATCCACCACAATGGTTATGTTGGCACTGGTGGCAATGTCTTCTGTCTTAACTGTGATAGTGGCAGTTGCCACTGTGCTGGTAGCCACGGCATAACTGGCGGCCCAGTCTTGAAATTGTTTCATTCCTGATATTGTGGTTATAGTACTGCTCACTGTGGTAACTGTTAGTGTGTTCTCAGCTTGAGCAATATTAGGAAAACTAAATGTTGTGGTAGCAGGATGTGTGATGGTAACAATTGCACCATTAGGTGATACACTGCCAATTGTTCTTGCCAAGTCCCAAGTGATGTAAGGCAAAGTAAAAGCCACATTGGCTGTGATGTTGATTTGAACATCAGTGGTATCATAGTTCACTGTTGTCAGACTATAGGTATTCAATTCTGTAAGTGAGCTCATTAGTTGGCTCCTATGTTTGCACTGTCTATGCCTGCTCCATAACGAGTATTGGTCATGTAATCATACAACACATCACCCGGAAGTTTCATTGAGTTGGTAATGGTAAACATCATATTGGGCATTCCAGTAACACCTTTGTCTCGACTGTAGGTTACCTTAACAATGGCAAACAGTGTGTCGTTCATAGTGTAATTGCTGGACCAATTTGGCATGATGTTGTAAGCATAAGCAAGCCCACCATTGGTGTAGTATTCTGGTGCTTGTGGTGAGGTGCTGTTGCCAGCAAAGCAATATACTTCTACTAGGTCTCTTACTGATTCATCTCTGTTGCCTTCTCTGTCAATAGCATAATCAGCAACAATACCACCAGTTTGAAATACCATTCTTTTATCGTTGTAATAGATATCGTTAAACACATATGAACTGGCAGTGCCTGATATTAGGTTGCCTGTTTTTTCAGCAACACTGAGCACAAAGTACATGGTTTGATTGTTGTCAGTTAACCAAGCATCTGTGATAACTCCACCAAAGGTAGCCGTTCCATACAACACTGGCAAACGGTATTCACTGTCTGGTTGAACTTGTATTCTTGATCCTGGATCAATCATTGTGGTTTGAATAGCGGCTTTGTTTGCATCATTTTCTTTTTTGGTCATCGAACTAACCTTGTTCAATGCAAAGCCCATCATTGCGGCTTTTGCAAGTCCTGATCCAATGCTATTACCGCCTAAGAAACTGCCAACTGTTTTAATTAAACTGCCGGCATTGCCAACAATATCTGATAACCAATTCATTGCGGTGCTCCAAAGTTAAAGTCACTTCTCATCAAGTTGGGTACTCTATCCATACTGGCATCAGTTGGAAAGAATTTTCTTTGATCAGTTGGATTGGTTCTGCGACCTGTTATTTTGTTATTCAACAGACCCACTTCACTGGCAATGGTATACACTATGGTATTTGAACTGCTGAGTGATGGATGATCGTGATCCTCTGTGATGCCCCAGTTGGTTAGTATTCCTCTGAATGCCTGTGCTGGATTTACAACACCTGCGGTGACTACAATCTCGCCTGTGACTATATCAAACACACCTCTATACATTCTAACTGCACTGCCTCTATAGTCTGTGCTGAGTACGCTTTGCATAGCACTGTCTGGAATGCCACTCACTGTGAGCACAATCTCTTTGCCACTTGCTCTAATCTCACTTGGTTGATTGGTAAGACTCATCAAACTGCCCAAGCCAGTGAAGTTGATTGCATCAATGGTGTAGTCTTTGAAGTAGTCTGAAAATGTTAATGTTAGTGTACTGTTGACCACTATTTCAATAAAGGTATGAGTTTGGATTGCAACTTGGGTGTCATATGCCATTACACTAAACTCTCATAGAATACAAAAGGTCCGCTCCATGATATCTGATCACGAGCAAATATGTTCCAGTCCGGAAATTGTGTACAGATAACAGTCCACACACAGTTTTCAGCTACATTTAGTGTACCTGAACCTGCGGCATCCAATAAAGGTCTGCTAAGTGTAACTGTGTTACTACTAAAAGCAACATCAGCACTCACTGTGTAACAACTGCCTGAGGCACCCAATTGAATTACATCACCAGCACGGAAGTTATATCCTGATGTGGCTTGTCCACCTGTTAGTGTTATGGTGTTTCCTGTTGTCCAACTTGCAGTGATAGCAGTTTTGTCTGCGGCATTGCCTTGGTATGCCAATAGCCAGCTGGTATAACCTGCATCACTTAAACTGATGGTGCTGGTTGTGAATCTATCCAGTGCTTCAGCAGTGGCAATGTTTTGTCTATAGTCACTCCATCTTGGTCCTTCTGGTACTACCACTTCAAAGCGCCAAACTTGGCCTCCTCTTGAAGTTGCTCTCACAGTTCCATCACGACTGGTTGTGCTTGAGACTACTCCTCGTTGATTAACACTTATTGATTGTGCATTATCAAATATCCATTGGAATGACATCTATCTATCTCCTTGTTGCAAGGCTTCGACGGCCTTGTTCTGTAACTGCATAAATTAATCCTGGGTCACGAGCTACCAATGAAGCAAATGAACTTGCATCAACTGCATTGATGTTGTATGTTACATTGTTACCGCCTGACATTGGTGTTACCATTCCTGGACCACTAACCATTTCTGGACCACGCTCTCCTACAATACCATATCCGCCTGCTGGAATCATTCCACCATTTGCAAAGAAGCCTGAGAAGAACTTGCCAACACCACTAGCGGCACTGCTGATTGTATCCATAAAGCCACCTCCTGATGATTTACTTGGGCCTGAACTGCCACCAAACAATGATCCAATAGTTGAACCAATACTTGATATGGTATCCATAAAGCCTCCACCTGATGATTTACTTGGTGATTTACTTGGTGCTGAACTGCCACCAAACAATGATCCAATACCATCAATTACACTGCCTAGTCCGCCTCCACCACTTGAACCACTACCACCTAGTCTAGGAGGTGAAGCGGCACCAAATACCTGTGCAATAGTCTGTTGAATTTGTGCTCTCAATAGTTCTTCTAAGATGCTACTGACAAAGCCTTTCCATTCAAACTTACCTGTCTTGGCAAAGCTGACAATTGAGTCTTCCATGCCTTTTGTGGCTTTGCTAAACACTGATGCGGCTCTCTTGGCACTATTGGTTGCATCACTTTGATAGTCTTTGAATGCCTTGCTCCAACCATAACTCCATGACCGTTGATACTGATAGCTTTTCACTGCCAGTTCGCTTTGTGCTTGGATAGCCTGTTGTCCTGCGGCAGTTATTGAATCAATCTGTTGTTTGATTGCGCCATTTGGATCACCAGTTTCGTCGATCAATGCTTGAAGCTTTCTAACTTCACCAGCAACATCTCTGTTGAGTCCTGTTTTGATTTTGAATATGCTTTTTGCAAGCTCATCCATGTTCAACATGGCTAGTTCATTTTGTGCATCTTTGGTGCTCTGTGCCATCTTGCGACCAAAGTCTGATGCTGATTCTGTGGCTCTTGCAACTGCGTTAGCAAGTTCTTGTACTCGCTCAGTTTCCAATCTAGCCGCTTCAGCAGCCGCTTCCACTGCAATGGTTTTTGCTTTTATCTCAGCGGCTAACTTTGTTACAATTGGCAGTTGTTGATTATACTCACCTGTGAGCAGTGCAATCTGTTCTTTGATTGCGGCATAGTTTTTGCGACCTGCTTCTGTGGTTAAATTTTGATCTTTTAATTTTTGATTAAGTGCTTCAATTTGCGTCTTGTGTTGTTTTTGAAAGTTGGAGATTGTTTCTTGGTAACCAACCTCTTCGGCACTTAATCCAATTCTGTCTCTTGTGAGTTTTAGTCCTTCGATCAGTTCAGCATTGGCAATTCTATATCCGTCTGCTATTGCCACTGTGGCTTTGATCAACTCTATGCTGGCATCTTTAACTGCTCTTACTGCATCCTTTTGTTTGTCTACTTCAGTAACTACCTTGCGTTGTGCATCAGCAACTTCCTCAGTAGCATCTTTGACTTTTTTGGTTTCTTCTGTGGCAAAGCCCAGTTTGCCTTTGACCCAATCCCATCCTTGACCAATCTTGTCGGTAAGTGTTTTCATTGCATCAAAGCCAGTGATGGCTCTAACTGCCGCATTGGCTGCTTCAGCAACTGCATAGATGATTCCAGCAACACCAGCAAAGCGTAATAAACCTTTGAATAAACCTCCAAATGCCAAGCCTAGACTGCCAATTCGACTGCCTGCGGTAGCAGCACCAGCGCCAACATTTTTAAGATGTTGACCAGCTTCTTTTAGATGTCCGCCAAATAAACTTATTGATTTTATACCCTTACCGCTTGTGGCAAATAAAGCTGCAAAGGCTAATGATAGTCCACCAACCCAAGGTATTACTTTCCTAAAGATCAAGAATGCACCACTTAAGGCTAACACAACTTTTAATAAACTTTCAAATGCTGGAACTGATATGGTAATCTTACTGATTATAGTGGTCAATGGCGCAATGACCTTGAACAATGCCAATCTAAAATTGTCTATGTTTTCTGTTAGTTTGGTTTGTGCGGCTGCGGCTTTTATAATACTTTGTGATTGTTTCTCAGCACCTGCTTGGTTTTTAACAAAGCTATCACTAAGTGAATCTAAATCAACACCTTTAGTTGACTCACCAAATAGTCGCATCGCAACACTTGATCTGGTTGCACGGTCTGGTATTTCAGTTAAGCCTTCAATGGCTTTTTTGAATATGTCTTCTGTGCTGAGTTTGGCTAGATCAGTTAGGCTTACACCCACTTGACCAAATGCAGATTGAAGTTCACTTGAGCCTGCGGCTGCCTGACCTAGGTTCTTGGTAAGGTCTGATATAGCATCTCTTGCTCTGTCAGCAGTACCACCTGATGTGCCCATTGCCTGTGAGAATGCAGTTATGTTGGCAACTGATATTCCTGTTGCCCTTGCCATGTTGACCATAGAATCAGCAAGTAGGAGATTGTTTCGAATCAATGCACCAACTGCGATTGAGGCAATAGCAGTTTTCAATCCAGCGAATGCACTACTGGTGCTTTTGATATTTGTTTTTAATTTGTTTAGGTTGGCATTTGCTCTTGCAGTTTCAACACCAACGCTATAGTTAATATCAGCCATTTATCTTTTCCTCAATAGTTGTCGCTTACGACTTTTCAAATACTTAAGAGTTGGCTTACTCATACCCTTGCGTGCCTGTTTGCTCCAGCCAGTGTCTAATCGTTTGCCATATGGATATTGTAACACAATTGTATTTTTTCGTAGGATAGTTCGTCTCTGGGCATTGCCAGATCTCTTAGGTGTTATCTTGCGGAAATGTTCGTACGCTACTTTTGCTATTTTACCCAATTGCTTGTTTAGTTTTTTCAAGCTAGGAGTCATGCTATCGCGTGTTTTTTTTACTGCCACCCTTAAATCTCTCCATCATCTCTTCTAATGTATTTATTGGTATATCGTGAGACTGAGGTTTGCCACTTGACTTTGATTCAGCTTGCTCGCGTTGATAGTTCTCCCAACTGCGGGCTACATCCAGAACAAATAGATCAAGTGTGTCTGCAGTTCTTATTGCCACACTAGGCAGACAGCCATACCTTTGTGCCAACCCATCAAGGATCAGCACTCGGGTTAGGTCTGGGTCATCGGGACTAAGCTCCCTGCCTGTTACTTTCCCAGTGTTTCAACCACTGTGTTCAACACTTTCAATAGTAGTATTGTCGGCAGTGCATTTTTTTCATCGAGTATTTGTTTGCCATCTTTGTCCAACACAAGTTCTCTGATTGTTTCAAAGATCTCTGTGGTGTTCTCAGGTGTGATGTTTGCCATCTTAAGGTAAGTGGCCATTGGTTGACGATCCCATGTCCAGAATTCAACAGGTTCTTTGAACTCTTTGATTACATCTTCATCGTCAAGAGTGATCTTGATTAGTTTAGGTTCTTTGGCTAGGTCTTTGAGTTGCATTTTTTCTCTCCATTAATCTGTTAAGCAACAATAACACAAAGCTCTGTCTATTCTGGGCTTTGGCTATATCTCTTGAGGCACATCTAAGTTCGTTGTTGGCTTTTGCTGACTCTTCAATCAGTGTGCTTATTAGTTCTTCTTCTTTTAATCTGTCAATAGGGTCCATGGTAATAATAGAACAGGGTTGCCCCTGTTCTATCCTTTAATTTGTGTTACGCTACAGTGTATTCGCCATCAACTGTTATTGTGATAGGTGAAACCCAAACTGGTGAATCAGCTGACACAGTTGGTGCTAAACCAGTAACATATCCGTTACCAGTAAGTGTTTTACCAGTGGCACCTAATGATGTGTCACCTAAGTATAGTGAGAATGCCACATATGATTTGTTAGTTGATATTCCGAAGATACCAAGTGCTTCAAATGCATCTGTTCCAGTGCCAAAGAATGTTTCTTGATTTAGAACCAAGTTCATTGACAAACTGTTTGTTGAGGTTGTAGCAACCTGTAGTTTCGCTGTTTCGTCGAGCTGCGTCCATGAAAACACATCATTTGCAGCGTTTACTGTCACATCTTGAAGTGCTAACACTTCAATGGATCCAGTTAGTGGTGTGGATGCAGCTGAGGTAAGTGTAAGTGTTAACTCAACTCCTGCGACACCCGGTGCGGGGTAGATATAAGCCATGTTTTTTTTCCTTATTGACTAGTTAGTTTACTATTAGTTTAGTAAAATTGAATACAAACTCGGTAACCAATCTATCAGCGTTGAACTCGGTACTCACATCAGTTGACTTTTGTTGAAAGCCAGTGATAGCGGGGTCCAAGCGGGCACTTTTAATTTGATCAACCAAGGTTGCATATCCCGATGGTAGTATCTTTGCATCTACTACAACAGTAACGGTGTTGGTAACTGTCTCAGCTACCACTTGACCGCTAGAGTTAAGTACATCGAGTAAAGGGTCTTGTGAGGTTTGATCTTGATCAACATACACTTTTTTCAAGTTTTTGAGGAACAGTGGTGCACCGTCCCCTTCATATGGCAATTCCTGAGTAACTGAAAAATCAGTACCAGTTATCGCCGTACCTAGAAATGTTAAAAGTGTGCTTCTCATTATCTATATCTCCGTAGATTGACGAATCCAGGTTGTTTCTCTTCACTAGTAATACCTGTGGTATCATTATTGAAGTTGTACCAATCCCCAGCTTTAATAAGCTCGTTAAACATCTCATCATATTTTAATTGATAATATGCCATCTTGCTTCTTTCAGCTGATTCATCGCTACCAAAGTCCGCAATCATAGGACAAATATAATAATACATGCTATGAAATACACAAAGATCCGTGAAGTCTTTTGTTCTTGCTTGGATCAATGCCGCATTCAATGCAGGTATATCTGCTCTGGTGCGGAGACTTACTGATGTGCTTTGGCTAATATAATAGCTTTCCCACCAGTTGGTAGCTCTAAATTGTTCTAGAATTCGTTCTGTACTGCGAATCAATAGATCCTCAACCACATCTTGCGTTAGACCCTCATTAGATTCAAATAATCGCTGATCGCGATCTGTAACATCAGCATACTCTGCGAAGCTGATTACTACACCAT
>TARA_R110000772_G_scaffold54885_1_pt1 | contig 10146 bp, 10 predicted proteins | sample TARA_R110000772 | Tara Oceans TARA_R110000772 (sample SAMEA4397948) | marine metagenome | biome: Polar Biome; feature: [SRF] surface water layer (ENVO:00010504); material: water (ENVO:00002006), including particulate matter (ENVO:01000060) such as... | depth 5 m | reverse complement strand
GGTATTCCAGTGTTTGAAAATGCAAACATTGTAGACACTGCTGGTGATAGCTCAGGCGCTATATTCCACAGAGAAGCACTTGGTTTAGCTATGATGGGTGAAATGAGCATCGAAACTCAGCGTGATGCAAGTCGTATCGGTACAGATATTGTTGCTTCAATGCAGTATGGTGTTGGTGAGATATTTGACGCATATGGTCAGACATTATCTTTTGACAGTTCGATTGTTTAATCAGTAAAGGAATCGAGTTATGGCTTTCATAATATCAAATGGTGTAGTACTCAGCTTCGCAGAATACGGAGATGTTACTGATCGCGATCAGCGGCTTTTTGAATCGAATGAGGGTCTAACTATTGATGTGGTTGAGGATCTATTGATCCGCAGTACAGAACGAATTCTAGAACAATTCAGAGCTACCAACTGGTGGGAAAGCTATTATATTAGCCAGAGCACATCAGTTTCAATCCGCACTAGAGCAGACATTCCTGCTCTGGATGCATCATTGATCCAAGCAAGACTAAAAGACTTCACGGATCTTTGTGTATTTCATAGCATGTATTATTATATTTGTCCTATGATTGCGGACTTTGGTAGCGATGAATCAGCTGAAAGAAGCAAGATGGCATATTATCAATTAAAGTATGATGAGATGTTTAACGAGCTTATATCAGCTGGGGATTGGTACAACTTCAACAATGATGCCACAGGTATCACTAGCGAAGAGAAGCAACCCGGATTCGTAAATCTGAGGAGATATAGATAATGAGAGACACACTCTTAACATTTCTTACAACGGCAATTACTGGTACTGACTTTTCAGTTACTCAGGAATTGCCATACAACGGAGACGGTGCACCACTGTTTCTCAAGAACTTGAAGAAAGTGTATGTTGATCAAGATCAAACCTCACAAGACCCTTTACTCGATGTACTAGACGCTAGCGGTCAAGTGGTAGCAGAAACTGTTACCAATACTGTTACTGTCGTTGTAGATGCAAAAGTACTACCATCGGGATATGCAACCTTGGTTAGTCAAATTAAAAGTGCTAGGCTCGACCCTGCCATCACAGGCTTTCAACAGAAGTCAACTGATGTGTCAACCGAGTATAATACTGATCGTTTGGTTACTGAGTTTGTATTCAATTTTACTAAACTAATAGTAAACTAACTAGTCAAAAATAAGGAAACAAAAAATGGCTTATATCTATCCAGCTCCAGGTGTTACAGGTTCAGAGGTTACTCTGACACTGACTGACACCTCGGCTTCACCATTAACTGGAAATCTTGTATTGGCAGCACTACAAGATGTAACAGTTAACAACGCTAACGATGTGTTCACCTGGACACAATTGGACGAAACAGCGAAACTACAGGTTGCTACAACATCAACAAACAGTTTGGCAATGAATATCGTGCTTAACCAGACAACATTCTTTGGAGCTCCGGCAACCAATCCGAGTGTTACAATGGCTGACGCAGGAATCATTGGACTGTCAACTCAAAAGGTTCTTGTTGATTTTGATCTGTTTCTTGGTAAAACAGACGGCGGCGCAGGCGGAACAACAATGAGTGGCAAAGGCTACATCACTGGTCTTGCACCAACTGTATCAGCAGACGCACCTGTTTGGGTATCACCGATCACTATCACAGTGGACGGCGAATACACAATAACACAATAAAGGAATAGGGCACTGGCAACAGTGCCCTAATCACACAATGGACTTGATAGATAAAACCAAAGAAGAAGATTTGCTCACAACTATGATCAAGGAGGCTGCCAAAGCCAAGAATGAGATAGCATGTGCAAATAGAGATGTAGAGAAAGCCCAAAACAGATTGGGTTTTGTACTATTGTTGCTTAACAGATTAACGGAGAGAAAACATGCAACTGAAAGACCTAGCCAAAGAACCACAACTGATTAAGATCAGTTTAGACGACGAAGACACTGTAAAAGAATATGGTGAGCCTGTTGAATTCTACACATGGGATAGACAACCTATGAGTGTGTACCTTAAGATGGCACAGATTGATTCAAACAACACTAGTGAAATATTTGAAACACTTAAGAACCTAATCCTTGATGAGGATGGTAAAAGTGTGTTGGAAGAAAACACTGGATTGCCAGCAGCCGTAATGATCAAGGTATTGAATACAGTTGTTGAAACACTGGGAAAGTAACTGGCAGAGAGTTAAATCCTGACAGTCCCGACCTCATGCGTTGTCTTATTCTTGATGGCATAGGACAACGCTACGGCTGTCTGCCGAGCACTGTATTGGGTGAATCAGATACCTTGGATCTCTTGGTACTTGATGTAGCACGATCATGGGAAAACTATCAACAAAATAAGCACAAAGCACAAGCAGAAGGCAAACCACAAGAGCACCAAATTCCAGTAAATACACTTGAAGAGATGATGCAGAGGGTTCAAGATCGATGACAGTTCGGAAGACCAAAGATACAATGACACCTAGTCTAGAAAGATTGAATCGACAGATTCCTAAGATTGTGGATGAGGCGTACAAACATTTTGTTCGGATAACACCACGCCGTAGTGGCAACGCCCGCAGACGAACACTCAAGAAGCGTAACCAAATTCAGTTGCGATATCCTTATGCAAAAAGATTGGACACTGGTTGGAGTAAACAAGCTCCAGACGGAATGAGTGATCCAACACTTGACTATCTCAAAAGAAATAAAAAAAGATTGTTGAGGAAATAGCATGGCAGATCTAAATTACACTGTTGGCGTTAGCACAACTAGAGCACAACAGAGTCTAAAAAAATTACAAGCAAACACAAAGAATCTAGGCGATAGTCTTAACGGTTTACAAACCATTATTGGTTCAATAGCAATTGGTGCACTGGTAAGAAATATACTGCTTGGTGCTGATGCAATGGTTAACATGAGCAAGGCTACGGATATATCAGTAGCGGCAATCACTGCATTCTCACAGGCAATGGCACAAACTGGTGGTACTGCTGACAGAGCAAGAGATGCCATAAGTGACTTAACAAAGAACCTAGGTGAAGCCGCAAGAGGCTCAGCTGAACTACAAGAGAGCTTTAGACAAGCTGGTGTAGGCTTAGAAGATCTTAGAAGACTATCAACTGAAGATGTATTCAGAGCAGTACTTGAAGGCTTAACCAAGATACCTGATGCGGCCACTAGATCAAGTGTGGCAATGAAGATACTTGGTGAATCAGTCAAAGGTGTTGATCTTAAATCACTAAATGAACAATTTGGAATTACAGAATCAGAAGTTGGTCCATATGCTGATTCAATAAAGAGTGCCGCAGAAGCAAACAAGGCACTGAGTGTTAACATAGCAAACTTTCAATTGGCACTTACCTCAGTCCTAGAACCATTAAACAAAATAGCCGCAAGCATCAACATCAGTGTTGAAGGCTTCAAAAGTTTCATAAGGATCATTGCAGGCTTAGGTGCTGGTATATTCATACTAACCAAAGGACTTAATGGTCTAGGTGGTCTATTCAATATAATATCAAAAGGCACTAGATCAAGTGCTGGTGGCTTCTTTGGTATGGGAGCCGCAGTTAAAGGACTGAGTGGTGATCTTGGAGGAGCAACCAACAGTCTCGGTAGATTTATAAAAGGACAATCCAAACTAGGCACAACCATTAAAGGTGTTACATTTGGTATAGCCAGATTTGGTATTAGGTTCCTTGGTATTGCAGGCATACTGATAGCAGTTGCAGATGCAGCCAATCTGTTGGTAAAAGCACTCACAGGATTTGACACGCTGGAGTTTATCACAGACAAGATAGGCGCTGGATGGGATTATGTAAAAGAGAAACTGGGCTTTGCCAAAGAAGAAGTCAAAGAAGTCAACAAAGAAATAAAGAAGAGTGCTGATGCTACTCGTAATGTTGTTACCGAAACTGAAAAGCAAAAAGACTCAGTAAGAAAAGTCAAAGATGCCGCTATTGAATTGCTTAAAGCAACCAACAGTATGGTTGAAGGCTACAAGAAGTCAAACGAAGAAATCATTACAAGTCTCAAACTTGAAAGAGACAGGATTGGACTTAATTCAGAACAGATCAAGTATCTAGAGAGTGTTAGCAGTTTCCAAAAACAACATGCTGATCAACTGGATGCACTAAGACTCAAAGCCAAAGAACAGAATCAAGAAACTGGTGCTGGTAAAAAGAACTATGAAGAGATTCAAAAGCAGATTGCCATACTCACAGAGAAACATCAAGAACAACTGCCTGTTGTCAAACAGATAAGTGCAGAGATCCGTGATGAAACAAGGGCACTTGAAAAGGCTGCAGAAGCGGCAAGATTATTAGAAGAGCAAACAAAGAAGATTGCTGATGCAGTTGAAAGAGCAAGTGAGAGTGCCAAAGACTTCTCAAGGAAGATGTCTGACGCAACTAGAGATGCACAAAACGATTTGGCAATGCTCAACATGGGCGAGCTTGAGAAGTCAATCTTCAAAATCAAAACAGGCATATCACAGGATGTTACCAATGAAGTTAGAAGACTACAAGAAGTAATTGCCAAAACTGGAGATCCAGATGGGCAGATAGCGGCTTCAATAGAAAACATAAAACGAGCAGGTAAAGAAGCAATAGATGCACAATCAACATTGGCGTCACAGAGTTACAACTATCAAAGAACATTCGCTCATGGTTGGAGCAAGGCATTCAGAGACTACAAGGATGATGCAACCAATGCTTCAAAACAAGCAGAGAGAGTGTTCTCCAAAGCAACCAAAGGCATGGAAGACTCAATAGTAGGATTTGCCAAAACAGGTAAGTTTGAATGGAAAGGCTTTGTCAGTTCAATATTAGAAGAACTATTAAGAGCACAAATTCAACAGACTATTGCACAGATCTTTGGAGCCGCATCACCAGGCAGTCTATTTGGTGGCGGAGGTTCTAGCTCTGGTGGTGGCGGAGGTGGCGGCATGGGTTCAATGCTTAGTGGCATTGGCAATATGTTTGGTGGTTCAAGTTCACCTAGCAAGGGTTCAAGCGGTGGTGGACTAGACTCAATAATTGGTTCAATTGGCAGTTTGTTTGGAGGCAGTTCCGGCGGTAGCAGTAGCAGTGGTGGAGGCTTCTTAGACTCAATTGGCAGTGGTATATCAAGTGCAGTTAGTGGAGTAGGCAAGTTCTTCTCCGGCTTCTTTGCAAATGGCGGAATGATTCCTGCAGGTGGTTATGGTATAGTTGGAGAGCGAGGACCAGAAATGGTAAGCGGACCAGCAATGGTAACACCAATGTCAGGAGGACAAACAATCAATTACAATATCAATGCAGTTGATGCTCAGAGCTTTGCCGCATTGGTAGCTAGAGATCCTGGATTGATATACGCAGTTACAGAACAAGGCCGTCGTAGCATGGCAACAAGGAGATAGGCGGATGAGCTTTCAATGGATATTTGATAACGCACAATCAATCAGTATTAATCAAAGAGGTGTGACAGCAAGTACCACATCAAGAGATGGTACAGTGCGAGCAACTTCAAGAGGTGGACAAGTTTGGCGCTTTGAAGTTACACCACCCAATGGTCCCAAGTGGAGCGAATACAAAGGCTTAATTGCCACTGCAGAAGTATTAGGCAAATACACAACTGCAAACATTCAATTCAATGCCGCAGGTTATGTGAACTACCTAATGACATATCAAGGCAATGCCGCAGATAAAACTGCTATCACTGCTAGTTGGACCACAGGCAATACAATTACACTAACAGGTGGACAAGCAACTTCAGGTTTCAATTTCAAAGCTGGTGATGTAATACAGTTGGGTTCAACAGGTAAATGTTACACAGTCAGTGCTGATGTTGCTTTTGGTAGTAACACAGTTACACTCAGCAGACCCTTGTTGGATGCCGCAGGTACCAATGTTACATTGCGTGTGGCAGAGAACTGTGTGTGGACTGTGATATGCACAGACTTTCCGGATTGGACCATATTCCAAAGGGATCAAATAAGTTGGAGTGGACCCTTTGTATTCTATGAGAGTTTGGTATAATGGCATATGACACCCAGGTAGCCCTTAGAAGCAACACATTCATTGAGATAGGTGTTAATCCTTCATTAACACTCACATTCTCAGACTATTTCAAAGCATACACCTTTGGTTCTGTAACCTTCACAGGATTAGGCAGTCTATTGAGTGTTACCAATCAAGCCAGTGAAATCCGTGCAAGTGGCAAAGAGATTATTATCACATTATCAGGTATTCCAGATAGTTCAATGCAATCAGTATTGAGTGTGGACTACAGAGGAAGTAGTGTTCGAATATACAGAGGTGTGTTTGATGTTACCACAGGTGAACTAGTGGTAACTGCAGGTGTAACCAATCCAGCACAGGAATTCAGAGGCATGATAACAAACTATGGACTTAGTGAAGATCACGACCATCCTTCATTGAGTAGTTCAAATACCATAGTGTTCACTGTGGCAAGTGAAGTTGGTTTGCTCAACAACAAAACCACAGGAAGAAGAACCAATCCAACAGATCAAAGAAGATTCTATCCTACTGATCCTAGTATGGATAGGGTGCCCAATCTAATGCGTAGTCAATTCAACTTCGGAGCCCCTTCATGAGTTGGTTAAACGACATTGTTGGCAATGCCGGTAGCATTATTAAAAGTGTTGGTGGCTTTCTAGGATCAAACTCCATTGGAGCAAGTGTTGCCAAAACTGCATTGATGGGCTTTGCCTTAAACAAAGTCACTTCAATGATGAGCAAAGAAAACGATGCACAAAGAGCCGCTATCAAAACCACAATGGTTGATCCAGGAGTGGCAGTACAAGTTACACCAGATACTGAACACAGATTGCCAGTGTTGTATGGACAAGCCACACTAGGTGGTGTTGTCACTGATGCTTGGCTCACAGACAACAATCAAACCATGTACTTCTGTGTTGCAATTGCTGAACAAACAGGCAACTTGTTGAGCACCAGTTCAGCCAGTTCATATGTGTTCAATGATATCTACTACAATGATCAAAGATTGGTATTTCAATCAGGTGGTACTGATGCAGACTATGGCATTGACAGAGAAGGCAACAGAGATGAATCAGTAAAGGATCTAGTTGAAGTCTATTGCTTTGCTGGCAGTTCAACTGCACCTGTTGTTCCAGAATACTACACCAATGCAGGATTAGCCAATGCTTACAATATCATGCCAAACTGGGGTGCAACCTTTACCATGAGCAACACATTGTTTGCAATTGTCAAAGTTACCTACAGTAGAGACAAAGGTGTAACTGGTGTACCAAACATGATGTTTACAATAACAAACTCAATGAAACTGCCTGGAGATTGTTTGTATGATTACATGACAAACACTCGCTATGGAGCAGGGATAGCCAGTACAGATATAGGAGCATAAACAATGGGCTCACTAGCAGATCTAAACACATACAGTGCAACCACTGTGACTTTTACCACAACAGACCTTGACATATCAATTGATACTGGTGTGGCATTCAATGTGCCTTACATAACCTATGACCTAGCAAAGACAATTGGTTCAAGTGCAACTGCTGGAGCACTAATAGATATCACACATCCAAACTGCACTGTGGCATTTCCAAACATAGCCAATGCAACCAACACACTAACAGTTACCACAGTGAGTAGCACAAACACAACCATATCAGGTATGAAAACATTTCAAGATTGGACCAGCAGTTTCTCTGTTGCCACTTGCAGTGCCGCAAGTACCACAATAACAAATGTGTTCAAGGATGTTGGTGCGACTGCTGACTTCACCCTGGTGGTAAATGCCACATGAGTACTCTTGCTGAACTAAACACCTACAGTGCAACCTCCGTAGTTGCCACTGCAACTGCAACTGCCACATTCAGCAAAGGCAGAAAGAATACTGTTCCGGTGTCAACATGGGATGTCGCCAAAGAACTAGGCACACTAGGATCAACAGGCACACTCACAGTCAACCATGTGTTTCTCACAGGCTATACCAGTTATACCTACCGCGACATAGTGTTGAATACCGCAGTAACACCAGACAACACTGTAACACTAACCGCAGTAAGTGGCACAGAGTATACCATAACAGGAATAAGCACACAAAGTGATTATCTATATGGTAGTGTGCTAATGGACATGTCTGAGGACTGCACAATCAGTGCAAGCAATCCAGATATAACATTAAGAACAACCATTACCAGTAGTGCTAGTTCAAGAACATTTGTTATCAACACAACCATCACTGTGGTAGACAATCCACAACTGTTACCACCACAAGGTGACTTGCCTAATATTGTATTCACTGCTGATGCAACTGTTGCCATAGGAACACTTACACCAAAAATATTTGACAGTGTTAGATCACAACAGATACCAGAACAGTATGGTATTAGAAAACAGTTTGATCTAGATGGCGGCGGGGACAGTTCAATAGCAACTGCCGCTTCATATTTTGGCACAAAAGGATTAAGCATACTTGGCACAGGATCAATTGGTGCAGTGTACACAACACCAATTAGTCTAGCCAGTGACTTCACCATAGAAGTTTGGTGGAAGAGAATAACCTCTGGTTCAACTCCTTATACTGGCCCAGCATATCATTATCTTGGATTAACTACAGATTTAGCCACCGACACTAATATAGCCGCTAATACCGTTACTGTTTTCGTAGGACCTACGCCTCCTAACATTGCATATGGATCAACAAGGATAACTGCTAACAAATTTGGTATTGCGAGCAGTAATGGCACAGGTACCGCCCCAGCAGATTCTGTTGGCGTTAATGTATTTCAAGCGGATACCTGGCAACACTATGCCATCTGGAGAAAAGATGGTTTGATTAGACACTCATTGAATGGTCAAATTATGACTGTGGACGGTCTAGGTAATACCAGCAAATCAGATACGCAAACTTTTACTATTCCTGGTATTTCGTTAGGACAAGGTGGTAATGGACTTGATGTCTATTTTGATGATTATAGATTGAGTAATGTGGCGAGATACGGAACCACAAACTTTACACCAACACCAGATACTTTTAGCAAAGATGCATCAACACAGTGTCTGCTAAACTTTGAAAGCAACAACGCAGGTTTGACTGCAACTTTTGATGCCAGTGACTTTCAAGGAAATATTGTAGATCCACATATAAAAGAAAACAATCTCTATACACTAGACATTGTTACAGAAGACTCACCACAGACAATACTATTAACCACAACCAGTACTGAACCATTGAATCAATTCAGTGTGCCTTGGAATTACTATGATACATTCGGAAGTCTAAAATATATTGGCACACGAGAAGCTATCAACAGTTATCTTGCATCAATGAGCATAACCTATAACAAAACCTACACACCCGCCACAACTGAAATAGATTTTTATGATCCTTATGGTGATTTAACTCCAGCCTACCGTATAACTTGTGCAAACAACACAATAACAATTCCTAGTAACGCATCCGCAGGTCCTGGGCACATACTGTTTGATTTCACTGGCACTGCTCCAAACAGGCTTTACTATGATACAGTTGAAACTATGGAATTTGTGGCAAATCAAACTGGTACTGTATATCATGGAAATAGTTTCTGGTCAGGTTCTTCCGAACCAGGACTTGATCTTAAGATATTCAACAGCACTAACACTTTCTTATATGGAACCGACGCAACTCCTGGTTATGGCGTGCAAGTAACAGGCACTATTAATAGTGGATTTAATCATTATGCAGTTACCAAGCGACCAATCCTGGGCACAGTATATCTGATTTCTGATTTACCCTCAAGTGGAAATACAACGGGTGATGCATATATTGTGTCTAGTGCTGGAACCGAGGTGTATGTGTGGAATGGCAGTGCTTGGTACAGTACACTGCAAAAGTCACCACAGTACAAACTTTGGGTTAATGGTGTAGAGCAGAAACCAGCATATGATTATGATAACAGTGTTAGCATTCCAGACGGATACATCTATGGTACGCTTTTTAACCGATTTGCAATAGCCATAGATGCCAGCAGTACCAGTCAAATGCAAAAACTGCGAGTTAGTTCCTCTGTGAGATATACTGAAAACTTTGATAGTACAGTGTATCAAAACAACTTTGTACCACTGGACAGTGATACTATCTGTTTGTTTAGATTTGATAGTTTCACTGCATCAACATATCCACCAACA
>TARA_R110000772_G_scaffold268491_2_pt1 | contig 10182 bp, 10 predicted proteins | sample TARA_R110000772 | Tara Oceans TARA_R110000772 (sample SAMEA4397948) | marine metagenome | biome: Polar Biome; feature: [SRF] surface water layer (ENVO:00010504); material: water (ENVO:00002006), including particulate matter (ENVO:01000060) such as... | depth 5 m | reverse complement strand
TGCACGCATACCCGAGGGCATTGCAGGCTATGGCTATGTCAAGGACAAGTCCATTGAAAAAGTTGAGGCAGAGGCGCTTGCCAGTTCCGCCACGCCTAATGCCCTGCCCCGAAGTGATGCGGAAGTACTGAAATCAGAAGAAAGAATGAAAGTATGACACGAGCATTCACTATAGAAATCGAACGCGGTTCTGATGGTCTCCACGGCCCTTGGCGCAGCCCGCGCAACCTCCTGCAGGCCCAGACCTATGGCGGCCATGCATCCGTCCATGACGATGAGACTGCGCGCAAAATGGGTTTCGCTGCTGCGCCCATTGAAGGGCCAACGCATTTCAGCCAGTTTATACCGCTCTGCACAGAAATTTGGGGCGACCGCTGGTTGTCCGAAGGTTGTCTTTCGGTAAGTTACAAAGGTGCGGTGCTTGATGGTGAAGAGGTCATGGCCTTTATCGGTACCCCTACGGTTGAGGAGCAACAACTGCCGATCTGGATGACAAAGCGGGATGGTAGTGAGGTATTGCGCGGCACTGCGTCGGTCGGTTCGAATGCACCGGCTAGTGCGCTCCAGACCAAGCTGGACGGGCTAAGCGCAACGGACCCGAGTCGGGTAATTTTTGGCGATGTGGAGCCGGGGGCTGTGCGACCACGCTTTGCAGCGCGGATCAGCTTTGATAGCCCTATGGGTGACCTCTATCCTTTTACGTTGCGCGATAAAAATGCAAATATCACCGAAGTTTCTGCTTATTATGAGGAAGGCACGAAGACCCCGTGGGGCGGCCCTATTTTGCCAGTTGAAATGATTAGCGTTCTAGCGCACCATCGCGCGTTTGAAGATCCGTGGTTGCCAAGGAAAGAGACGATCGACCTGTTCGTCGATCAGGAGATTAGGATATTTGCAGGCCCCTTAATGGTGGATACTGAATATGAGATAGAAAGGACACTTGTTGCGCTCTCGGGTAGTCGCCGGACGGAGAGTTGCTGGGTTCGGTCAGATATCTATTTGCCAGCGCAGGAAAAAATCTTGGCCAGTGTACTTTTGAACGTGGCCAGCTTTAAGGATTCCTATGCTGATTACGATCTTGAACACGCGAAGCTGGTAGGCGAGCATTAGATATTTAGAATTGTGAGCGTCGCAATAATCCGAAGTTGCAGCGTTTTTTTTGTTGGGGCGAAGGTTTAATTAGAGCGAAGAGTCTGGCGGCGGACGGAGTGCTTGAAAATGCTCTGGTTTCTGAACTGTTTTAGACCGATTTGACTCAAGGCATGATCGGGCTGGACGAAACTAAATTCGTTAGCAATAATGCGCTGTGGCGAATGGGTGGCCCGGATAATATTGATGATTTGTGCTGGTTTTCGGCTTGGAAGGGCGCACGGTTTGTGAATGGTCTAAAAAAGACATGGAATGGATGTTTCACGTCCTATGGGTGATCGCGATCGACGATGGTGCTGGAAAACCTTGCACTTGAGCTATGTCCCGCTAGTAAGTTTCTTTAATTCAGACAATCTAGCAAGGTAAATGAACCTCCATGGATGAAGAACTTCGGCTATTGATTCAGGACTCCGAGAGACAGAAACGGATGATGAGTCGTAAAGCGATGAACGCGCCCACAGGAAAGGCTGGTGAGATTGCGGCCGAACTCGAACGGCGCATGATCCTTGGGTATTACAAAACCGGTGAAAGTCTTTCCTTCAAAAAACTTGCGGATACGTTTAACGTTAGTCGTCAACCGGTTAGCTCCGCCCTCGGGCATTTGCGCGCTTGCGGTTACGTGGAAGTGTTGCCGCAAGTCGGATGCCGTGTTGTCGAGCCATCTCGAGAGGAGATGCTGGATTTTTTTCGCGTGCACAGCGCCATTGAGGCGGTAGCCGTCGAACTCGCCGTGGAACGTAAAACCGAGGAAGAAGAGGCACAATTGGCCGCGATACAGCCCCCTCCGACTGGCGGACTTCACAATATTGGCGAACGGGCATTGTACATTCGCTATATTGATAGATTCCATGACCAGATATGGTCGATGGCGAAATCACCCTTGCTAGAGGGGCAGTTCAGCGGCCTTCGAAACTTGGCCAGCTTCTACCTATGGCAAGGCATTGATGAGCTTGCTTTTCCAGCGGCAGAAAAATTGAATGAAGAACGTCGGCAGATTGCTGAAAAGATTATCGCAGGCGATAAACAGGCGGCTGCTCGCCTAATGCACCGCCATGTCATTGGGAAACCGAAGCTAGTTTATTCTTACCCTAATCTGAACCTCAGTGTCTGACCCGAAACTAATGTGAGTGATATCAGCTGGTTATACTTGACGCGTGACCGGAACGTTGATTCATCAGTTGTGACTAAACGACTGAAAGGAACAAACGATGTGGACCGATACCACCCGGGCGCACCATGCCCGCAAAGGGTTGGCTTTGCCAAGTGATTTGACGGATAATGAGTGGGCGGTACTGAAGCCGTGTTTTCCGCCTCCTTGTCATGTAGGCCGCCCTCGCAAATGGCCAATGCGGCGGATCATAGAAGCGCTGCTATATCTTCTGCGTGGCGGTTTGCCATGGCGGATGCTGCCATCCGGCTTTCCGCCAGCGACCACGGTGCAGCGTTGGTTTTACCGGTGGAGGGATGATGGCACGTGGCAGCGCATCAACCATTATCTCTTGCAGGATGCGCGTATAGCACAGGGATGCGAGGCTTCACCAAGCGCCGGTGTGATCGATAGTCAAAGTGTCAAAACAACCGAAAGTGGCGGAATACGGGGATATGATGCGGGCAAGAAAGTGAAGGGCCGCAAACGCCATATCATTACCGATACAAACGGCTTTCTGGTTCATGCCGTCATACACGCTGCCGATATACAAGACCGTGATGGAGCTCCATTGGTGCTCGCTGATATCCGCTCCAGCTTCCCGTGGCTGCGTCATATCTTTGCCGATGGCGGTTATGCCGGAGAAAAACTCCGGCTGGCTTTGGCTAGAATCGGAGCATGGAGCCTAGAAATTATCAAGCGATCCGATACCGCGAAAGGCTTCGTGCTCTTGCCCCGCCGCTGGGTCGTCGAGCGAACTTTCGCATGGCTGAACCGAAACCGCCGCCTCGCCAAAGACTTCGAAAACACCATCGCCTCGGCAACCGCATGGCTCTTCATGGCCTCCGTACAACTCCTAACCAGACGCATCGCAAGACCATGATGTTAAATGGAATAATTATGAGTCAGACACTCAGATATAAATTGTAGTTACGTTATGACGCCGTCAACGCGGGCGTAAATGCGGCATACGTGGCTGAGCCGTGGTGGTTATTAGCGTCAAATTACCGTTTGACGTTTAACATGCTGACATGCTAGACGGTAACTACAATAGCGCTCTGTGCTGAGGAGCTATTTTGGGGTTGAGAGGTGTGGCCATGGTTGCTGTGACTGAGCTGGGATATATAGGGTTGACGGTTTCGGATCCCGATGCCTGGAAACAATATGCATCTGAATGCATAGGATTAGAAGTCTATGACGAAAATGAACCGGACCGTTTCTATCTGAGAATGGATAATTGGCATCACCGTTTTGTTATGCATACAGGCGCTTCTGACGATCTGGCATATATGGGATGGCGAGTTGCTGGTGAACCGGAGCTTCATGAGATGGAAGCTTTGCTTAAAGAAAATGGCGTTGAGTATAGCGTCGGCACTATAGAAGAAAATGAAGAGCGCCGCGTTTTGGGTCATTTGAAGTTAAATGATCCGGCAGGAACGCCAATTGAAATTTTTTACGGCCCAAGGGTTGATTTACATCTGCCGTTTCATCCGGGTCGACGCATGCACGGTCGCTTTGTTACCAATGATGCCGGGCTTGGCCATTGTCTGATCGCGTCAACTGATCTGGCGGCGAGCTACGAATTTTACCGGATGTTAGGCCTCTCTGGTTCGATTGAATATCATCTCGGTACGCCTAATGGGGTGATCAAGCCGATCTTTATGCACTGTAATGATCGTCAGCACTCTATTGCTTTCGGTGTTCCTTCCGATGGTAAGATGCTGAACCACATGATGCTGGAATACACGCATCTCGATGATCTTGGCGCATCACATGATGTTATTCGAAAGCGCGAAATTCCGGTGGCGCTGCAACTGGGTAAGCACGCAAATGATAAGGCGCTGACCTTTTATTCACAGACGCCTTCAGGTTGGCTGATAGAATTAGGTTGGGGCGGATGTAAGCCAGAGCCGCAGCAATCGTATCATCATCTTGACGTATTTGGGCATGGGCCAGAGGCAACAGGCGTTGGCCTCGACGTCGAACTTTGAGGCGCTTGGAATGATAGATCTGTCTGGTAAATCGGCAATCGTAACTGGCGGTGCCAGCGGTATTGGTGAGCAAACTGTGCGTAAACTAGCCGACTTGGGCGCGCGTGTAACAATTGCTGATGTCGATGAGGACAAGGGTGCTTCACTCGCCGCCGAGTTATCGGGTGCCGATAAAGGCATATTATTCGTGCGGACTGACATTTTGAAAGAGGCTGATATCGCGGCGCTTTCGAAACATGTGGCCGATCAATTTGGCGGAATAGATATTGTGGTCAATAGTGCTGGTATTCCGCGCACGATTGCACCAGATTTCGAAGTCGTCGAAATGGATGTCAATCACTGGAACACCACGATTGCCGGACATCTCACATCGACAATGTTGATGGCGAAATATTCTCTGCCCATCATGATTTCGGGCGGTGGCGGAAGTATTGTCAATGTCTCGTCATTGGCATCGCTCGAAGCGACTATGGATCTCGCAGCATATGGTGCTGCAAAAGCGGGGGTAAACCAGCTAACCAAAGAGATCGCTGCAACCTATGGGCGCGACAATATCAGATGCAATGCTGTCATTCCAGGTGCGGTTCTGACGGAGCGGGGTCGTAGAACAATGGGCAAGGAGATGTTTGAGCTTTTTGCAACGGAAACACCCCTTCCTCGTTTGGCGGAGCCGGAGGATTTAGCCAATGCCATCGTATTTTTTGCATCTGAAATGTCCGCGATGATTACGGGGCAAGCGCTAACAGTAGATGGCGGGATGATGACCAAGCTTCCCTACTGGCTTCCCAAGATGCGGGCCAGCCGCGGGCCTTCTTTCGACGAGGCGGCAGCGCGTTATTCGCCAAAATAGCAAGAATTAGGAGAATTTTGAGAAGTCCCCCGGCGTGCAGAATTTCAATATGAAGATCTGTTCGGTTTCCTTCCAGTTTGGATTTGAGAGAAATGAAATGACAATAACAAGAGGTAGCATCATAGGGATGCTTCACGAAGACAGTGAAAGCGGACTTTTTCGCGTCAAAAGATCTGCGTTTATCGATGAAGAAATATTTGACCTCGAGATGAAGCATATTTTCGAGGGCAACTGGATATTCCTTGGTCATGAGGCCCAGATTCCGAAAAACCATGATTTTTTCACAACTTATATGGGGCGCCAGCCTGTTATCATCTCGCGTGATGGCGAAGGCAATCTGGCAGGTGTGCTGAACAGTTGTTCGCATCGTGGAGCCCAGTTGCAGGTAGAAAAATGCGGCAACGCACGGCGCATGACTTGTCCATTCCACTCTTGGACATATAATTCCTCTGGCAAATTGCTGTCTTTCGGGAATTCTCCGACCGCTGGATATGGTCCTGGTTTTCAAAAGGCAGAATTGGATCTCGTTCAGCTCCCACATTTGGAAAGCTATCGTGGGTTTATTTGGGGAAGTCTTTCTTCAGACGTAAAAAGTCTCAGCAAATTTCTTGGCGAAGCAAAAAAATTCATCGACCTCATTGTCGATCAGGATCCAAATGGTGAACTTGAGATTGTTCCAGGGCCGCAATCCTATACGTTTGACGGTAACTGGAAATTGCAGACGGAAAATGGAGTCGATGGTTATCATGTGAACTCGATCCACGGAAATTATGCCGCGACCACTAAAAACCGCGTTTCCATAGACGGTGCCAATGCGCGTGTGAAGCCAATGGATGTTGAGAATTTTTCAAAATACCCCGGTGGCTTTTATGCGTTCGAGAACGGCCATGTGGTACTGTGGAACCAGTCTCCTAATCCGGAAGTTCGCGCTACTTGGTTGCATCAGGATGAACTGTCAGAGAAGTACGGCGAAGATAATGCGTGGTGGATGATCAACTGCTGGCGCAACCTGTGTCTTTATCCAAATGTCTTTTTGATGGATCAGATGAGTAGCCAGATCCGAATTGTGCGCCCTATTTCAGTCGAGAAAACCGAAATTAGAACGATGTGCTTTGCGCCGAAAAGCGACACCCCTTCCGAACGGTCCAACCGTATACGGCAATATGAAGATTTTTTCAACGCAACCGGAATGGCGACGCCTGATGATGTCGCAGCATTTAATTCCAGCCAACGTGGTTTTCATGCGACGAACATGGAGTGGAGCGATGTCTCGCGTGGTTCGCTCAATATTGTTGATGGCGGCGATGAACGTGCGACTAAGTTAGGGATAGCTCCTAAGTTTACCGGGACGCAACTTCAAGATGAAGCAATATATTTGAATCAGCACCATTACTGGCAAGAACTTTTGCTCGCCGGAATGGAAGAAAATAATGAAAAGGAAACGATCATTGACTGATGCATTGTTCGTCGAAGCGACGCGTTTAGTGGAGCGCGAGGGTTGGTTGTTGGATACACGGGAATGGGATGCATGGCTCGACCTTTATCTTCCGGATGCTGAATATTGGCTACCCTGCTATCTTGAGGATGGCAGTCTAACGAGCGATCCCCAGAGCCAGATATCACTAATCTATTATGATAGCCGTGCTGGACTGGAGGATCGCATCTATCGGATTCGAACTGACCAGTCGCTAGCCTCGCGGCCGTTGCCCCGTACCGCCCATACCGTTAATGTTGGTAATATATATCAAGCAGATGATGGTAGCGTTGTCGTTAATTCAAGTTGGAGTTCATTCAGCTATCGCCTTGAACAGACATATAATTTCTTTGGGACTCAGGAACACATTTTTAAACTTGGTGATCAAGGTTTAAAAATTGCAAGCCGACGCATCCTTGTAATGAATGACAATATCCCTTGTCCGCTTGATGTCTATTCCGTGTGATATGCTAAGTCAGAGCACTTCCATATTAAATATAAAAGTCCCGAAAAGTCAGCCGATCGCTGTCAGGAGAGATGAAGTAATGGCCGACAACCCAGAAATAGGTGAGAAAATATCTGCTAACGGTATTGGCACTAATTATATTCGTCAGGGGCAGGGAAGTCCGCTGATTCTCATCCATGGTTCCGGGCCAGGTGTGCCGCTTATGCTAACTGGCGAGGGGTAATCCCCCAATTTGCGGAACATTTCACCTGTTACGCGCCGGACATGGTCGGATTTGGATATACGGATTGTCCGGACGAGATTACCGATTTTACCATCGATGTGTGGGTAGACCATATCCGCAGTTTTATGGATGCGTTGGGGATAGAGCGGGCTCATTTTATCGGCAATTCTTATGGCGGTGCATTGACACTGGCGATGGCGACGCGCCATCCTGAACGCGTCGCCGCTATTGTGTTGATGGGCGCAGCCGGTCTGCCGTTTGAACTGACAAGGGGGCTTGATGAGGTCTGGGGTTATGAACCCTCGGTTGAGGCAATGCGCGATTTGATGAATACTTTTGCGCATGATCCGGCTCTGGTAAAAGAAGAAATCGTGCGTTCCAGATATGAGGCAAGCATAAGGCCAAATGCGCAGGAGAATTACTCCCGCCTTTTCCCGAAGCCGCGTCAGGAGAAACTTGACCGCCTCTGCACCGAGCCGGCTGCGTTGCAGGCGATGCAACATCCCACGTTAGTCGTCCATGGGCGTGAAGATGTGATCGTGCCGGTTGAACAATCCTATAAGTTCAACGCATTAATTCCTAACAGTGAATTGCATGTTTTTGGCAATTGCGGCCATTGGACGCAAATTGAAAAGCGAGAACGCTTCGTTGAACTGGTTATTCCCTTTCTGAACGCTGTCAAAAGCTGAAGGATAAATAGATGTTGCCAGGATTGATGCAGGATCGACCTTTGTTGATCATCGACATACTTCGTTTCGCAGCCAGCGCGCACGCAACGCAGGAAATCATTTCCAAAAATGTTGATGAGCCGATGTGGCGAAGCAATTATGCTGCGTCACTTAAACGCTCTGCCCAGGCCGCACATATGCTCCAATCGCTCGGTTTGAAAGCCGGCGACAGGGTCAGCACTTTGGCATGGAACAACCATCGCCATTTTGAATTGTTCTTTGCTGCTCCCGGGATCGGTCTTGTTCTGCATACGGCTAATCCACGCCTTCCCGACGACCATCTAGTTTATACGATCAATCACGCTGGAAGCCGTCTCTTGCTTCTTGATAGAAACATGATTGAGATTTACAATCGAATTGCTGATCGATTGGAAACCGTCGAAAAAGTTATAACTTTAACCGATACGGCGCGAACTGAAGACGTGTATGATGGATATGAGGCGCTGATCGCGCCATTTCCTGAGGCTTTTGACTGGCCGATGCTTGACGAGAATGCAGGCGCTTTTCTCTGTTATACTTCGGGTACGACTGGTGACCCCAAGGGAGTATTATACTCGCATCGGTCCGTCGTGCTGCACGGATTTGCGGCGGCACTTGACGGCGCATTGGGCTTCTCGGCATTTGACGTGGTGATGCCGTGTCAGTCGCTCTATCATGCTACCGCTTGGGGCCTGCCGTTTGCGGGTTGCATGGCTGGCGTTAAATTCGTTTTTCCTTGTGACAAGTTCGACGGCGCAAGTTTGCAGGAATTGATTGCCGCCGAGAGAGTAACCTTCTCTGGCGGCGTGCCAACCATCTGGACGATGTATCTCGATTACATTGAGCGGACGGGCCAAAATCCGGGGTCCTTGAAGCGCGTGATTATAGGGGGTTCCGCGGTTCCGCGGGAGATGGCTGTCGATTTTGACCGGCTTGGTGTATCTGTGCAGCAAATATGGGGCATGACCGAAACATCTCCGCTAGGCGTGGTTGCGACTTCTACTCCGGCACTGGCGGAAAGAGGCCGCGAAGCGGAGCGGGATCATATCTGGACACGGCAGGGCCGGATGATGTTCGGTATGGAAATGAAAATTGTTGATGATGATGGTAATCCTCTGCCGCATGATGGAGAGGCATCGGGCGCGCTACTTGTTCGCGGGCCGTGGGTTTTGGAACGCTATTACCGTTCCGATGCAAGCGCTCTGGATGCAGACGGCTGGTTCGATACAGGTGACATCTCGACAATCGACGAGCTTGGTTTCATGCGGATAACGGATCGTAAAAAGGACGTTATCAAATCCGGCGGCGAATGGATAAGCTCGATTGACCTTGAAAATATTGCGGCTGGTTGCCCCGGTGTTCGCGTAGCGGCAGTGGCGGGTATATTTCATCCGAAATGGGAAGAACGGCCAATCATGCTGATCGAATGCCATGCGGGTAGCGAGGTAAGCGAAGAAATAGTTCGTTCCTATCTTGAACAGCATGTTCCTAAATGGTGGATGCCTGATCGTATCTTTTTTGAAGATGTGCCAATGACGGCGACTGGCAAGATTGATAAAAAGACCATACGCGTTCGTCATAAGGACGCACTGGGTAGTTAGGACTGCTTGGCTAAAGACTAGCACTACTTTGGCAGATTTATAATTTTTGGGATTCCCATTTGTTGATTTTGGTGATTCATAGGGAGCCAGCTTTAATGGAGGCTGGAGATGAATGGGTATTGGCGGGACGATCTGGATGCGTGGCTGGCACCGTTTCTGGCGACTTTGCGACACAAGACACGGGCAAGAATGTGCCCGGCCTATATTGCGGGTCTGATCGGTCCGGGTGATCGCAAAAGTATCCAGCCCATGGCGGCCCGCACCGGGGATGTCAGCTACGACCAGCTTCACCATTTCGTAGCGAGCGGCGTCTGGGATGCTGCGCCGCTTGAGGCGGCGCTTCTGGCCGAAGCGGACGCACAAGTGGGCGGGAACGATGCCTGGCTGATCATCGATGATACTTCTTTGCCGAAGAAGGGAACTCATTCGGTGGGCGTAGCTCCTCAGTACGCATCAACGTTGGGCAAGAACGCCAACTGCCCGGCGAGGAAGTGTGGCTGGTCGGCGAACATCGCTCAACCGGCGAGCGTAAATATTATCTCTCCAACCTGCCGCCTGACACGCCGATCAAGCG
>TARA_R110000772_G_scaffold123662_2_pt1 | contig 10200 bp, 15 predicted proteins | sample TARA_R110000772 | Tara Oceans TARA_R110000772 (sample SAMEA4397948) | marine metagenome | biome: Polar Biome; feature: [SRF] surface water layer (ENVO:00010504); material: water (ENVO:00002006), including particulate matter (ENVO:01000060) such as... | depth 5 m | reverse complement strand
TCATTATTAAACCATTCATCATAAAGAGGTTTTCTAATATTTCTTAATTCTTTAACCAATAAATAATCATCGGAATATAATTTTAATACACTTGATACTATACCAGGAGTTTCAACGACATCATGAATACCAGGTGTATTATGTTCAGTTATTTTACACATTGAAACTAATGCATATTCGCCAATTATTTCATCTGACGATGGTTTACTCACCCAACCTGCCTGTGGAACTGATTTTGATGGTGCGTCCCCTGTATATCCACCAAATTTCACATGAATAACATGTTCATCTCCTATGGAATATTGTATAGCATTGTGGTAAGAATCATATGTCCAAACATGATCATTTAATAGTTGTTCTTTTATTTTTAAATCTTCAAATAAATTCATATTTTAATCTTCTAATATTTTATCAATAACTGATTCTCTTAAAAAACTTTTGGGTATCTTACTCATCGATTCTTCATAATCTGCCATTTTCTTTCTTTCTTTCTTTTCTTCTAATCTCTTTTTCTCCGCCAAAACTATCTTCTCATTTTCCTTTATAGAATCATATTTGAATTCACTTCTTATATTATGTAATTTAAGAAATAGAAAGAAATATTTCCAATATTTGGTTATTTTTTTACTAAATATTATATTATATTGGGGAATACCAGGGAATACCTCAACCATACGTATAATTAATTCTCCCTGTTTTTCTTTTTGGAAAGAAACTTCTATAATATGCTCATCATCAATATAGTAATACAATCTTTCATACCTTGGGTGGTATTGAGATCTTTTAAAATATGGTTCGTATATCCATTCATGTTTCTCTTTCAGAATTTTACTGATTCCTAAATCTTCGAATATATCCATTATTTATTTATATTAATCATATTAAACATATCTCTTGTGTTATCTAATATATCGAATTTTTCATCAATTGTTGAATTTTTACTAAATTTCTCATTGACCATATCGATATAAAAAGTATGTGATCCATCATCTCCCATAAAAAATCTACTCCAAGAAATATCTGTAAAATATCTTTTTAGGTTTAATTGTTTAATCGATAAATTATCAAATGCGATAGTCATTTTATCGAACCAAAGTGGTAATCTCATATACCATTGGTCAATATTATCAGAAACAGTTTCAGAGAAATAATCTTTCCCTTTTCTAAATTGTTTATATCCTAATAATAACACCTTAGCATTAAAGTAGGAAACTCCACGTAAATGTAAGTCATATATTTCAGACATTTGACTTAAGGTATTTACACCTATTATTAAATGAAAAACTATATTATTAGTTAAGTTTAATAACTCTATTGTTTCTTCAATGTGTTTACCACTATAACTAATACCAACACCACTAACAAGTTCCCCTTCAATTAAGTATTTAATTAAAGAGAAGAACCTTTTAATGTGTAGTTGGTTGATAGTAATATTTGCGATCAATCCTTGCTCCTTAACATTGGTTAAGAACTCAACTAAATCGGGATGTTCTAATGGGTTTCCACCACCAATTGCGAGTTCGACACCCGCAGGTAAATCTTTTAGTAACGAAAATGTTTTATTGAGATCTGCGTGTAGTCCATCTTTATCAGAATTTTCATGACACCATTTACAATGGTTAGAAAGATCACAGTAATTTGTAATCTTTAGATCCATAGATTCGGGAAATACTAATTCGGGAGTCCCGTAGTATTCTCTGGTCTTAGTTCCATCTTTTTCGATAGTAACCGTTGTATTTCCGTTCTTATACGAAACCATATATTATTTATTTTCTTTAATTATGATCATAAGTTCTTTTGCACTTACGATTTCTTTAGTTTTACGATCTGTTTTAGTTGCGATAACTTTTTTATTTTTTACATCAATTACTGTATTAGTCCAATAATCTTTATCATAATGATATCCAAATTCACCTTCAAGATAATTATTCATAAATTCATGAGATGCTTCAGTTATTTGCTCTTCGGTATTTTCGAAACTATAAGTCCATTCAAAATCAGAATCTTTAAGTTCTGTTTTTTCTCCTAATACAGTATCAATATTCATTTCTCTTAGAATATCTTCTTTAATAACAGTTACTTTATATCTACCATTTGAACTATCGCAATAAAAATGTAAAGGTGGTTCTCCATTATCATTACCTGTATAGATAATTGATTTAGTATTAAAGATAAGGTTACGTAAAGTTTCTTCATCTTTGAATGCATCTGAAGCATTTCCACCTGAATTATGGTCTACATAACCCTCTCCACCGAAATTTATTTTTTTTGCTCCCGTTTGGTCTTTAATAACTTTTTCAAGCATTGATGTATTACCATTATCTGTATAACAATAACAAGCCTTTTCATATGCAGTTTCTAATTTCGCCCATTCCCATCCATATTCATCCGCTATTATACTAATTTCACCATCTTCATTAGGTATTAAAGAGGTATCCATTAATGATACATCACTATCAATATGTATTGAATGTGATGATGAACTGTTTGTTTCAAATATTGCTTTTCTTACTTTTTTCATTATTATGCTTGTTTATTGTTTTTATTTTATTAGATTTGTAAATATACAAAAATTATATCAAATTATATAATAAACTTAATAAATGTTGTGTATATAATATTAAACACTGAAAATCAATTAATTACATATATGAAAGTAAACGAATTATTAAATTTAGCAAAAGAGATTCGAGAAGCAATGGAAGATTCGAGAATCGAAAGAAGATTGGATTTTGTTGAAAAGTCTCATAAGTATAGTATATACAATCCTTTAACTGAAAGAATGACCTCGAATTTACCGAGTGTTTCTACCCTTATTAAAAAGTGGTCAGAACCATTTGATAGTTTTAATAAATCTATCGAAATGATGGATGGGGATGTACTCTTAGCAGAAGAACTTAGAGAGAAATGGAAAAAAATGGGAGCAGATGCGTCGTCAATTGGATCATATGCCCATTATAAATTAGAACAATATGTTTGGAATTTATTTGATGTGGATATAATTGTTAGAAAACCTTTTTATGATCTTGGTCATGATGAGTTAATAATAGCACAAGATATGTTGAAAAACGGCATAAAACTTGTACATACAATAGTAGAAAATGGATTCGTTCCGTTGGATACGGAGTGTATTATGGGATCGATTGGTTTAGGATATTTTGGACAATGTGATAATTTATGGATTGGGGTTCATAACGGTAGAATAGTAATATTAATGACCGATTATAAAACTAATCTAACGAAAAATTTCGAAACAAAGCCTTGGAATGTACCTATGTATGAACCTTTTGGTGAATTATTAGATACAGATTTATCGAAATATTTTATTCAACAACCACTATACGCCCAATTGCTCAGTGATATGTTGAAAAATACGATCTATAAAGATATTCCAATTATTGGGTTTAGAGTATTACACCTTAGAGATGGTGGATCTTCTATAAAAGTTCCAGGTTGGGTACACGGTGAGGTGAAAAAATTATATCCTGTGTTACAAGATGTTGAAGTAATTGAAACTGAAACTGAAGAAGTAAGGGAGTAAATAATTTCTGACAAATATCATTTATATATAGTATTGGTGTAGGAATAAATAAAAAATAAACAAAGGATGGTGATTTGGGAAATAACATATATATAAATGATGGTGGTATAATAACAGACATCTACTCTAAATTATTCGAAGACCGAATAATTTTTTTAACAACAGACATAAATGCTGAGTCAGCGAATCTAATAAAATCTCAATTATTATATTTAGATCAACAATCAAATAAACCGATCAAACTATATCTTGATAGTAATGGTGGTGAAGTTTATACTTGCATGGGTATAATAGATACAATGAATTATATAAATTCTCCTGTAACAACAGTTAATATTGGATTATGTGCAAGTATGGCGGCGATCATTCTTTGTAATGGTAGTGTTAGGAAATCTCTTCCTAATAGTAGAGTATTAATACACCAACCAAGTGGTGGTCGATTTGGACCATCAGATGATATACAAATTGTAAGTAACGAATTAGTTAAAATAAAAAAGGTTCTATATAAAATACTATCTGAGAAAACTGGTAAATCTATTGAAGAAATTGAAATAGACGCAAGTAGAGATAAATGGATGAGTGCTAAGAGATCACTTAAATATGGACTTATCGATGAAATTGTTGAAACAAAAGATTAATATATAAAACATGGAAAATTTTAAATCATTTAACGAAGGGAAGGATAATAAGAAATATAAAAATTTTAAATTATTTGACTGTCAGCATATGCCAGATGATATACGAAAAATATTTTTCAAAGGAGATAAATGGCAACACACCAAAGGACATAATGATATAATTGTTAATTATTATGTATATGCTGAGACATATGATCCTATTAAAGATGATTACGTAGATGTGAGAGATGGTGAACTTCTATATACCGATGATGAAAATCCAAATCTAAAAATAATTAGAGGTAATGATGTTGTTTCTGATTGGCTTTTTGATAATGGTGGAGAATTATTCGAAGAGGTATTAATAAAACATTGGTGGTAATTAAATAAATATTCTAATATATTAGGATAATTGAAATATTAATCTTATTTTTGAAGAAATTAATAAATAAACATTAACCTTTTAAAATCTACAAATTTATGTATGACACTTTTTTTTACATTGCGATCGCAGGTACGATAGTAATGTCAATTATGATCCTAGCTTCCGTAATGGGGATAGGTGACGATGGTATGGAAACCGAAATGGAGACCGATACCGATACCGATGTTGATGGTGATTTTAGTGGAAATTTACTTCCATCATTTTCAATCAAGAACTTATTCTCATTCTTAGCCATGTTTGGTTGGGTGGGAATGGCATGTTTAAGTTATAGTCTGACACCCTTTTTGTCTATAACAATTGCAACATTTTCAGGGGTAATTTTCGTAATTTTATTAAATCTACTATTTGTAGCAATTTACAAACTTGCACACACTAGTCCAATGTCCTTAAATGAGGCGGTCGATAAAAAAGTCACCGTATATTCAAGGATAACTAAGGATGTGCCTGGTCAAGTAACTGTTACATTAAATGGTTCATTACAAACCATTATGGCTAGTTCTAATAAAAAAACGTTTCAAACAGGAGAAACCGTTAAAGTAGTATCTGTGAACGACACAGGACTTTTAGTGGACTCAATTTAATTAATATTAATAAATAAATAAACAACAAAAATTATGATGTCAGGAAGTATTCTTACAATTATTATTATTGCAGTGGTTGCCTTATTCACATTTGGAATGGTAATTGCTCTCTTAAAACGGTACAAGCGTTGTGCCGCAGATGAACTTTTAGTTATATCTGGAAAAGTAAAAGGTGGTGTATCCGCCGAAGTTATTCATGGGGGTGCTAAATTCGTTTGGCCTGTTATCCAAGAATATCAAACACTTGATCTAACACCAATGTCAATTGAAATTGATCTGAAAGGAGCACTTTCAAGTCAGAACATTCGTGTAGATGTACCATCATCTGTTACATTTAGTATATCTAATGTATCAGGAGTTATGGAAAATGCGGCAACTCACTTATTAGGGTTATCACAAACTGCTATTAAGGAACAAGCGTCAGAGATTATCTTTGGTCAAATGAGACAGGTTATTTCTAATATGTCGATTGAACAAATTAACTCGGATAGAGATACCTTTATAGGTAACATCCAAACTAATTTAACTCAAGAGTTATCGAAAATTGGATTGAAACTTATTAATGTAAACGTAAAAGATATTCGTGATGAGTCAGGATATATCGATGCGATTGGTAAGGAAGCCGCGGCTAAAGCGATTAATGAGGCTAATATTAAAGTAGCTGAGGAAACGAAGAAAGGTGAGATTGGAAAATCTAAAGCTGATCAAATTCGTAGAACAGAAGTTTCAGAGGCGATGGCTCAAGCTGAAATTGGTGAAGCACAAGCCGATTCTCGAAACAGAATTAAAACGGCAGTTGCTAACGCTGAGGCTGTTGAGGGTGAGAACACATCCTTAGTTGAAATTGCTAATTCTGATGCTGAAAGAAATGTTGCACAGGCAACTGCTGATAAAATATCCTTATCTGCTGAGAAAGTACAAAAGGCGAAAGCTGAGGAAGAAGGTTATAACCAACAAAAAATAACCGAAGATGCTCGTGCTAAGAAAAGAGAATCAACTCTGAAAGCCGATGAGATTGTACCAGCACAAATTGCTAAGAACAAATTGGTTATTGAGGCATCTGCGGAAGCGGAACAAACAAGAGAACTTGCGAAAGGTGAGGCTGATGCGATCTTCTTGAAAAAAGAAGCACAAGCGAAAGGTATTTTTGAAATCTTATCCAAATCAGCGGAAGGATTTAAATCTATCGTAGATTCTTGTGGTGGATCTGTGAGTGGAGCAATCCAAATGATGTTAACAGACAAGATGCCAGAATTGATGAAAATTCAAATGGAAGCAATTGCTGGAATCGACATCGATAAAATTACTGTTTGGGATAACGGTGGTAACGGAAGTGGTGATGGAAATTCTACCTCTGACTTTATTCAAAACTTCTTGAAATCTGCACCACAGATGAAAGATGTTTATAATATGGTTGGTGAAGGATTCCCGAAAATGCTTCAAAGTGCTAGTGAAATCGAAAATGCGAAGAGTAATACATCTGATACTAACGTTGAAGTTGTAGAACCATCTGATGATACTAAGAAGTAACATTAGATAGTTATTTATTAATTTAGAAAAACCCACCAATTTAATTGGTGGGTTTTTTGTTTTAGATAGAACTATCCCGAAACTTATATATTAATTTATATAATTAAATTTATATAATTCACCAACAATATTGTGATTATTTATATAAATTATATAAATAAAAATAACCCTCAATACTCTCATGAAAAAAAATAAATACATCGCCGATTTATCATTAACAAAAAGATCTTGTGGTACTAAGACAATTGAAACATTTTCTTATTCTATGGAAGATGCCGAAGCTTATGTATCAAAAATAATTAAAGAAGATTATTATGAAAGTGAAGTAATATCAGTTACTATTCATGAAATAGTAAATAGTCATAGAATGAACCTATCTGAAGTGTTCATTGAAAATGTTGAATGTGAATATGCTGATAGATTTAAATGGGATGAAAGAGATTAAAGGAATAGAGTTCCAAATAACTTATCCTCATCGTTGATTTTTTTATTATAATAAGTTATTTGATACATTGATTCAAAATAATCTTCTTTACCTAATGGACACATCCAACCCATTGGGTGAATAGATATTCCTTCAGGATATTTATTTAATAATTTAACTAAGGTCTGTTGTTTTATTTCTATAACAACACCATCAAAAGCACTTTTATCAATACTTTTGGGGTGTGATTTTCTTTCAGATCTCCCGTAATAATATTCTCTCACTCTTTCTTCGTAAAGGTCAGATGTAAGTGATTCGGAATAAATTATTTCAGATGTTTTTGGTTTTAAGTTTGGGTAAGTATTATCAAGAAGATCAATTCGTTCTTGTTCTAACCTATATAAAAGAATATCGAATTTGAGATCTTCGATATATTCTTTAATTTCCTGATGTGACGTGATTAATAACATTACTAGATTTTACGAGTGGAGACATACCACCTCTATCATTTATTTTAATTCCTATAGGATATTTCTCAATGAGTTCCATTAAAGTTTTTTCTTTTATATCAAGAGTGCGATCATCAAAGAAACCTTTCTCCATTTTGGACATATCTGAATACATATTAGATAGTACTATCTCAGAACTCGATCTATCACGCCATCCCCTTTCAGGATCCCTTTCAAGTTCTAAACGTTCAAGAAATATTTCAAAACGTCTATCTTCGATATATTCTTCTGCCTCTTTTTTATTACGAATTAACATTATTTGTGATATTTTTTGTATAGATCATCAATCTTTTTTTCTTGTCTAATGTATCTTTGATTATATTCCATTTCACCATCTCTACCAAATATATTTACAAACTGATCACCTATATCAATTAATGATATTCTAAAATATAATTTCCAATTTTTTAAGTAATCTTTTATAAATAGTTTCATACACAAATATATGAAATTTTTTTGTATATTTGTATAAATAAAATACTTAAAGATGAAAAAATTATTAATTCTGATATTATTAATAACATTTAATGTTACTTATTCACAAGAATATAACCAACATTCTCTTATTAAAGTAAAAGAACGAGGAGAATACTTAGCTCTATCATACGGTATGACTAAAGTTAATGATATTACATCAGGTATAATAGGTATTCGAATGATGGGTATTACCAATCATACTTGGGCGATGGGACTTTCTGTTAATGGAATTTTTACTGGTAAAGAACCATATTTAGATAATAACCGACAGGCCAAATATTTTGGTGGGTATGGTGGATTCTTATTACAACCTACTATACTTTCACATTGGGTATTACATCTTTCTCCATCTGCCGCTATTGGTGGTGGTTGGTTAGGTTTATATGAAATACAAGATGATAATTATAGAACCTACACAGATCAAGAATCTATATTTGGGTATTTTCAACCAGGATTAGAAATCGAAATGAATGTTACCGAAACATTTAGAATGGCTTTTGGTGTTCATTATATGATGAAATATAATATTAACGATTGGTCAGATATAGATCCAAAAATAGATGAGTTATCTTTTATAATTTATTTGAAGTGGGGTAGATTTTAATTATAAATTACAAATTGTCCTCTTTTGGGTTTTTCTATAATTGTTTTACCGTTATATACTCCTTTATAACTAACTCTTCCTAAATCACTATCTTTTAATGTTGTTATAAGAAAATTATCTAGGTTGGTATCTTTCGTAATTTTTTCTTTACTACCTTTTATTATTTTGATTCTTTGTTTCCCCCACTTAAGTAAATCAACTTTTTCCCCATCTACATAAAAGTCCATAAGAGGAACATGTGATGTTACAAATCTATAACTTGCGATCATTTCTTCTTGTTCTTCCTTACTCATTTTTTGAAATGGTGATATGTATTTAGGTTTGGGTTTGTATTTATAGTCTTTGAAATATTCCTCTTTTAAATTCCTTTTCTTCTTATTATTTGATTCAGATTGGATAAATGGGAATGATAAAATAACATTATATTTTTTAAGTTCTCCATCATATTGTCCAATTGTCCAATTTTCATTATCTTCCCCAACATCACTCGTTGTTTCACAATGTAAAATATCTCGATTTCCTGTTTTTGTTCTGAAGTTCCAATGGTTTGCTAATCGATAAGATTTATCAGGTTTAAATTGCCATCCTACTTTCGCTGAATAATAACTATGTGACCAAGGGGATTTATAGTATTCTTCGCCAAAATTTTGACATATAAATTTCACTAATCTATGATCAACGGTTTCTGGTAGTTGATTAAATATGTGAGGTAATTCAAGAGGTGTATCTCCTTTCTGAGCTTTCTTAGATTTAGTTTCAAATAGTTTATATTTTAAAAGGTATTTCATGTAATGTATATATTAAACTTTATTTGAAAAAATCGTATAATTTTTATATGATAATTTAAAATACCAAAATATGACAGCAGAAAAACTAAAAAAAGAATTACAAGTGAAATATTATAACGTAAAAGTACGTGATAGATATGAAGTAATTAAAGCAAATGATCTATTAAAGCAAATAGATGTTATTGTTTTCCCAACAGATCAAAAATTAATTGATTATATAAACAGTAAATCAACTTTCAAGGATAGTTATATGATGAAAGATAGTGAGGGTTGGAGAATACAATCTCATTTCATAAGTGATGATAATACTATAGAAACTCTAGAAAAAGATGTTAAAAGGTATCAAAGAAAGGTAGATAAAATAGTATTGAATGATAAAGATGTAGAGGAATGTGAAGATTTACTTTTCACTACGGAGAAAAAATTAGAATTTCTATTCTGTTATTTATTCAATAATTATAGTCATATCGATGATATAAAGGATTTACCAAGTAGTTTTGATTATATATTTGAAAGAATCTCAGAGAAATTCGATGTTGATTTTAGTAGTTATAAACGCCAATCTGAATTCACTGAAAATTTCACTGAATTTTTAAGTAATAAAAAAATGTGGGAAAGAGATAAATCTATCGATAGTTTATTATAATAAAAAAGGGGAAACTAATTAATAGTTTCCCCTTTTCT
>TARA_R110000772_G_scaffold60328_11_pt1 | contig 10201 bp, 8 predicted proteins | sample TARA_R110000772 | Tara Oceans TARA_R110000772 (sample SAMEA4397948) | marine metagenome | biome: Polar Biome; feature: [SRF] surface water layer (ENVO:00010504); material: water (ENVO:00002006), including particulate matter (ENVO:01000060) such as... | depth 5 m | reverse complement strand
GGTGGTCGCGACGATCCGGAAGCCGGGCGCGAATTCGGTGACCTTGTCGCCATGGCTCATCCACACCTGATGCTTCTCCCCGACCTGCCACAGGCCATCAAACAGCACGCATTCTTCGCTGATCTCGATAAAGGCGCGACCGAACTCGCCTCCAAAGTCACCCCCGGAGCCCGATTCCACCGTGCCGCCGAGCTGGTGCGTCATCACCTGCTGGCCATAGCAGATGCCGAGGATCGGCAGGCCGCTTTCGAAAATCACTTCCGGCGCGCGCGGGCTGCCTTCGTCCGGTACCCCGGCGGGCGAACCGGAGAGGATGATCCCCTTGGGTTTCAGCCGGTGAAAGGCCTCTTCCGCCATGTTGAACGGAGCGATCTCCGAATAGACCCCCGCCTCGCGCACCCGGCGGGCGATAAGCTGCGTGACCTGAGAGCCGAAATCGACGATCAGAATGGTTTCTTCATGAGCTATGGACATGGCTTAGCCGCTTAGTGGGCCGCCCCATTCGAGTCTAGTGCCTTTGTCTCTTGTCGCGACAATTTGCGGACCGGCTCAGGCCGACGCCAGCTCGCCGAGAAAAACCGCGAGGATCACGCCGATCGCGGTCGCGATTCCGGCCATATGGTGGTCCTCCTTATAGGCCTTGGGAAAGACCTCCGTCGCCAGCGAGGCGACCACCGCACCGGCTGCAAAACAGCGGGTCGCGGCCAGCACATGCGGGGAAACGCCGTCGAGTGCGAAATATCCGATGATCGCTGCGGCGGATAATATCAGCGCCGTCAGCGTCCACAGGCCCAGCGTCTTGCCCTTCGACAGCCCGTTACCAACCATCTGCTTGGCCCCGCCAGCGGCTTCCGGCAGGTTGGACAGCAGGATCGCTCCGGCCAGCGCCGTCACTTCGATCGGCGCCGCTCCGATCAACGCCACCCCGAGCGCCAGATTTTCCGGCACCCCGTCGAGCGTGATCGCGGCGAGCAGGCCACCGCCGCCTTCCGGTCCCCATTTTTCGTCAATCCAGAAGTCGACAACGGAAAACACCACCGCCCCGGCCGCGACCGAGCCCAGCCCGACCCAGAGATTGCTTTGCGCAATGGCCGGCTGAATCATCTCGCTCACCAGCGACACCACCAGCGCGCCGCCTGCCAGGGCAATGACAAAGCCCTCGGTCTTGCCCGATATTTTTCCGTAAATCCCCCAGAGCGCGCCCGCTATCAGCGCCGCCGACACCACCACCACGACAAGTACGGTCATCAACATCGCCTGATAACGCCTTTCCGCAAACTAGCTTGCCTCGATCATATCCCGCAGCTCCGTCTTCAAAATCTTGCCGATATGGCTGCGCGGCAGTTCGTCGATCAGGCGCAGTTCCGACAGCCGCTGGGTCTTGCCTAAATCGGCATTGGTTGCCGCCTTCAGCGCGTCGAGATCGAGCGTCACCCCGGCTTCGGCGACGACAAAGCCGACCGGCGTCTCGCCCCATTGCCGCGAAGCTACCCCGATCACCGCCGCATCCGCCACGCCGGGCTGCGCCATCAAAGCTTCTTCCAGATCGCGCGGGTAGATATTGAAGCCGCCCGAGATGATCATGTCCTTCGACCGGCCCATCAGCGTGATGAAGCCGTCCGCGTCGACCTTGCCGATATCCCCCATCCGCTGCCAGCGATCACCATTCTCGTCATACCAGCTGGCTTCCTCGGTCTTTTCCGGCTGATTCTGATAGCCCGACATCATCGTCTGAGACCGGCCGACCAGTTCGCCCATTTCCCCAGCAGGCAATCGGTTGAGCTGCTCGTCAACGGTGATCACCTCGCTGCCGCCCCAGGCGATGCCGACCGTGTGCAGCTTGTCCGGATGCTCATGGGCCAGCAGGAGGCAGACCACGCCACCCTCGGTCATCGAATAAATCTCGATCAGGCCACCGGGCATCCGCTTGAGGACCTCTGCCTTCAGCTCCGCCGAGAAAGGCGCGCTGGTGCAATATTTGTGGGTCATCGCGCCCAGATCATAATCGTCGAAGCCCTCATAATCCATCAGCCGCTGATATTGGACCGGCACCAGCATCGTGTGGCTGGCGCGATGTTCCTGCGCCAGTTCCAGCCAGCGCTGGCAGTCGAATTTGCCCATCATCACGATCGTCCCGCCATAGGCAATGGTCGGGGTGAACAGCGCCAGCGTCGTGTTCGAATAAAGCGGCGTCGACAGCAGGGTCACCTGCCCGGGCTTGCCGTAGCCGGTGCCCTCACCGACAGCCGCATGATACCAGCGCATCTGGCGGCTGTGAACGATGCCTTTGGGAGTGCCGGTGGTGCCGCTGGAATAGATGATATTATAAGGATCGCTCGGTCCGACGCCGGTATCGGCGGGAAGTGTGCCTTGCGGCGCCATCCAGTCAAAGATCATCGGCGCGTCATCCACCGCCTGATCGAGCATGACATGTTTGAGCGGCGGCAATTCTTCCCCGCTCTCGAGAAGCTCCGCCCGCTTGGCGCTGTCGATAAACAGATGCATCGCGCCGCTGTCGCGCATCATGTTCGCCAGCTGCTTCGGCGTCGCCGACGTGGTCAGCGGCGCCGCACAGCCGCCCGCGACGATCGCGCCGAGATAGGCCAGCGCGTAACGCACCGTGGTCGTCCCCAAAATCGCAACCGCCTGCCCCTTCTGCAGCCCGTCCGCCTGCAGCTGCGCCGCAATCCGGTTGACCAGCGCCGCCGTCTCCGCCCAGCTGAGCTTTTCCGCGCTGTCATCCAGCGCGATCCGGTCGGGCTGGTTGACCGCATGGGCGTTGATCAGATCAGCGAGATGGCCAAAGGGCTGCTCGAGATAGCGGACGGGATCGATATGTTTCATCAAGCGATTAATTCCGCATATCGGTTTGGAATGCAATCGCTTTCCGAGCGGTTTGTTCTTTTGAACAGGTAGGGAAAATTTTCACGCGAAGACGCGAAGCCGCCAAGAGCGATCATTATTGACGATCCGTCGGAGACCCAGTTTGAAAGTCGGAGCGCCGAAATTCAACCCTGTAGACAAATCACCGTTATTGCGAGGAGCGCAGCGACGCGGCAATCCAGAGCGTCTTGCCGGAATCATCAGCCCATGCCGCCCTGGTTTGCCACGCTACGCTCGCAATGACGTCCTTGACCTTCACTGCCCCAATCACCGGCCTCTTCGCGCCTTGGCGTCTTCGCGTGACAAAATTGGCCCCAGATCATCCTTGGCAGAAAATTGGCGACTTGCCTCCATCTCCGATTGACCCTTCCGGTCAATCGCGCAACCGGTCCAGCTTCGCGCGAACGTCCTGCAGCAGCGGCAATAGCTGCGCCAAAGTCTCGCGCGACAATACAGCATCCGCATCCGCAAGCGGCCCCGCCAGCCGCTGCAGACATAGCTCGCGCATTTTCTCGCCCGCCGCCGTCACCGAGACCAGCTTGGCCCGGCCATCTTCCGGGTCCGGTCTGATCGCCACCAGCCCCGCCTTTTCCATCCGCGCCAAGGTGCTGGTCATGGTCGGGCGGGTGATCTGGAAGGCGCTGGCCAGCTGTGCCGGCGATTGCTGGTCGTGGCCGAGCCGGATGAAATGATTGAGCACGGTGAATTGCGCGATCGTCATGCCCTTGGGCAAGACGGCGGCGAAGGATGCGCTGGTCAGCTGGTTGATGATGCCGATCTCGTTGAAAACCCGAAAGGCCAGTGGATCCTTGTCGCTCACCCCCGATGCGCCTAGGTCAAATGGGTATCAAGCGGCCAGCGCGGGCTTGGCCCGATGGGCGGGCCATAGCCGACCCGCGCGAGCATCTGGACCCGCTCGTCACCGGTTGCGCCGAGCAGCTTGTGCACTTCGCGATAAGGGCCGGCGACCTCTTCATATTCCTGCAGGCTCTGGCTCATCGGATGCATCGCCAGCCCCAATATCGTCGCCTGGAGATTGGCGCGAACATATTGGCGACCCGCCTCGATCTGGTCAGCGCGCCTATTGCCGGGCGTGGTAATCCAGATCAGCGCCGGCACCGAGCCGTATGTCTCGCGCATTTGCTCGCGGCCGAACGAAAAAGCCTGGCTGCTGGTGTCGGCGAGCTGCTCGCGATTGATCTGGCCGGTCACGATGCCGGCCTCGATCATCGGTCCGAAGAGCGAGATGCCGTCGGGACTGGCGTCATTCTGCCGATGGCCGATCCGCATCAGGTCGACGCTTTCCTGATAGGGTGCCTCGGTCATCAATTCGATATCGATCGCCGCAACAATCTGCTTTCGCAACCGCTCGACAAATCCCGGGTCTGCGGAAAAGGCACCGCCGTCCAGGGTGATCGTTTCGAGCTGGATATCCCGGACCTTTCTCGAAAGATCGTAAACCTCCCTGTTGGAACGACGCGGGGTGATCGCGGAGAATAGATGGTCCCGTTCGGCACCCTCGGTCCTGACAAATTTCACGCGGGCCACCGGACGCTCGTCGAGCCGGGGCTGCGCATCTCCGTCCGCGAACAGCTCTGTCTCCATCGCATAGCCACGCTCGGACGCCGCGATCCGGGCGGTCTCCAGAAACGTGCCGAAGCCGATGGTGGTCTGCCGGTCAAACGGGTCTGTGGCGGGCAATCGCTTGGCTAGATTGCAGCTGATCTCGGCCGCGTCGTCCCCGACCAGTCGAATCAGCCAAGGCTGCAGGTTGTGCGGATTGGGGGCCAGGATGGCGTGGCGGAATGCATCGAGCCGGATATCGTCCGGCGGCGGACTATCAAGATTCCATGGCGCAAAAGCCGACTGCGGCATTCTGGTGACTCGCCAGACTCCACCCGCGCTGATGAGAGCGAGACCCCCGAAGCCTGCGCCCAATACCATTCTGCGACTGACCATATCCGAATCTCCAGATCCATAGGATGGCCTTCCTTATAGTTCGATATCGAATTAAAATCAAGGAACCTCGGTTAGTGCGGTCTCCTCTCCCGCGAAAATGGTCGCCCCAGCGCAGGCTGGGGCCTAGACCAATCTCCGGCATATCCCGCAATTAAGCCTGAATTCCAGCCGGCGCCGGGATGGTGTTGTGAATGAAGGCAAGCGAGAAGAAAGTGATCGAGACCGGAGTGCGAACCTATCCCGCCACCAGCACGACGAACAGGCTCTCCACCCATCCGCTCTTGCACGGTCCGTCATAATTGCGCTTGGCGCGGACCGGAGAGGATACGCCGCAATCGACGGAGCTGTCTGCCTCGGTCGCCCCGGCGGATTGCTTGTCATAGACAATACCGAACCATTGCTGGTCGTGGCTGCGGGTACAGACATAGACGGTCTGGCCGGGTGATAGGCTGTCGATTTTCTCTGCCGAATCAAACGGAGCGCTCAGCACCGGCAGCGAGCCGCTGACATGGCCGCCGACCTCGCCGACCGACTGGCAGGCATCGAAACGGGGGCCGCCTTCGCCGATCCGCACCGGCTTGGCCGATGGCCCGGTCACAACCCGCTCGGCACGGCCGGTGGGATTGTCGAGATAGTCGCTGCTGTCGGCCAGATCATCGCTGACCTTGGTGGATTCGGAGCAGCCTGTGACGGCGAGACACAATATGGAAGCGGCGAGCAGTGTTCTGTTCATGACAGAGGTTTAGCGCAAAAGCGGGGCCTTTGGGAAGCTGCGAATAAATTGCGGCGGCTGCCGATGTTCGTCGGGGCTGCTGAGCTCATATCCTGACGTTCGTCCTGAGCCTTCACAACACGATCTGGGTCTGGGTCACCACCGCCACCAGGGTCCCAACCTCCAGCGTGATCCTGGTCTGCCAGACCGACTGGCGCCGGCCGATCTTGAACGGGGTGGCTTCGCCATAGACGATCGAACCTTCGGGCGCCGCGTTGAGGAAGTTGGTCTTGCTTTCGGAAGTCGTCGTGCCGTTCGACCCTTCGGGCAGATTGGCAAAGCCGCCAAAGGCGCCCAGCACATCGGCAAAGGTCATCACCGCGCCGCCGTGGATACTCGGCGTGCCCCGCCCGTTGCCGGCGGTACAGAGCTCCGGTCGTACGAGCATTTCACCGCTCACCTTTTCCTTGTCCATGGAAGTGATGATTATGCCCATAGTTTTGGCAAAAGGAATCATATCGGCAGGATTGGTCATGAATCGGGTCCTTTTTGGTTCTCGTACACGCGAAGACACGACAGATGTCGCACAAAGCCACAGGGTCACAAAGCGCTTTCAACAGGTTGTCAAAACAGCCTTTCCGTCCTCCGTTTTCAGCTCCGATTCTCCGTGACCTTTGCGGCTTCGCGCGAGAATTTCATTGCCAATCCAAAATCAGCATAAATTATTGATTTTAAATGCTTTTAATATCGCCAAATCCAACATTTTCCTTGGGTTTACCGGCCCCAGCGGCTATGGTCTCGCGATGAACGATATTACCCAGAACGAAACCCCGGAAGATGCTTCCAAGTCTTCCAATCAAAACGAATATGGCGCCGATTCCATCAAGGTTCTCAAGGGCCTGGATGCGGTTCGCAAACGCCCCGGCATGTATATCGGCGACACCGATGACGGCAGCGGCCTGCATCATATGGTTTTCGAAGTATCGGATAACGCGATCGACGAGGCTCTCGCCGGTCATTGCGACCTGATCCTCATCACCCTCAACCCCGACGGCAGCGTATCGGTCGAGGACAATGGTCGCGGTATTCCCACGGGAATGCACAGCGAGGAAGGCGTGTCGGCAGCCGAGGTCATCATGACCCAGCTCCACGCCGGCGGCAAGTTCGAAAACACCTCCGACGACAATGCCTACAAGGTCTCCGGCGGTCTGCACGGCGTCGGCGTATCGGTGGTCAATGCCCTGTCCGAATGGCTGGAGCTGGACATCTGGCGCGACGGCAAGCAGCACAACATGCGCTTCGAGTTCGGCGATGCCGTCCGCGCGCTGGAAGTGGTCGGCGATGCCCCGCCGGCGGACAACAAGACCGGTGTGAAAAAGGGTACGAAAGTCACCTTCTTCCCCTCGCCCGCGACCTTCAAGATCACCGAATTCGACTTCGAGAAGCTCGAGCACCGCTACCGCGAGCTCGCCTTTCTCAACAGCGGCGTACACATCATCCTGCGCGACGCGCGGCATGAGGAAGCGAAAGAAATAGATCTCTATTACGAGGGCGGAATTGCCGCTTTCGTGCAATATCTCGACCGCAACAAGACGCCGCTGGTACCCGAACCGATCGCCATCCACGGCGACCGCGACGATGTCATCATCGACGTCGCGCTGGAGTGGAACGACAGCTATTATGAAAATGTCCTCTGCTTCACCAACAATATCCCGCAGCGCGATGGCGGCACCCATCTCGCCGCCTTCCGCTCGGCGCTGACCCGGACGCTCAACAATTATGCCGAAAGCTCCGGCGCGCTCAAAAAAGAGAAGGTCAAGTTGACCGGCGACGACATGCGCGAAGGCCTGTCGGCGATCGTGTCGGTAAAACTGCCCGATCCGAAATTCAGCTCGCAGACCAAGGACAAGCTGGTTTCTTCCGAAGTGCGCCAGCCGCTGGAAAGTCTGATGGCCGACAAGCTCGCCGAATGGCTGGAAGAAAATCCGCAAAATGCCGCCATGGTCATCCAGAAGGTGATCGACGCCGCCGCCGCCCGCGAAGCCGCGAAAAAGGCGCGCGAACTGACTCGCCGCAAGGGCGCGATGGACATTGCCTCGCTGCCCGGCAAGCTCGCCGATTGCCGCGAGAAAGACGCGAGCAAATGCGAACTCTTCCTGGTGGAAGGGGACTCCGCTGGCGGATCGGCCAAGCAGGGTCGCGACAGCATGTATCAGGCAATCCTGCCGCTCAAGGGCAAGATCCTCAACGTCGAACGCGCGCGTTTCGACCGGATGCTCTCGTCCAAGGAAGTCGGCACGCTGATCCAGGCGATGGGCACCGGCATCGGGCGCGAGGATTTCAATCTTGAAAAGCTGCGCTATCACAAGATCGTCATCATGACCGATGCTGACGTCGACGGCGCGCATATCCGCACCCTGCTTCTGACCTTCTTCTATCGCCAGATGCCCGAGATCATCCTCAATGGCCATCTCTACATTGCCCAGCCACCGCTCTACAAGGTCGGCAAGGGCAAGAGCGAAGTCTATCTCAAGGACGACAACGCGCTCGACCAATATCTGGTCGAGGCCGGTCTCAAGGGCATGGTCCTGCAAACCGGAGAAGGCGCACGCAGCGGCGAAGATCTTCGCGGTTTGATCGAACATGCGCGGCGCATGCGCAGCCTGATGACTTATGTGCCGCGACGCTATGACAGCACGATTGTCGAAGGCATGGCCCTCACCGGCGCACTCAACCCCGATCATGGCCATGCAGAACGGCAAGCCGCCGTCGATGCGACCGCCGACTGGATGGACAAGGTTGACGAGGAAGGCCGCTGGTCCGGCCAGGTTTCGGAAGAAGGCGGCTATCTTTTCCAGCGTTTCTGGCGCGGCGTCACCGATCACCATATCATCGAGGCAAAATTTCTCGAGAGCGCCGAAGGCCGCAAATTGCACCGGCTCGCGTCGGAAGAAACCGCAACCTATGGCAGCGGCAGCCGTCTCGTTAAATCGGCCGCAGGCGACGGGGAAGCCAGTGACGAAGATGTCATCGGCTCCGACGGCACGCTGATCACCCGTCCGTCCGAATTGCTCGATACGGTAATGGCCGCAGGCCGCAAGGGCCTGGCGATTTCCCGTTACAAAGGTCTAGGCGAAATGAACGCCGAACAGCTCTGGGAAACGACGCTCGATCCCGAGGTCCGGTCGCTGCTGCAGGTCACCGTCGAACAGGCCGATGTGACCGACGATATCTTCACCAAGCTGATGGGCGAAGTGGTTGAACCCCGGCGCGAGTTCATCGTCGACAATGCCCTGAACGTGGCCAATCTGGACGTTTAAGCTGCCGCATGTTGCGAAGGGTGGCACAATGCCAGCCTTCGCATATACAACGGATCAGCAGGCCGCATCAACTGGCGGCCCTTGTCCTAGCCCTGGTTCGCCAGCGTGTGCGCTTTCTTGATTTTCTTGGCGAGCGACCATTTGTGGACTTCGGTCGGACCGTCATAGACCCGGAATGCCCGCACTTCGCGGAACACCTGTTCCACAACGGTATCGCGGCTGAGACCCGTGCCGCCCATCACCTGGACACAATTGTCGGCGATCCGGAACAAAGCTTCGGAGACAGAAACCTTGACCATCGAGCTCTCGCTGGTCCCCAATGCTCCGGTATCGAGAACCGACGCGCACCAGTCGATCATCAATTCTGACTGCTTCAGATCGATCTGGTTCTGCGCCAGCATGAATCCGACGCCTTCGTGATCGATCAGCGGCTTTCCGAATGCCTGGCGTCTGCAGGCATAATCGACCGCAATTTCCTGCGCCCGGTCACAGCTGCCCAGCCAGCGCATGCAATGGGTCAGGCGAGCCGGTGACAAGCGCACCTGCGCATATTTGAACCCTTCACCGCTTTCGCCCAGCATCTGGTCAGCCGGCACGCGGAGATTGTCGATCATCACGACCGAATGGCTGCCCGGCATCGAACTGTCGATCGTATCGAGCACCCGTTCGATCCGGATCGCAGGATCGGGGAGGTCGACGAGAAACATGGTCGCACCTTCTGCGGATTTGGCCATGATGATGCCGACTTTCGCGCCCTTGGCTCCGGTGATGAAGGTCTTGCGACCGTTGATGACCCAGTGATTGCCATCGGGTTCGGCAGTCGTCTGCATCATCATCGGATCGGAACCAGCACCATTTTCGCTAGCCGGTTCGGTCATGAAAAAAGCCGAACGTTCTCTGCCCGACACCAGCGGTTCGAGGAACCGCTCCTGCTGTTCCGGCGAGGCACATTTGCCGAGCAGATACATATTGCCCTCATCCGGCGCGAAAGTGTTGACGGCCAGCGGCCCCAGCGGCGAGAGCCCCGATTTACGCAACACCAGGGCTGTCTCGAGATGAGTCAGATGGCTGCCGTCCTCGCGGATATGCGGCGTCAACACACCGGCTTCCCTGGCCAGCGCGCGCATTTCCTGCACCAGCCCATCGGTCGGGCCATGGTCTTCGCAGCGCTCGTCTTTTTCATAAGCAAAGATTTTATCGCGAACGAAAGTCTCGACCCGTTCGGCGAGGTCATGCGCCTCGGCGCTGATATTATTGGTCATGCATTCTCCTGTATTTGGAAGTTTGTTACGGCAAACAAGCTCGGCGCACCATGGGCATGCACGCA
>TARA_R110000772_G_scaffold223546_1_pt1 | contig 10210 bp, 11 predicted proteins | sample TARA_R110000772 | Tara Oceans TARA_R110000772 (sample SAMEA4397948) | marine metagenome | biome: Polar Biome; feature: [SRF] surface water layer (ENVO:00010504); material: water (ENVO:00002006), including particulate matter (ENVO:01000060) such as... | depth 5 m | reverse complement strand
TTAATCAATAAACGCCGCGAATTCCAGAAAACGACATTGAATTTACGTACTGCTCGTACACGCTCCGTTGAGTGATCACCCCCAAACCCCTATCCACGGCACTGTTTGTTGGTGCCGGTGCGGTAGAGAATTCATGGGCACCTGTCCTTCGAGCGCTAAACAAGCATGCCCGGGTAGAGATCAGCGACAGCAATGCGAATCTTTACCTGACCCGCATCGTTTACCTGATGCGGTTCTTCAAGCGAAATCCTGATGCGCTGGGCTCGCCCTCCGCAGATGAGTATTTCGGCGAGGTTTTCGGACCAATCAAGAAGAGCATTGGAGAAGAGCTTCGAAAGGCCGAGGACTCTGGCGAATTGAGGTTGCGGGACGCCATGCCGTTCATTTATCGGCGATTTATCGAGCCAGCGGGTGAGGGATTCAGGTTAATCACAACAAATTGGGACAGAGTCGTAGAGCGAGGGTTAGAGAAACTAATGGTGGATGCCCCGCCTGGTACGCTTCAATCTTTTCACATCCATGGATCGGTTGATGACCACGACGGGCTATATCTTCCATCCGAAGAGGCGTATGAGATTTACCGATCGGATAAACAGAATGCGATACTCCATGGAATGCACGTGAGGCTTTTGGACGCCCTCGAATCGGTGGAGAACTTAGTAATTTATGGACTGTCGCTGTCTCCTTTGGATCCCGAATTGACCCAATATATGGCATCCGGACTAATGGGGGATGTCCTGAAACGTGTCACTATCGTTGATCGCGACTACAGCACAATTGCGTCCCGCCTTCGCATGCTTCTACGGGACCCGGGCGTGCAGATTTCTGGAGTGGATCCAACCGCACCGCCGATAGGCACTTAAGGCGAACAAGACGCTGGTAGGAAGCGCGACCGACACCGTCTTTTCGTTTCCCTCTAGAGAGTTTGACCCACAGCTCTAGTTTGGGGTGAGCAAGTGCTCTAAGCGGCGGTTTTGGAAGACGAATGCTCGATTGAAGGCGAGATAAGGTCAATTGGCGTTAATCCTTGGGAGTGGCCTTAAACGCACGTTTTCGGACCTTAAATTGAATTCTAGTGGAATGATCGAGAGGGGGAAGGTCGTTGGCGGAGCTGGAAAAATTTAGTACGCGGTCGCTTTAGATTGTTGATTGGAAGGCAGAACAAGTTCTATCTTACAATGACAAGCATCTGGTCAGATGCCATGCGTATAGACCGAGCTAAATGAGCTCGATGTTAAGTTTCTTGAAAGTCATGATTGATCGCATAAGCAACCTACTTGTCCTGTTCATATTTTCTGCTGCCCTTTTGATCCTTTCGCTTTTTCTCAAGAACGCATGGGACTATTCGGAACCTTTGGAAAAACAGTGGGTACTTAAAACTGACGCTCATCCGAAAAACACGGTAGATGAATTACTCGGAGCACTCTATAGAGCCGAAAAAGCAGATGACGAGGAAGCTGTTCGGTATTTCAGAAATAGGCTCGAAACAGATTACAAGCCATCGGACGAGATCCTCGTGCGCTTTAACTCGAATGAGCTTGTTGTTGCAGCGGTCGCTTCTTCTGTCCCGTTGCTTTTTCTAATCATTCCTCTTTCGCTTAACTATATTCGCCATGGCAAATTAAAAGTATGGAATAGCACCACCTAACAAACTTGTGGAGTCAGACTCGCGCCTTCAAATTGGGTTGAAAAACGTCCAACCCAAGTGATATAACCTAAGCCATGGTATCAACCAACACGCCAACCAAGCGAGCTCAGCCAAACCGATTCTCTAACGCCACTTGCGATGAGATCGTCGAACGCATATCCAAAGGCGAAACCATGCGGGAGATTTGCCGAGAGAAGAATATGCCTGTTTGGCAAAGCGTTTACAGGTGGATGGAGGCTGACGAGGACTTCAAGAGACGCATCGCAGGCGCGAGAGAAATGGGATACGACGCAATCGCACAGGACTGCCTACGAATTGCCGATACTCCAATTGTAGGCGTCCGCATAATGGTGGACGGCAGAGGCGAAACGATTACCCGTGAAGACATGCTAGGACATCGGAAGCTCCAGGTCGAGACCCGGCTCAAGTTGCTGGCCAAATGGGATCCCAAGCGGTACGGCGACAAGATACAGGCGGATATAACAGCAAAGGTTCTAGTTGCCAAGGTTGACGCAACCTTGACGCCGGAGGAAGCATCGGAAGCCTATAGGGAACTGATGGGGTAAAAGCAGGACCACGGATAACAGCGAAAAAAGAGACCCCATACCCCGGGGTACCCCATCCCGACTATTTGCGGAGGGGGTGGGTGTGTTTGAGTGGGAGGCCGAGGTGTAGGAAATGCCTAACCCCTATTTGGGGAAGTCACAAATACGTAACGGCTATTTTTTTAATATGTAAATTTCCGGTGCTGAAACGATCGCTTCGAGCTTGATGGAAAACTACAGTTACACCATCCTCGGAGGATGAATCCTTTTCTGTATCTCCGAAACTTGGCGGTCGTTCTATTATGCTTTTGCTTAGCTGCGGTGCAGGCGGAAACGTTTGAGGAGCAGATGGCTAAGGCCGAGCAAGGGGATGCGATGGCTCAGGGCTACCTAGGTAACAGGTATTGCTTTGGAATCGGCGTCCCTGAGGATTACGTCAAAGCCCACATGTGGTACAATCTTGCTGCTGCCAGTGGTGGACCTGACGATGAAAACCGAGATTGGGTTGCGAAAAGAATGACCTCCTCGTGGATGTTGTCTCATTGGTGGTTAAGCACCCCAAAAGTCAGAAAACGACATTGAAATCACGTACTGCTACGTGCACGTTCTGTTGAGTAACCACCCCGAAACCCAGATTACGTCCTTAATGATGGCAGAAGAAATTAACGAAGACTTAGACAACCTCATCGAGAAAATTGAGCACGAAATAAGAGAAGTATCCATCTACTTCGAACTCTACCTCGGCCTTTTTGGGTCTCAGCAAAACCTAAAAACGATAAATCAATCGTCACCAAACGTATTCCTATGCTTCAAGCAGTCGCTAATCGACATGTGCATCATTAAGCTCTGTCGCCTATTCGATCCGGCACGGCAAAGGAATTTTGAAAATATCAGCTTAGACCTACTGATTGAATCGCTTGACGATGATAGAGAGATCCAATCAAGGCTGAGAGAAAAGAAAAATGAAATGGACGTGCACATGGTGCAGATCAAACCATACAGAAACAAGAGACTTGGTCATAATGATCGGATCACACATGAAGAGGATCGACTCCGTGAGATCTCGAATCGATCAATCGACACTGTAATTAACCTACTTCAAGAATTCGTTAATATTATACGTCTAAATAAATATAAATATGAAGTGCACATCGTTAATCTAGACTACCCGCTTGGAGATGGTCCCGATAGACTGATGCGACTCCTACAAAAAGGAATTGATGCCAACCGTTCGGAGCTGGACAACGCCTAACGACGTGCCAGACCTCGGCGTTGGCCAAAAAACTGATAATAGAGATGATTAAAACTACGGACGTTTTTAAAACCCAAGGGAAACCAACACACACCTACGTATCTGTAACGGATGGCGAATACGAAAGAAGACTCAAATCTTCGATTGAAAGCAAAGGTACACTTTGTCTAGTTACCGGCCCATCAAAAACAGGAAAGACAACTCTAGTGTCTAGAGTAGCACAGGATTTGGACTTGGAAATAATCGACATTAGATGCGATAAGGATTTGTCATCAACCGATTTTTGGAGAAGTGCTCTAGAAAAAGTTCGATTCGAGCACGAAACCGGAGCAACGGAGGGTAGTAAATTCGAAACTAGCTTCGGAGGGAAAATTGGGGGAAAGCTAGGCTGGGCATGGCTAGCAGGAATATCAGGTGAAGTTTCAACAAACCTTAAAGGCGAAAACTCTGAGGAGATCGCTCGAGAGCGAATACTCTCGAAACCGTCACCAAATCATTTGATTCCAGTGCTAAAGAATCTTCCTTACATTTTGATTGTAGAAGATTTTCATTACTTAAGCGACGAAGTCCGAGCGACAATTTTCCAACAATGGAAAGTATTCGTAGACGATGAGGTTTCAGTTGTTATTTTGGGAACGACTCACCATGCATGTGATCTAGCCTACGCTAACAAAGACCTTGTCGGCAGAGTATCGAAAATTGATCTCACGACTTGGGGCACTTCTGAATTAAAGCAGATCGTAGAGAAAGGGGCAACAGTGCTAAACGTGATAGTTGACGGGAATACAATAGAAAGAATAGCCTCAGAATCTGTTGGACTCCCTATTGTGACGCAATCAATCTGCTTGGAGCTCTTCTTTCAGCAGAAGATAGATGAATTTCAACCTGATGGATACGAAATCAAGTGCCCAAAGAGTGCTTTGAACAAAGTATTCCACGAAGTTTCTATAAGTCGTTATTCACAATTTGAATATATATATGAGAGACTCATACGTGGACTTAGAAAAGGGCGTAGAAAATACAAAACCTACGAATGGCTATTGGCTGCCTTTTCAGCTGATCCGATAAGGTTCAAGCTAACAAAGGAAGAAATTCGAAGCAGATTTAGCAAACTACCGATTCCCAATACACCCGTACCACCAGAAAGTTCGATCAATAGCTCACTTTCGAGAATCTCAAAATTGCAAGAAAAGATAGATTTTGAACTTCTCGAATGGGTTCCAAGAGATGAAACTTTGTACATTCTAGAACCTAGTTTTCTGTTCTATCTGAGGTGGAGGAAGTCATCCTATCGAGAATCAAACTTAGATGAACTTTACCATATCCTTTTTGATGTTAATACATCTAAAGAAAAAGGCGTCACTATCAGGTTTATTGAGAAAAAGACGGCCCCTCGATCTGAATGAGCGATATTACGACTGCGATCACGAAGAATTTCTCAGCGGTGGTGTATTCACGTACAAGTAGCCCGGTAATTCATAAGGAAGAAGGCCATCAAACATGACACTAGGTGACGGCATTTTCTGGTCTACGGTCCTGATCCTTCTGGCGACGGGTATCTACTATCTATCAGCAAAGAAGAAATGGAAGATCTTTGGCAAGATGCTAGGGCTCCTGATTCTGGTCGGAGTCGTAATCAGCGGGGGCGTCTGGGGGTGGCTGAAATATCAAGACCGCCCTCAGGTGACGACTACGCTCGGCGGGATCAGCCTAGGAATGGAGCCGGTCGAAGTGAGCTTGGAGCTCGGGGAACCGACCAATAAGATCGCCCTAAATGAAGTTGACGATCCACGCCCGGGTTCAGAGTTCGGATTAACTTGGATATACGCATCATCAGGTTCAAGTCGCTTGGTGGTGCGTTTCTATGGTTCTGGATCTAAAAACCTGACGACAGCTATTATTTGCTCTTCCGACATCTATGCCAAAGTGGCCGGGGTGGGCCGCTACGATTCAGAGGAACAAGTAATCGAGCGACTAGGGGAACCGACAAACGTCAGCATTAGTCCCGGTGGGACGTCGAAATGGATCTCCTATGAGAAGTGGTTGGCGTGTTTTCAAATCGAAAAGGGCAGGGTCACAGACGTCGGACTTACAAGATCGGGAAAAATTGAATACTTGGTCGAATACGGGGAGGAATGAACCCCGCCCCGTTACTTGGATAGTGACCATACCCCGATCGGGTAGGGCAGAAGGGAAGATTCTCAATTCAAATAGCCGTTACAGGCAGTTATGAACGACCCTGAATCAAGGCGAATTTTGATGAACAGTGTATTACTGAGTGTATTACTTACCACTAATACGTGAGTTGGCTTGTTCTTAAATAACTATCCATAAGCTACTTAGAAAGTGGCGGAGAGAGCGGGATTCGAACCCGCGGTACTAAAAGGCCATTTTTTGGACGTTCTTTGAGGTGTTTTTTGGCATTTTTAGCCCTAAATCACGCATATTCGGGCTAAAATGAACTTGAATGAACTTAAACGCGGTGTATTACTTTGTGTCTTACCTTATGTATTACCATAATTAATGGCCTATCTCTGGAGGCATCCTAAATCGAAATATTGGCAGGCCGCCTGGAAAGACGAGCATGGTAAGCGTATGAATCGCTCGACTCGACTCGTCGCCAAGCAGACCAAGCAAAGCCGCAAAGATGCGCAGCGCATCGCCGACGAATACGAGAGCGCTACTCAAAAGGCGAAATCGGCAAAGCAGGTAAGACAGACCCTTGCCGATCTCCAAAAAGAGATTCTAGGCGATGATCTCCCAACCGCCACCATAACCCAATACGCGAACCGCTTCTTCGAGTTCAAAAGAGGCGAAACCGGCGAGAATGGACTTCAACAGTACCGCCTGACCATAGCTCGCTTTCTTGACTGGCTTGGCGAACGCGCCCACCACGACATCGGCAGATTCGTGTCGGCCGACATTATCCGCTACCGAAACGAACTTTTGAATACTTTCGCACCGTCAACGGTCGCGAACAAAATCAAGGCTATCAAGGCCATGTTCCGGATGGCCCACGAAGAAGGTATGTGCGCCGAGAACCCCGCAGCCGCGGTTAAGCTATCCAAGAAAGCAAGCAGCACAATCGAGAGAAGAGCCTTCACTCTCGAAGAACTCGCTTCTCTCCTCAAAACCTCATCGGGCGAATGGTGCAGCATGATCCTTTTCGGACTCTACACAGGGCAAAGGCTTGGTGATCTCGCAATGCTCAGATGGACAGCCATCAATCTCGAAAGCATGGAGGTTCGGTTTCTCACCCGAAAGACGAAGCATCCTATCCTCCAACCATTGGCCGAACCGCTCAAAGTGCATATCCTGAGTCTGAATTCCTCCGACGATCCCAACGCCTTCATTCACCCCGAACTCGCCCTTCGTTACGAAAGGCATGGGTCCGGAAGTCTGAGCAATCAATTCTCGGACATCCTGGCAGGCATCGGCCTACGCGAGAAGGTGTCTCACAAGAAGAAGCCCGAAGGTCGGGCGGGACAGCGGGAAACATCTCAGATAAGTTTTCACAGCCTAAGGGCAACCGCCGTTACGCTCATGCATGAAGCGGGAGTCCCCGCTTCAATGGTCGAGCAATGGGTTGGTCATAATTCAAAGGAAGTGAATCGCCGATACGTCAAGCACGGGTCTGAAGCATTGGCGAAGGCGACAAGTAAACTGCCCAATATACTCTAGGAGATACAAGCGATGAGCGAAGCCCCCCAAACCCATATCCTTCCGTTGGTTCAAAACCTTGAGGTACTGCTTTACAGCAAGGACTCAGCCCTAGCAGAGGACACCCTAAACCAAATTCACGCCATCGGAAAAGTCGCCGCTCGAGCACTGGTTAACTATTCAGAAAGAAAGCCAGATGTTTTTAGACGCTTCTGTCGAAATCGCTCTTCAATACCAGTAAATTATCCAGCGTCAGAAAACCAGCGTGATGAAATCCCAAAGTTCGTAAACAAGTTTGAGATCGGCCATGGATTTCCGCTGAGGCAAAGCGCCAACGCAAAAGGCTATCCAGCATTGTGGGCAATTAACGAGATTTACGCGAAAATCCATAACTACAAAATGTTCAATTTCCATGGTCCTTTTTCCTTCCTTGATGACCCATTTCCGAACACATCATTCGAAATCAAGAGGCGATTACCGATGCTTCCCCATTTAACGTTTCGCGCCCCTACCCAAATAGAGGATGACGATTGGCCAGAATTAAAGCAGATCATCCGACGACAGGAAAAAGAAGAAGACTTCTCGTCTCTAAAAAAATGGGTCTCTATTTACGCGTACCTAATAACCGATTCACCCGACATTGAGATTGAAGTTAAATCAATGTTACTAAATCGGGCTAAGAGCGAAATCGACGCGGAATTTCGAAGCTCTAAGAAAAAGTGGAAAGCTGAAAAAAAGAAGCTTCAGGAAAAACCTCCAAACGATTTAGCCGATGACGCTAAGAGGGATCACAGAATCAAGGAACTCGATGCCTGCATCGAAAGTACGGGAGCTCCTACACCAATCCAAAGGGAAGGACTGAAGAAGATGCTCCGAAAGGCGTTCAAGCAATTCGCGAACCCCACTCTCTCTAAATAATTCTTTGCCCAAAATTACCCCGGTTCGGGTAGGTTGCCGAACCACGCGGCGCTAGCCCTTGTGGTTGGCATGTTCGAAAACGACAGCCAACAAACCAATACAACAACCAGCGAACGCGATTTAGGCATCGAGTGGCTTACAGTCCCTCAAGCCTGCTCGTTCGCTCACCTAGGCAAGACCTGCCTATATAGCCATTTTGATTTCAATGGTGGGTCTATCAGAACCTCCTGTATCCGAAGACGGAACACAATAAGAGGAAAGAGGCTTATCAGCTTCGATTCACTTCGTGCCTTCATTAACAGCCATGTGGAAGGAGGTGCGAAATGAGCGCTGAGAAACGCGATAACAGCGAGCCAGCAGAGCCAACGCCCTCGAACACTAGTCCTAGTATGGATTCGAATGTTCAATCTCCTGCGGCTGCGAATACAGGGGGTCTATTCAAGGGAAAGCGCGGAGGCGGCGGGAAGCGTCACAGCTACGTGAAGATGATTCGAGCGGAGTGTTTAGACTGTAAATGCGGATCGTGGTCAGAGATTCGGGATTGCGGGCTCTACTTCTGCTCGCTTTGGCGTCACCGGGTTTCAATGACAGACGTTCATAAGGCCGTCATCGCCGGAACTATTGATTTGCTGCCTGACGAAAAGCAGAGGCAGGAAGCTCGATTGATGGAGGAGGCAATCGCCAAGGCTCAGGCCAAGGAGATCGAGAAGGTCGAACGGCATTGCCCACTCTACACGAACGCAGCCAAGAAGGCGTTCTCGACGAACTCCAAAGTAGTGGCGAAGAATCTGTATTGCCTCCAATGCACTAACTTTCAGCCATCCGTTGTGAAGGAATGCACAATCGAGCAATGCGTTTTTCATAAAGTTCGACCCTGCGGTGGCAGCTCCAAAGGCAAGGCAAAGAGGAACCGGTGAGAAAGGCCAAGACCACCTCGAAGACAGTAAGGCTCCCGATAGACATCGCTACGTTTGAGGCAATGCTTGAGGCCGTTCTGGAACCTTCAAGAAGATCGAGCTTCTTCAAGATCGTTTTGCTTATCGACGAGCTCTATTCGCTTTCGATCAATCCAAAGCATAGCGCCCCAAGGTGCTTCTCGGTATCGAGCGCTTGGGTTGAGCAAAGAATATCCAGGGTCGTACTGAAATCGGGAAAGAAAGTGCGGGGGATCACCGTCTTATTCGAAATGGGACTTATCGTCCTGGTGTCCCCCGCGCGCAGCACCATCGCTCCGAGATCGGCAACCTACCGATTTAGAATTCAACGCTTCAACCCGTACGCAATTGACTGTCCCAACCAAATCCTCGAACGCCTGGAGAAAGCGAAGCGGATACGAGCGGTTACTCGCGACCCGAATTACAGCTGGATTGAACAATCGCTTCGCCGACTCACGCTGTCCGAAAGCCGACTGGATGCCATGAGAGCCAATGAGAATCACGCGGGATTGGTTGATCCTTTCACTGATGAACAGCGTATAGTACGGGTCACCCGGGGAATCTATATCGAACACCCGGCCAGAACGATTCCGTCGAAACACAGAGACGCTTTCCTCTTCGATGAATCACGATCGGTCGCTCGTTTGGACATGTCATGCGCTCATGCGGTTATTCTTCCTTGGCTAGTCGAGGATACGGTGAAAGCCAGAATCAGGCGCGACGGCAAAGGCGAAGCCAAGTACGCGGAATTGCGAGAGGAGCTTGATAGGCTTCGGGCACGGCTGAGCCAGTCGGATTTCTATTCCGCCCTAATGCCGAGCAATCCCAGGAAACTCGCTAAAAGCACATTCCTCCCCTCACTGAATGGGGCAATCTTTCCAAATGCGTTAAAGGTGGCGAAGGAGCTGGAGAAGCAATTTCCGATCACCGGTGACGTCATCCGCTACAGACGAGCCAAGGACAAGCGAAACTTCTCGGACGAACTCCAAGGTCGGGTCACGAACATACTCCTTGCCGTCGTTGCCGAATGTCGGAAAAGCGGAATCCCCTGCGTACCGGTAACCGACGAGTTGATTGTCCCGTTCACCGATCGAATCGAGGTGCTTCGCTGGATGCGTGATGCGATACTCGAAAAAACGGGCGTGAGGGCGAAGGTCGATGGCGTCAGAGGTTAGCGGGTACAAATTGCCCATCATAGTACGCTGAAAACCGAGGTGTGCGAAGGGTACAAATTGCCCATCATAATACAGAG